>Ga0310121_10000348_pt1 | contig 51304 bp, 50 predicted proteins | sample CB27_Tmax_986_MG_FD_203504 | JGI IMG/M metagenome (GOLD analysis project Ga0310121, IMG submission 203504) | Marine microbial communities from Western Arctic Ocean, Canada - CB27_Tmax_986 | ecosystem: Environmental > Aquatic > Marine > Oceanic | place: Canada: Western Arctic Ocean | collected... | reverse complement strand
TGGGCACAGGGCGGTTGTGCCGTTGATCCTGCGTTGCTACGCCTCGTCGTCGTTCCTTGTCTGAACCCGCACAAGCGCCATCTGCGCGACCCGCTGTACCTCTTCAACAGCCTTCTTTTCTTCATCCCGGCGTCACCCTCGCGCCTTCGGGTGGCGTCATCACCCGCGCACCTTCGGGTGGCACGAAGCGGAATAGTTCGTCCGGAAGTTCGATGTCCACCTTGATGTCGGAGAAGCGAAGCTTGCGGATCGATTCGTTCGTGTCATGGATGTCCACGGCCGTGATCAAGTAGCTGTCGACATCGAACCAAACCACCGCGGATCGGAAGCCCGCGGGCCGCAAGCCAACAGTCTCCCTCGGCGTCAACGTGACCTTGTGGGACATGCCCTCGCCCATCGGCTCCCGGCCTTCGTGCACCGCCTCGAACCGCCCGCGTGGATCTTCTAGAAGGTTCTCAAAGAAGTTGAACCCGCCCCCGGCGCTCTCCGCAGAGAAACGCATTACCTGCCTGTCATCCTGGCTGGGATAGAAAGTCCAAGCGAACTCCCCGTCCACGACCACCAGATCCCCCTCCGGGTCTGTGAAGCGCATGGAAAAACGATCGGGCTGCCGCAGGCAGACCCTGCCCTCACTCGATACGGTCCGCCTCAGGAGCGTGAGCTCGACCATCTGGTGGAAGCGCGCGCACAGGGTTTCGACGCCGTAGTAGCGATCACTAGCGGCATACAATACCTGGTAGGCTTGGCCGTCCTGGCCATCCAGCGAAGGTGGCACGGAGACGAGAGAGACCAGCAGAAGCGGAAGCATCATCACGTGGCGCGACTTGTTCATGCGCCGTCCATACACGGTGGGCGACAGGCCCGTTCCGAGGGAGAATCGGCCTGGACCTCGTGTCATCACATTCCCCGGTTCGCGCAGATCGACTCCAACTCGTCGAGGCCGACGAGCACCTCCCTCGCCTTCGAGCCCTCAGACGGACCCAGAATCCCAGCATCGTGGAGCTGATCCACGATCCGAGCGGCCCGCCCGTAGCCGATCTTGAGCTTACGCTGGAGCAGCGACGTCGAGCCCTGCTGCTGCCGCACACACACTTCGCCAGCTGAGCGGAACAGATCGTCCCAATCCGCTGAGCCAACAGCACCGACCGCCATCTCAGCCTCTTCCTCGAAGGCCCGCATCTGTTCCATGATGTCCGATTCCGTCCCCGCCTCAGTCTCGTCCATCGCCCTGTTCTGTAGTTCGATCTGATCCCTATACCACCCCATCATGCGGTCGGTCTCCGCCGTGGAGATGTAAGCGCCCTGAATCCGGACGGGCTCACTCGAGCCCGGTGGAAGAAAAAGCATATCCCCGTTGCCGAGCAAGCTGTCGGCGCCGTTCTGGTCGAGGATCGTGCGCGAATCGGTCTTCGACGCCACGCGGAAAGCGATGCGGGACGGAAAATTCGCTTTGATGAGTCCGGTGATGACGTTCACGCTCGGGCGCTGCGTGGCTACGATCAGGTGAATTCCGATGGCCCGGGCCTTTTGAGCCAAATAGGTGAGTGGCTTCTCCACCTCACTCTGCACGGTCATCATGAGGTCCGCCAACTCGTCGACCACCACGACGACGTAAGGTAGGACCCCGTCGTCGTAGATCCATCGGTCCGGATCGTTGTCGCTGCCTCTCGGCTCGAAACGCCGAAGGGTCACGCCCTTCTCCACTCGTTCGTTGAACTCGAGGATCGAACGCACACCATTCACGCTCAACAGGTTGTAGCGGCGGTCCATCTCAATGACCGCCCACTTGAGAAGGCCCGCGGCATCTCGCGGGTCCGTGACCACTTTGTGGCGGAGGTGCGGCAACAGACGATACGTGGAGAGTTCCACCATCTTGGGATCGACCATGAGAAGCCTCAAGGTCTTGGGCGTGTGGCGGTATACCAAGCTGGTAATGATCGTATTGAGACAAATCGACTTACCGGACCCGGTGGCGCCTGCAATGAGGATGTGAGGCATCTCGCGGAGATCGGCCACGTAGGGCTTTCCGTTGAGATCCTTGCCGAGTGCCAACGGGAGTTCTGCGCGACTACGTTGGTAGGTCGGTGAGTCGAGGATGTCGCGAAGGCGGACGACCTCGGGCTTCGGGTTGGGGATCTCCACGCCGACGGCGCCTTTGCCGGGAACCGGTGCCACGATGCGAATGCTCGTCGCCTTCATCGCCAGAGCCAAGTCGGCGTCGAGGTTGGCGATCTTGCTCACTTTCACGCCCGGTGCGGGAATGACCTCATACTGAGTGACCACGGGACCCGTCGTGCGGCCACCGATCTCGCCCTCTACGTTGAACGTCCTAAGCTTTTCGATGAGAACTTCGCCCAACGCGTCGAGCTCCCGCTCCATGTCATGGCGATGTTCGTCATCGGCGGCCGACATGAACTCCATCGGGGGGAGCCCCGTCTCGGATAGATCCCCCTCCGCAAACGGATCGGGCCGCATGCTTCCGCCGTCACGGTCCTCTTCGTGTCCGTCCCCTTTGTCGTCTCTATCCTCGTCTCCACCCTCCGGCCCCTCTGCGTAAGGCTCCTCATCGCTCGCCTCAGCACCATCATCGAAGTCATCCTCTCCCTCGACCGCTCCGTCGCCCTCTAGGAGATCCATCGGCGGCGTTCGCTCCAGCTTGTCTCTCGAGCGCTCGTCCCACCACGCCTTGAGGCGTTCCCCCAAGGAGAGGAGGCCGCGAGCCCCACGCGCCAACACTCCCGTCCCTTGCGCCATGCCGTGCGCCAAGGACCGCAGCGGATTCCACCCTAAGGTGCCCACCGATAGAATCACCAGGAGTAGCAGGATGAAAAGGACCGCCCCCAGAAAACCGAAAGCCGTCATGAGGGGAGGACCCGCCACCTCACCCCACAGGCCGACCCTCTCCGGTTCCTGGCTGAGAACGCTGAGGCCGACTGGCGCGACCAGCAGGAGACCACCCATGAGAATCGAGAGGCGCGCCGTCCACCCCACGGACAGCCAGTCGCTCGCCCGAAGTCCGCCAACCAGGAGGAGTCCGGGCAGGAAAAACGCCGCGACACCCACGAGGGTGGTCAGCACACGCTGCACAGTCTCTCCGACCACGCCCACCATATTCCCGGACGGGAACCACTCCGCACCCCTCGTGCCGAGAACCGACACGGGGATGAGCGCGGCGAGAAGGAAGAGGGCCACCGCCAACAGGCCGGCGGCCATGATGTCCCGCTGTTGCTTTTGAGACAGCATCTAGAAGGCTGTTGAAGAAGTACAGTGGGCCGCCACCCGTGCTATCGCACGGGTACCCGGGATGCCACGGTCCCAGGCCCTAGGCGGAGCGACGACGCCATAGTATTCGCTATGGTTAGGAGCTCCAACAACGGGGATCGGGCGGTGCCACCCCAACCCTTCAACTTGTAAGGTCATGTCATTCATGTTCGTGGGCACATGGCGGTTGTGCGGTTGATCCTGCGTCTCTCCCCCTCGCCGTAGCGTTGCTACGCCTCGTCGTCGCTCCTTGTCTGAACGCGCACAAGCGCCATGTGCGCGACCCGCTGTACTTCTTCAACAGCCTTCCGAATCCTCTAAGCGTCGGGCCCTGAGGACCCCGCATCGGGGGAACGCAACTGGATGGCCCGATTGTCCATCTCAGGCACTACGGAGTGGCGATCCATTTCGGCGCAAATCTCCAGATCGTCTTGGAGCCCGATCTCGATCAAGCGTTTGCCCGTCGAAGTGGACGCGAGGAAATGGGCGTTGATACGGAAAGTGAGCGCCATCTCGATTGCTCCCATCGCGGCGTCGTTGAGTTCGACCTCGACGTCGGCCGCCGCCCGTATGCGCTGCACCAGCGCTCCGGCACAGACGGCGTCATCGAGTGAGAACAACCCTTCCATCCCGGCGCACACGATGGCGAGCGAATCGGCCTCCATCGCCACCGCCGCGACCGCGCTCAGATTCATGAAGCTGCAGATCAAGACCCGCACCGCATCTTCGACAAGGAAGAAGGCGCGTGTCCCGTTCGTGGTACTCATCACCAACCGTTTCCCGGACACCACTTCGGCTGAGAACTCCCGGGGAGAATTCCCGAGGTCGAATCCCTCGATCTTGAGTCCGCGGGACTCACCGCACAGAATCGTGTCCTCCCGTCCAAGAGAGGACACCAACTTGATCGCCTCTTCGGTCGAGGGGGCCGGATAGACCCCCTGGGCGCCGTTGACGAGCGCCTCGACCACTGAGCTCGTCGCACGCAGGACATCGATCACCACGACCGTGCTCCCGGTCAGGTCGGGCAACGGGGCAGCCGGCTCGAAATGGACGTCGATTTTCATCAGTTTCCGGATCGCTCACTCAGAAAACGGTCTACGAATCCGGTGTCCACGCCACCAGCCATGAATCGCTCATCGCGCGTAATATCGCTGAGGAACTCAATCGTGGTGCTGATCCCCTCGATCACGAAGGATTCGAGGGCATGCCGCGCCCGCACGATGGTCTCTTCCCGATCCTTGCCGCTGACGATCAGCTTGGCAAGCAGCGAATCGTAGTACGGGGGTACCTGATAACCGCTGTACAGATGTGTATCGAGCCGAACACCGGGTCCACCCGGGGGGTGGAACGTGGTGATCGGGCCCGGAGACGGTGCGAAGCCACGTAGGGCGTCCTCAGCGTTTACGCGAAATTCGATGGCGTGCCCTCGCACATGAGGGATTTCGCTGGGGAACGACAGTGGCTCGCCGGCCGCCACACGAATCTGCTCCTTCACGAGATCAAGTCCCGTCGTGACCTCTGTGACCGGATGCTCCACCTGAATCCGCGTGTTCATTTCGATAAAATAGAACGATCCCTCGCCATCGACGAGGAACTCGACGGTACCGGCCCCCACATAGTCGATCCCTTTCGCCGCGAGTACCGCCGCCTCACCCATGGTTTCTCGCAACTCGGGCGTCAGAACCGGCGAGGGGGCCTCTTCAATGAGTTTCTGATGTCTGCGCTGTATAGAGCAATCTCGCTCACCGAGGTGGACCACTCTGCCCTGCTGGTCGCCGAACACCTGGAACTCGACATGCCTCGCTTGCATGATGCATTTCTCGAGGTAGACATCCGGATCGCCGAACGCCGCTCCGGCCTCGTTCCGGGCCGCCTGGAACAGGTCCGCAAAGCTTTCAGCATCGTGCGCGATCCGCATCCCCTTCCCTCCCCCACCCGAAGAGGCCTTGATCATGACCGGGAAACCGATCTCGACCGCGGCTCTCTCAGCCTCGCCGGGATCCGAGATGACCCCGTCTGAACCGGGTATGGTGGGCACACCCAGATCCATCATAGTCCGACGGGCAGTCGCCTTGTCGCCCATCGAGCGGATATGATCAGGGCTCGGGCCCACGAACACGATGTCCGAACGCTGACAAATTTCACTGAACTCAGCGTTCTCCGCCAAAAAGCCGTACCCGGGATGGATGGCCTCAGCCCCCGTCACGTCCGCCGCCGATATGATTCGGGGGATGTTCAGGTAGCTATCCCTCGCTGGCGCCGGTCCGATGCAAAGGTCCTCGTCCGAAAAGCGGACATGGAGAGACTCACGATCTGCCTCAGAGTACACGGCCACCGTCTTCACGCCGAGCTCGTGGCACGCCCGAATGATCCGTAGGGCTATCTCGCCACGATTGGCGATCAGCAGCTTCTTGAACACTCAGCCAACCTCGAAGGGGTCAAGATGCCCCCAGGCTTCCATCACGGGGAAACGCGAAACAGTACCTGCCCAAATTCGACGGGGTCGCCATTCCCGACACAGATCTCACGGATTACGCCCGAGACCTCACATTCGAGCTCATTCATGAGCTTCATTGCTTCGATGATGCAAAGCGTTTCACCCGGCGAGACGGTGGCGCCCAGTTCCACATAGGACGCAGCATCCGGCGCCGGCGACCGATAGAAGGTGCCGACCATGGGAGATTGGACGTCGATCAGCCCGGAATGCGCCGACGGGGTCGCAGCGGACGGCCCGCCACCCTCAGGGGCCACAGTATGTGCAGCAGAAACGACGGGTACAGCCGTTGGCGCCGGGCCAGGGCCCGCCGGTACTGTCGACGCGGGTCCAGCAGCGGCAGAAGGCGTTTTTGCGAGCCGGATACGCGTCCCTCCCCGCTCGATCTCGATGGAATCCACTCCACTCTCGTCGAGCGCTTTGATGAGACTATGAACGAAGTCCAGATCCATCATGACGACGCGCGGGTCAGGTACTTTTCTTCCCGGCGATCCACTTTGACCACGTCTCCCTGTTCGATGAAGAGCGGCACCTGAATCACGGCGCCCGTCTCCAGGGTCGCGGGTTTCGTGCCGCCCTGGGCCGTGTCACCTTTGAATCCGGGGTCGGTGAGGGTCACCGTGAGTTCCACAAACTGAGATAGCTCGACACTGATGACGGTGCCGTCGTGGACCAGGCTCTCGCACTCCATGTTCTCCTTCAAGTACTTGAGCTGGTCTTCACCGAGCAGATCTCCGGAGATCGGGATCATCTCATAGGTCTGCTGGTCCATGAAGTGGTACAGCTGCCCGTCCGAATAGCTGTATGTCACTGGGCGGCGCTCCAGTCGCACATCGATCACCTTCTCGCCTGCACGGTAGGTCTTGTCCACCACGGCGCCACTGAGGACGTTCTTGAGCTTTGTCCGCACGAACGCCCCGCCCTTGCCTGGCTTCACATGCTGGAAATAGATGAGGGTCCAGAGTTGGCCATCGATATCTAGCACCAGGCCGTTACGAAAATCCGCAGTCGAGGCCATAACACCTTGTCACATTTAGGATATGGAAAGCTGTTGAAGGAGTACAGTGGGTCGCGTTGCGGATGCCACGGTCCCATATCCTAGGCGGAGCGACGACGCCATAGCATTCGCCACGGCTAGGAGCTCCAACAACGGAGATGGGGATGTGCCACCGCAACCCACCAACGTGTAAGCTTATGTCATAAATGGGGAAGGGCACAGGGCGGTTGTGCGGTTGATCCTGCGTCGCTCCTCCTCGCCGCGTTGCTAAGCCTCGTCGTCGTTCCTTGTCTGAACGCGCACAAGCGCCATGTGCGCGACCCGCTGTACTTCTTCAACAGCCTTCTTGCGGCGCTACTCGCCGGTGATTCGGGCCACGAGCCCTCTAAGCGCTAGAAGATAGCCCTGAAGTCCAAAACCTAAAACCACCCCGGCGGCTACCGGCGAAAGATACGAATGTCCCCGGAAATCCTCTCTGGCGGTCGTATTGGAGAGGTGAACTTCCACGAACGGGAGCCCCACACCCACCAGCCCGTCGCGAAGAGCCACGCTCGTGTGGGTCAGCCCTCCGGGATTGATCAAAAAGCCGTCGACCCGCTGGCTGGCCTCCTCCAAGAAGTCGAGAATGGCTCCCTCTGAGTTGGACTGGAGCGTTTCGACCTCCACACCCAACTCAGAGCCCAGAGATTCCACAGCACCGGTGATGTCGTCCAGCGTGTCGGTTCCGTAGACCTCAGGTTCTCGACGCCCGAGCAGGCCGAGGTTGGGCCCGTTGATGAGTGCGATGCGCACGTTGTTGGCCTCCTTGGTCGCTTAGAAGCTTCGGTTCTCTACAACCGGAATCGATTTATCGAAGGAACGGGTCATCCGTCCGGCGCGAGCGACTCTATGGGCACAGTCTGCCGTACGTCACCAACTCCGAGGGAGCCTGGCTCCAGCGACTCCAACTCAGCCAGCCGACGGACCAGGGCTTGATCATCCGGATCAGCCGCGATCAGCTTTCGGTAAACCTCAATCGCATTGTCGACAGCCCCCTGACTCGCGTATAACTCAGCAAGCGTTTGTGTGTAGATCTTACTGCCGACCGGCCCCGCGCCGGTCGCATCCGGCACCGCCGGCGCCAGGGAAGAGATGGGCACGACCGGACGTTCATCATCGGTCGTGGCCACGGTCGGCGGCTCAGTCACTTTTTTGACCACCATCTTGTCCCGATACGTCTGCGCCCGCTCATCATCGATCAACTCAGCGATGGCGGCCTGCGCGAGCGAGTTCTCCGCGTCCAACTCCAGAACCCGCTTGAACGAGCGCATGGCATCGTCCGGCTCTCGCCGGGAGCGGTGTACCCAACCCGCCACCATATGGGCGGACGCGAAATCGGGATGTGCGCCAAGCCCTTCTTGAATGACGGTCAGCGCCTTGCCAAGGTCACCGAGTCGGCGGTGGGCCTCCGCCAGGGGCACGAACGCCCTACCCTGCGGGTCCTTTTCCGACTTGTACAGCCCTTCTAGTCGGTCGATCTGTTGATTCAGAGACTCAGACACACCGAACTCCCCGGACGAACTGGAAAAAGACGAGGGGCGCGCTTACAGGGCCACAGACGCGAGGAAGATACTGATTTCGCCGAAATCGTGTCAACGAGAGAGGTTGAAGGAGCCCCACACCGACCATTACCTTTCTTGGCCTTTTCGCGTATGACCACGCGGAGGTGATCGAGCACAGAACTCGCTGAGGAGTTGCCGTTTCATGATGCGTCAAATGCGGGAAAACACGAAGTGGATCATGCTGGTGACGGCATTCGCCTTCGTGGGCCTGATGGTGTTCCAGTGGGGACTGGACATCACCGGGCGAAGCGGCTTCTCAATCGGTGAAATCGGTAGCGTCAACGGCGCACCGGTGTCGTACGAGGCATTCAATCAAACGTACCGCTCGCTTTTCGATCAAGTTCAAGCTTCGCAGGAGGATCCCGTCACGACCCAACAGGTCAGTGACATTGAGGACGCGGCTTGGGACGAAGTCGTCAACCAGGTCCTGATCCGGCAAGAGATGAACCGGCGAAGGATCGTGGTGACGGATGACGAGTTGCTGACCGCCGCACGCTTCAATCCGCCGCCGGAATTCCAGACGAGCGCTGCGTTCCAAACCGACGGATTGTTCGATATCCAGAAGTACCAGGCCTTCCTCGCCTCGCCTACCGTCGACGATCTGATGCTGCTCCAACTCGAGATGTACTACCGGGACGTCATCCCGCGGAGCAAGCTGATGAGGCAAGTGTCGTCTGACCTTTACATCACGGATGCCGCGCTCTGGGACGAGTACCGGGACCGCAACGAGCAAATCTCAGTCCGCTACGTCGCTCTCAATCCCGCGCAGCGGATTGCCGACTCCCTCGTCACGGTGACGCCCGCGGAGGTGAACCAATACTACGACGACCATGAAGAGGAGTTCGCGCTTCCGGCGCAGGCCACCGTCCGGGCGGTCATCATCGACAAGACTCCCACGCCCGAAGACACGCTGGCCATGGGAGAACTCGCCGCTGAGCTGAGGCAACTGATCATCGACGGCGAGGAATTCGAGGATATGCTTGTGCAGCCGGGAGTCGGAACCGGGTCGGGAGACCTGGGCTGGTTTACGAGGGAGAGCATGCCTGCGGACTTCGCCGATGCCGCCTTCGCGGCCACCGTCGGTGAACTCACGGAGCCGGTGAGAACCTCGTTCGGCCACCACTTGATCGAAGTACAGGAACAGACGGAAGACAGTATTCAGGCCCGCCACATCTTCGTTCCGTTTGTGCGCACCGAGGAATCCGAGCTCGCGCTCCTCACACTTGCCGACTCGCTGGAGGCCCTTGGCGAGTCACGCACTTTGGCGGAAGCTGCTCTGAGTCTGGGTCTCAGCGTCGAGACCGCGTACCTGAGCGCTGAATTCGCGTTCGTCGCCGGAGCCGGGCAGGTAGGAGAGGGCTCCGACTGGGCCTTCGAGGAAGCCTTGGTTGGAGACGTCAGCCCCGTCCTCGAGACGAGGCAGGCATTCTATATGCTTGAGCTCGCCGAACTCCGGGAGGCGGGAGCCATCTCACTCGCCGACGCCCGCGGATCGATCGAACAAACGGTTAGAGCCGAAAAGAAGATACAGCAAGCGAAAGGAGAGGGTGAGGAGATCGTCGCTCGAGTTCGTGCTGGGACGGCTTTGGCGGGCATCGCCGAAGAAAAAGGCTTGGAGATCCAGGCTGCGGGGCCGTACACCCGCCTGGACTTCGTTCCCGGCATCGGACGGCTGAACGCCGCCGTGGGTGCAGGGTTCGGACTGAACATTGGAGACGTGAGCGGTGCGGTGGAGGCCAACAACAACGTCTTCCTCCTTGAGCTTGCCGACTACTTCCCCGCGGATACCACGGCTTTCGAAGACGAACGGTTGGCGCTACGGGATGAATTGCTCGGGGTCGCCCAACAGAGCCGCCTTGAGGACTGGCTCCAGGGCCTTCGCGAAGTGGCCCGCATCGTCGACAGGAGGGACGAAGTCTTGAACGTCGATCCCGCAGACGTTCAACAACCACTAGGGCCGTACGGCTTCTAGTGGAGGCTGCTACCCCGTCGGGGCCTCTTCCTCCTCAGCTCCTTCCGCCTCCGACCCTTCGGGCTCAGATCCCTCAGGCTCAGAGCTTCCCCCCTCCGCACCGATCTGGTGTGAGTCTTCTTGTGTGGGGACGCCTCCGGGATGAGTCACGCCAGATACGGGCGTCGTCGTCAATCGCCTGGGTCCCTCATCCGACTCACCCGAGGGATCGGAGGGCGTAGGAACCGCTCCGCGCTCGGACTCTTCGCCCACGGCCTTGACTTCCTTTTCGATCTCTCGAATCGAGCCCTTGAACTCCCGTATCCCCTTCCCTAATGACGAACCGATTTCCGGAAGCCGTTTCGCCCCAAAAAGGAGGAGGACCACAAGGAAGATCATGATCATCTCCCACATGCCGAGTCCACCGAGTCCCATGATAAATCCTCCGTTCGAGGTCCGTTCCCCAATCAGATCCAGGAGCGAACAATAAAGGCCACGATCGCAATCCCCATCAATGTTAACACATTCAGGCTTAACACTAGTGGGCCGATCGTGAACGCAACGACCAGGAGGTCGATGGCCAACGGCCCAATCGACGCCTCGACCGACGTTGTGAGAAATGCCTTGGCGGGGCTCTCCGGAAGAAACGACTCCGCGAGTTGAGTGAGCAACCCACCGAGCAGCAGTCCGAGCCCCTGCGTCCAAAGCATGCGCTTGAAATTACGCCGATACGTATCGACTAGCATGCCTTATCGCATCGGCGCCCGTAGAACGAGCGCTCGCCTCCCGACACCGCCCCAGCCACGGACCGAGAAGGGCTCGTCTGCGCCATCAACGATCACGACCGACAGCGTAGGTCACGGCGTCCCTGAGTGCTTCCACAGCAGGATCTTCTGGAAGGTCGGCGAGTGCCTCCCACGCACGCCCGGCGTACTGATCCGCCCGCTCGTTCGCGTAATCCAACCCACCGCGCTCACGCACGATCTCGATCACCCTATCGATGTCCTCATCGGTCGCCGCCACCAGCGTGAAAAAGTCCAGAATCTCACGTGATTCCACATCCGACACGTTTCTGAGGGCCCCCACCAGCGGAAGCGTCACCTTGCGCTCTCTCAAGTCCTGCCCGGTGGGCTTTCCCGTGACGGCCTCTGACCCGGTGTAGTCCAAAAGGTCATCGGCAATCTGGAAGGCCATGCCCAGATCGTGCCCAAACTGGGCAAGCGGTTCCCGATATTCGTCTACCCCGGCGAGGGCCCCAATCTCACAAGCCGCCGACATCAACGAAGCCGTCTTCGACGCGATGAGCCGATAGTAATCGGATTCAGTGAACTCGAGAGCATCGTAGGATGTGAGTTGCCGCATCTCGCCGATGCTCATCTCGTTGGCCGCGCTCGCCAGCACCGCCACCGCATCCAACCGTCCGAGCCGACTGAGCTCCGTGACCGAGCGACTGTACAGGTAATCCCCCATGATGATCGCAATCTGGTGCGTCCAGAGCGCGTTCACGGTGGGGAGGCCACGCCGCAAGACACTGTGGTCGACGGCATCGTCATGGACGAGTGTCGCGAGGTGAACCAACTCTATGACGGCAGCGAGCGTGACGGCATCGTTGGACGGACTTCCCCCGACTCTATTGCTGAGAAGGAGAAGTGTGGGACGGAAGAGCTTGCCGCGCATGAGAAGAAGGTATTCGTTGATCTCCTGCACCAGATCGAAGTCCGAGAGGATAATCCGCCTCAGATCGCTCTGGACTCCGTCGAGCCGATCGGCGACAAGGTTCTGCACCGAGGAGAGATCCGGAGGCGAACTTCTCAGAACGGAAATCGGAGCCGCTTCCATCACAGAGTCACCGGATTCGGCATGGGTATGAATCACGAGTCGCGTGGGTTGGTTCGGAGGGCCCGAAGGCGCTCCGTGACATCCGCAAAGTTGATATCGAGCGAGAAAACCCTGTCGTAAAAGCCCAACGCAGTGTCCTTTAGTTATTCAATCCTGCTCACAAAGCGGCGCTCATACTCGCGTCTGACTTATCCCCTGGGTAGACACATACTCTGACACGCGACGGGAGAGAAGACGGGATTTTACCGGATTAAGAAGTCTAAATCTGTCCTTAGCCGCCGGAAGCACAAGGGGATCTGGAATCATGCCAATGACCTCAGTCTCAATGACTCGCCCGCCCACCGCTTCAACGCGCTCTTGAATCGCGTCGAACACATCGTAGGGAGACGTCGCTTCTGGATCCTCGAGGTTCATTGAGATCTGAAGCCGTTTTCCCTCGGGTAGGGCCAACGCCATCGCCCGTAAGTGCTTGAACCCACCTCCGGATTCACGAAGCCCGCGCGCAATCAACTGGAGGGCGTCCAAGGACGCTCCCTCCACAAAAACGTTCCACGCCAGCATGACCTTACGTGCCCCGACGCAGGTCGCGCCCGCTGTGGGATGTGGTCTGCCCGGCCACTGCAGAGCGGGCAGATCCGGCTCCCGGCCTTCCGGAAAACCGCCTCGGAGAGCTTCGAATCCCCCGCGCCGTATCGAGGCGAGCGAGCGGTCGGATCGAGGCGAGCTCATTCCGCGAAGCGCTTCTCCGTAGAAGAACACCGGGACCCCCTCCTCCGCCAGCTGGCTCCCCACCCGCCATGCACTCTCTACCGCCGAGTCCATCGTCAGCTCGTGCAAAGGCACGAACGGCAGCACATCCAGAGCACCGATCCTCGGATGAACCCCCTCATGGGTTCGAAGGTCGATTCCTTCTATGGCGAAGCGTGCAGCCGCTATTGAGGCAGCTTCGACACTCTCCGGATCTCCGATGTAGTTAACCACCGATCGATGGTGATCGCGATCCGTAGTCCAATCGATCACCTCGGGGCCCTCCGCCGCGATGACCTGGACCAACTCCTTGATCCACCCGAGATCTCGACCTTCACTGAAGTTGGGTACTGCTTCGAGAACGGGCACCATGCTCACATGATAGACGGGGTCAAAACCTGAACGCAACGCCCCCGGCAGCCGGAGCCCCCCGGGGCGGGGCGGGGCGAAGGATTCGACCGGGCCCTGTTCAGCGGAGGACCAACTGGGGATTTCCACCCTGAAGTTGGTACGCCCAGTCGAAGATCATGAGGCCGGCACCGAACTGGTCGGTACCGAGCAGGGCCACGCGGAGTGCGCCGTAGCGTGCCACCCCGTCACCTTCCACTACGCGCCACATGTATGTGAACTCTGGCTCGACCGCGATATCTGCGTGGCTGTACCCCGACAACGGCGCGGTCGTCCAGTCATGGCACTGAGCGTCGGCGCCGACGCCACACTTGAGCCCGGTGGTCAAGTCGCCTTGTGGGAATACGTCCGCCGAAGGCCCGGGGACGAGCCACCACCCCGATGCGTCCGTCTCGAGGCGAAAGTGCCGCGTGTCAGACCCCCCCGGCACGATCGGATCCACCTGATCGGACTCCGAAAAGCGGAATCCGGACAAATCCGGATCATCGATGAAGGAGTACACCAATTCTCCCTTGAAATCGGGTCGAGGCGTTCCCTCAGCTCTGCCACTCGTCCCGCTCTCATGCCCATAGACGTCGACGGAGGACACGGCATAGCTGGAAGTCACACCGTTCTCCGCCAGGGCATCCAGAAAGCCCGGCGAGTCCGAATGCCCCAACAGTGTCAGGGTCGCACCCCCATCGGACAGCAGGTAGATCCGATACGCGGAAAAGTCGTTGGCGGAGCGGGCGTCGTCATTCCAACGCATGTAGTTGTTGGCATCCAACGCCACCACCTCCAAATCCGTAGGCACAGGGGGCAGCGAGAAGGACGGCACTGAGACCCGGACGGTGATGTCAGAATCGGTCTCTACACCGGTATCCGGATCCAGAGCCGACACAAAGTAGTCGTAACTCACATTGGACACGATGTTCGTGTCCGTGTACTCACAGCTTCCCCCGGAGCAACTCGTCACGTCTGCGATGAGGAGAAAAGACGTGTCGCCGACCCGCTTGCTGAAGACCCGGAACGTCTCTCCGTTCCACCCTGGGGCGAGTTCCCAATAGACGGTCACAGCCCGATTGTAGTAGCCGACGTCCAGCCCAACAGGGGGAGCGGGGCCATCCACCGGAACCAAGATCGTATCGTCGTTGTCACAAGCCCCCAGGAGCACCGGCCCCATCAGTACAAGCACCTTTTTCCACATGATTCGTCTTCCTCGCTGGCATTGAGTGGGACTCTTCCAGAGTCCTCGACAGCCTCGCAACAGCTACTCAATGCACAAGCGATACCAAACCTGTAGTCCGCATGAAATAAGGACTTTTGGTGGTGGGCCTGGAGATATGTCCTCCACGGAGGACAAGCCGACTACCGCCGTAGACACGCTAGAACGGGTTGGTGAGGTCCGTGCTGCGTTGGTCGTAGTCGAATTTCAGGTCGCGGTTGTCGGTGAGAGACACTGCGAATCGGAAGGACCAGTTTCCGGTCGCCGTTTGGAGGAAGTCGAAGTTCGCCTGCCACCGGTGTAGGTCTCTCGTGAGGCGAATCACATGGTCCGTGAAGCTGCGTTCGTCGATGTCGTAAGAGGTTCGCCAAACGAGGTCCCACTTCTCCGTGGGCTTGAGTCGGATGCCCATTTGCAGCAGTTGGCTCGCCACCAGGTTTGGATCGCGGCTTCGGCGCAGGGAGTACGATAAGTTCGCGTTCCAGGCGGCGGCGCCCTGCCGCCGGGCGCCTGCCCGAACGTCCTCGCCGACGACATCGTTCGACCCCCCCCCGGGAATGATCGACGACTCGTCCGTGGGGCTGAAAGCGCCGACATTGTCGATAAGCGGGTCGAGGTCATCGAGGTCCATCACCGCCGCCGCAGAATCCGCTTCGGTCGCGCCCGCTGCCCCGGATACTTCGTCTCCCCCACCGCCGAAAAGGCGGCCGATCGCTTGGATTATCCCTGAGTTGGAGCCCATCGCGAAGGAAAGATTCAATTGAGCCAGTAGTGGATCGAAGATCCGGTGATCCTCGCCGCTCCGATCTTCGGTGTCGAAGAGATCGTGTTCGACGGAAAGCTGGAGTCCTCGAAGAAGATCCGAACTGATCTGGCTCCTCAAACGGGTGGTGGTGAACCCCCCCAGCCGGTTGTCCAGCTTTCGTGCCCGGACGAAGTCATAAGTGACCACATTGGTGTTGAGGGCCAAGAGAGTCATCACCCTCGAGGCCGGGAGTCTTTGTGGGCCACCCGCGTCCAGTGCGTCATCGACAGGGAGTTCGAGCCCTGCCTGCTCGCGGGCCAGAAGTGAGTCCGCCCTCGCGTCTCGAATCGAGTCCGACGCCAGAAGATCCTCCTCCAGGTCCAGTCCAATCTCCTCGGCACCACCGGTGTCGTCCTCGTCGCCCTCAGGACGCTTGGCCTCGAACGTCTGGTTAAAGCCGAACGTGATGATGTTCCTCGCGTTGGCGTCCGCCGACCCGAACACCGCTTCTTGGAGGTTCGTCGCCACTATTTTCGGCGCGTACGAGTAGGAGATCTGCGGAGAAATCTTGTGCCGAATAGCTTCGAACCCCGCGAAGCCACCGTAGTATCCGTAGACGTCGCTCCTCAAGCTGACACCGAAGGAAAGACGCCGCGGTCCGAACACGAGGCTCGACGCCTCAGGAATCTGGTCGGAACGCCTGGCCGATCCCGACATCTGCAAACTCGGGGTTAATGTCGTGGTTCCGATCAGGCTCTGCTGGTAGTTGAGGCTCGTATTCCACAGGAGGTCCGCGGTCGCGAGATCGACCAACCCTGTGGGCAGTGGACTGAGCGTGTCACCGGGAAACGCGACAGCGGCCGGAATGTCGAAGTTGGCCGTCTCCGTGAGGGTTAAGCCTTGCGACCATGATAATCTGCCCAGGTTGAGCGAGGTGCTCACGCCGGACGACGTCCGAACCTCGTCGGTAAGGCTCCTCATGAACGTAGTGTCGCCCTGCGACGCCCGCTGGACAGTGCTTCGCCGGTACCTCCCGCTTCCGGACAACGTCAGGTTGTTGAAGAACCCTGCGCTGTTGCTCGGAGCCGGGAACAAGGTGATCGACTTGATGGACAAGTTCGCCGTCGGAAGCGTCATCTCCACGCGGTCGTCGCTCAGGAATTGCCGACGATCGGCGCTGACTGAGAGGTCCCCCCAATTGAATCGACGATTCAAACCCCCCTCCGAGTTGATGGACTGCGTCACCTCCCTCGGATCGAACGAATTTTGCCTCACAAAGCGGGAACTGGACGCGTACCGAGCCGAAACACGCACCGACGTCCTCTCATCGACAGTCCAGTTGTGTCGAGTGTCGAAGGAGAGTTCAGTGCCGCCACCGACTCGCCAGAAGCGCCGCACGTTCGCGGATCCGTTGAGGAATTTCTGCGTCACCCGATAGCGAAAGGCGCCCGTGGCCGCCGTAAAGTTGTCGCTCCACCAGTCCCCGGCGAGGGTGGCATCGGCGTAGTCATTGATGGCCCAGAAGAATCCCACGTTGGACACGCGCCGAGAATGTCCTCGAGACGTACGCACAATGTCGTTGACGCCGAAGCGGGGCATGAGAATGCCGCTGTGCCTATCTGAGTCCGTACTCTGAAAGATGAAGGGCAGCCATAAGACAGGCACGTCGGCGAAGTTGAGCGTCACATTCCGTGCGACGAACCAACTGCCGCCGATGGCCTTGAACTCGCGCGCAGCAAAGTGGTAGTGGGGCTCTGTTTCCTCACAGGAGGTGAAGTTGATGTCATGGCCGAAGACGGTATCCGCGAGGATCGCAGGAAGATCGCCATCCATGACCCACGTCGCCCCCTCGGACATGGTCGTGTGAGCCTCGTACGCCGTGCCACGGTCGGCCCGATGGTCGTAGATGATGTTGGAGCTCCGTACAGGCTCTTCACCAGGCCGGTCCGTCACCGTCTCGCCGGCGGTCCAGAGGAGCGAGTCGGCCAAGTTGATCGTGTCCGCCGCGGTAACCGTCATCCCGTCCTGGCGCAGCTCCGCCGGCGCATCGTCGTTGCCGAGGAGGGTCATGCGCTGAGTCTCAGCTTCGAAGCGGGCGCCGCCACCGGAGTATTGGGACACGGAATAGCCGGGCAACCTGAGCAGGGCGGCCATGAATGAGTCGGCCGCTTCCAGCTGTGGTGGTGGTGCTACGACCGCGCGAGGCTGTCCAGGTGTCGAGTCGTTGAAAAGTGTGGAGTCCACGCCCGGCGGTCTGGAGAGGCTCCTCAGCCGTTCGAGTACCCGAATGCGGGCGGAATCGACCTCCTCCTCGGGTTGGCCCCCGACTTGGGCGGCCACGGGCGCGACCCATCCAACGGCGAGAACCGCAAGCGCTATTCCCCAGGGGCTGAGGCGGCCACGGGGCCGTCCTCTCGAAGGCTGTTGCCTTCTTGCCCTCATCGAGCCTCGACCCCTCCCTCCGGCGGGTCACCACCGATGTCCCGTTTCTGGCGCCGTCTGGTGATCATCACTGAGAGGAGAATGCTGAATTCATATAGAACAATAAGCGGCAACATCATCAGTGCCGTCACCGTGACGACGTCGCCCGGGCTGAGAAAGCTGGCCAACACGGTGATGATGACGATCGCGTGACGCCTCTTCGCCCGCAGGAACGCAGGCGTGACGAGCCCCAGCGCCGAGAGGATCATGATGACCACCGGCAGCTCGAATAGGACGCCGAACGCCAGAAGCAGCTTGGTGACGAAGCTGAGGTAATCACCCGCCCGCATCATTGCCTCGAAGTAGTCCTCTCCGAAGAACAACAGAAACTGGAGCGTGACCGGTAGCGCTACGGCGTACGACATCCACACGCCGAGCGAGAAGAGGATCACCCCCAAATAGAGGGCCGGGATGATGGCCCTCTTCTCATGCCGCTCAAGCGCCGGAGAGAGGAACGCCCAGATCTGGTAGATGATGATGGGTGAGACAAGGACCACACCGCCCAGGATCCCGACCCGTAAAATGAGGAAGAACGGCTCCGTCGGAGAAAGGAAGACAAGCCTCTCATCCTCTCCCATCACCTCGTAGAACGGATTGATGAGAAGGTCGAGCACCCCGAACCTCAACACCAGTATGAAGCCCACAATGCTGCCGACGACGATCGCCAAAAAACTCCACAGGATCCGCCAGCGGAGTTCCTCCAGGTGGTCGAGAAAGGGCATCTCGCCGCGGGAACCGCGAGTCAGTGTCGTCATTATGGGTGAGCGGGCGCGTTAAAGGCCGGTGGAAAAGGTGGAGCGAGCCGCATCAGGAGCGCCACGCTGCCGCCGGACGGCTTTCGGTGGGGAGATGATCAGAGTGGGAGCTCCTCTTGGTTCCTGGCTGAGCCCTGACGCCGCTCTTCCGCGTGCAGGTCGTGGACCATGTCTTGGAACTCACCGATGTCCTGGAAGTTCCGGTAAACGGAGGCGAAACGCACGTAGGCCACTCGGTCCAACGGAGCGAGAAGCTCCATGACGATCTCGCCGATGCGGGAACTGGAAACCTCGAAGTTGGCGGTCCTCGTCAGGTCGTTTTCGACGGCGTCCACGACCGCCTCAATGTCCGCCTCGGTGACCGGCCTTTTCGCACAGGCGATGGTAACGCTTCGGAGTAGCTTGGTCCGGTCGAAATCCTCTCCGTTTCCGTCACGTTTGGCGACACGCAGGGATCGCTCTTCGACGTGTTCATAGGTCGTGAAGCGGGCCCGGCATACGCCGCACTCCCTGCGGCGCCGGACCGCGCGCCCACCCCGGCTATCTCGGGTGTCGACAACGCGGTTCTCCATGGCGTCACACTTTGGACAGCGCATCAGCCACGGTGCCTGAGGAGGGTGATCGGAAAGGGGGGTGGGCCGCCACCCGTGCTGTCGCACGGGTACCCGGGATGCCACGGCTCCAGCTCCTAGGCGGAACGACGACGCCATAGCATTCGCTACGGCTAGGATCTCCAACAACGGGGGCACCGCGCGAAGCGTGGTCGGGGTCGTGCCACCGAAACCCTTCAACGTGTAAGGTCATGTCATTCATGGTCGTGGACACATAGCCGTTGCGCGGTTGATCCTGCGTCTCTCCTCGTCGCCGTAGAAGGACTACGACTCCTCGTCGTTCATTGGCTGAACGCGCGCAAGCACCATGTGCGCGACCCGCCCCCCTTTCCGATCACCCTCTCAGGTCAGCGGATCTCCTGCAGCAACTCCTGGGCAAGGTCCGCCGCGCCACTGTCAGGATAGGTATTGACCACACGTTCGAGATAAGTCTCAGCCTCATCAACGTTTCCCTGGAAAGCGTAGATGGCGCCGATTCGATACAACGCCACGGGCACCCGGTCCGCTGTGGGATACAACTCAGCAACCCGGAGGAACTCCTCGATCGCCTGGTCAAGTTGGTTTTCCTGCTCGAGGATGTCCGCGAGATAGAACTGGGCCGACGGCGCCAAGCGATGGTCCGGAAAGTCTCCCAGGAAGCTCCCGAAGGCCATCCGGGCTGTGTTGAGCGAACCCCGATTGACCTGTGTCACCGCGGCCTCGTACGTCTCCTCAGCCGCCGCTGGACCGCCGTCCCGGCGCCCGAGGAGGGCCCGCAACGAATCGGGGGCGGGGCGCCGCTCCGAAGTCGTCACCCAAGCCCCATCGGCCTGGACCCGCTCAGACAGCAAAGCCAGGGACCGCTGAATCTGCCCAGTCAACGCGCCCAACTGGGACAGTTGGGTTTGGATGTCCCGAAGCTCCCGCGCAATCCCCCCGCGGGTGTCTACGACCATATCGGACTGGACGTCCAGCGTGTCCTGAAGGGCGCGGATGGCGGCGGCTAACTCCCGTAGCTGGGCATCCTGCTGAGACGACTGCCGGGTCACCTCATCTTGGAGACGCCGCACGTCCCCTTTCATGGCGCATCCCGAAGCCAGCAGCAACGTCGCCGAAACGAGAAAGACCCCTCGCCCACGGACCCAGCCGCAACAAAGCGCGACCGAAGTGCCGAAGGGAGGGGTCATACTCATGCTGTCCCCAACCGGAGGTGAGTGCCCCTCCTTAATCGTCCTCGCTGACCACGATCTGACCGCCCGTAATCACGAACTCGACCCGGCGATTCTGAGACCAGGCCGCTTCGTCACTACGGTTGACCGCAGGCCGCTCTTCCCCGAAAGAGGTCGTCGTGAAGCGATTCTCAGGAATTCCGAAGCCCGACAGGAAGTCCCGCACACTCTCAGCACGCCGGCTTCCCAGCGCGAGGTTGTACTCCGTAGAGCCTCGCTCGTCGGCGTGTCCCTCCAAGCGAAGGCGGAGCGCCGGGCTGTTCCGCAGGATCGGTAGCTTCGCGCGTAGAATGCGCTCCGCTGCCGCGGTAATGACAGACTCATCATAGCCGAACAGGACCACAGCTTCGATCGTCGCCCGGGCCTGGTCCCTCGCCCCGCTCAGACGCTCCTGCTCACGGCGCGCAGCGTCGCGTTCGGCAGCGTCGCGTGCGGCCTCCGCGGCCCTGGCCGCGGCAATTGAATCATTGCGCGCGTCGATCTCAGCCTGAGTCGGTCCGCTAGGCGCCGGCGGCGGCGGCGGCGAGCCCCCGCATGCGCTGAGAATGAGCGTGCTTGCGATGGCTGGTATGAATAAGTGTTTGATCCTCATTCTCATTCCTGTCGGTGAGTGGTCATCTCAGGAGGCTCAGCCGACTCGGCGAGCCTGCTCGTGAAACCTTGTATATGTACCCACTTTAGCCCGCATATGGGTCGACCCTAACATTAAGCATATATCCCATTCAGCACCATGGCGCAATGACGTGAATCCGCCTCGCTTTGGTAATTCTTCAAGAGCGTTCTAAGGCCCACCCCACCCCAAAGACGGCGACCAATCGGGCACTCGGACGTCGATCCCCCGCCGGAGCATCCGATACGTCCCCGTGGCCGTGTCGACCACCATGAGACCGGTACCCCAGTCCCGGCGCCCGATGAACACGAGATGGCGTCCGTCGGGGGCCCAACTCGGATCTTCGTTGTTCCCCTCCCACGTGAGCTGCCTGAGGCGGCGCCCACGGTCGGACACGTCCGCAACGAGGATGTTGTAACGCCCTCTCCGGCCCACGCGCCCGTGAAAAGCCACGTGGTCCCCCACGGGCGCCCAGTCAGGAGACGTGTAGTAGCCCTCCTGCCCGTGCAGATAAGGGGAAACGAGGTCCGCCTCTCCTCCGGTGGCAGGCATCACGTAGATCTGCGGGAACGGAGTGCCCAGGCGGTTAGAGTTGAACGCGAGCCAGCGTCCATCCGGTGAGTACGTGGGCGAGATATCATCCCACCGTCCACCGCTCACGTGCGTGAGGCAGCACTCCCGCTCCCAGTCGTAGTAGAAGATTCCACTCCGGTTCCCACCCGTGATCGCAAAAGCCAGGTCACGGCCATTGGGGCTATAGGTCGGCGTGTTATGGTCGCCGTCGCGCCCCGCGTCGAGGGGCTTCTCCACCATGCTCTCTAGGTCCAACTCGTAGATGCGCGGCAACCCGGTCTCTTTGCGGGACGAGTAGGCAACGCGAGTCCCGTCCGGTGACCAAGCCGGAGACATCGTGAGGTCACCGTACTCGGTGAGCCGCCTGAAATTCCTGCCGTCCGAGTCGATCAAGTACAGGTCCTGATTACCCTCCTGCGTTCTGAGTGAGAACACGATCCGGCTCGCCGCCATCCCGGGCTCATTGTAGATCCACTCGATGATCGCGTCCGAGGCAGTATGGACGGCCAATCGGAAATTGGCGTCATTCGTGGCCGGGATCGAGAAGCGGCCTTGCGCGTGGACTTCGCCGTAGACCACATCGTGGAGTTCCAGGACCAGAACAAACCCCTCACCAGCACCCTCCACGGAGCCCGACAGCAACCAGACGGCTCCCAGCTGATCCCAGAGCTGATAGTCGACCTCATCACTGACTAAAGAAGGCGGGAGAGAATCCATCACCTGGAAACGGTCACTGTAGCGGAGGTCCGTGGCGATTATCGCCTCGACCCGCGGGGCTGCGAACTCTCCTCCCAGACGTCCCGAAAACGGCTGCACAGCCAGGGCGGGCTGAAACTCCGATTCGTACAGCAACCCGAGGGTCACACCTGGAATCGAGTCCTGCTGAGCCACGAGAGGGCTCATCGATGCGGCCGGAACCAATGCTGCCCAAGCGAGCGTTCTCAGCGCGCGCATACCGTCTCTCCTGAGTGTGAGCATCCTTTCAACGTGTAAGCTTATGTCATAAATGGTGCAGGGCACAGGGCGGTTCCTGTCCGATGTGTTCCGTCCCCGAAACCCGTCCATCATTCCTAGGCGTCGAGCCCGAGACCGGATTGGGGCTCGAAATAGAACACCACCGGTAGTCGGTCGAACGGAAGAGCCTCCGGAAGTGGACCCAAGCGGTCCCGACTCCCGGCACACTCCGCCGCCCCCATCGCTTCAATATCGAACGCTATGCTCCGTGACGACTCCAGGATATCGACCTCAGCCACGGAGCCGTCCCGGTTGATTTCGAAATAGACCGTCGCGCGCAGATCGTCATCTCCACGCCAGCGGAAGCACCGCTGCATCTGACGTAGGATGTTGTTGTAGTACTCCGGATAGTCTCTTCGGACGCCTTCCATCCGAACGTTCAGGTCCTCTCCTGGCGTCTCCACGTCCGGATCCGGATCCGGACTGGCCGGAGGCGTCGGGTCTTCGACCGGTTCAACGTCAGGTGGCGCAACAGTCTCTTCGGGCTGCGGAGGCTCTTCGACCGGACCCTCCTCCTCGACCACCGCTGGCGTCTCCTCCTGCGGCTCAGGTACCCGGTCGAGGGGCGTTTCGATGACCAACTCCTCGGGAGGCGCCGTGGTCGGTTCACCGAGCACAGCCGCCGAAGGAGATATCAACTCAATCTCGTATACTAGGAAGTCAGGTACCTCGCGAGGCAACGCGGAGGTCCACCATGCCAGGAAGATGGCCGCCGTGTGAATGAACACGGACCCGATGACCGGGCCCTTTCCGACAGTCTGGTACCGCTGCCGCCGCGGAGCCGCTTCCAAGTCAGTCATACGGCGATTACTCCGGGGGCCTTTGCGTGCCCACCACCGCGAAGTCGATCCCGCTACGCGCGACGGTAGATATCACGTCGACACCCGCACCCCAGGTGGCGAGTGAGTCGCCCTTGATCCACACTTCGTCGACCGCTCCAGCAGACAGAATCTGTCCAAAGGACTGAGCGAATTCCGTCCGATCCATAGGCGTCTCGCCCATGTACACCATCCCGTCACGGTCCACGGTGATAATCAGGGTATTGTCCTCAGCCGTGAGCGCGGACACCTCCGTCTCGGGCACCGCGACCTCGATACCGCCCTGGAGGATGGGTGCCGTGATGATGAAGATGATGAGCAAGGTAAACGCCACGTCGACCATGCTGGTGACGTTGATTTCGGCGAGTGGCTGCAGATCTCGCCTCCGCCCGCGTGCGCCCATCATCGGAGGCGGACACCCGTTGGGCGAATCATACCCAAGGAATCGATCATACGCGCCCTTCTCGGGCCAACGTGCCGATGAATTCGCTCGAGAAGCCCTCGAGTTGGCCGCTGACCAGATTCAGCTTCGCGAGGAAATGGTTGTACGCGATCACTGCGGGGATCGCCACGAACAGCCCCGCGACCGTCGTTACGAGGGCCGCGGCCACGCCGGGAGCCACGGCACCGATGTTCGACGAGCCCGATGCCGCGATCCCGAGGAACGTGGTCGTGATGCCGAGGACGGTCCCCATGAGACCCATGAGGGGCGAAACCGAGCCCAGCACCGCCAACCATATGAGTCCCACCGCGAGCTCGTCACGCTCCTCAGCCTCCTCCTTTTCCAGTACGAGCTTGAGCGCTTGAAGCTGGGTCAGAGAGAGACCTTCGCTCGGGGGGGCCCCTTCGCGGAGCGCGCCCGGACGTAGTTCACTGAAGAAGTTCACACCCTGCCGAAAGACCCGCCCGTAAGGTGATTCCGGCAAAGCCAACACGGCCTTGTATGCGTCCGCCAGCCCAGTGGCGCGCTCCATCTTCTGGAGGAATCGGTTACCCTGGCGCCGGACGGCTCTGAACTGCTTGGCCTTCCAGAAAATAAGGATCCATGAACAAGCCGACGAAGCGGAGAGGATAAGGAGGATGAGTCTGGTCGGCAGGGTCCCTCCGAATACCATATCCCACGCGCTCGTCGGCGCACTGGTCTGGGCGAGGAGCGTCGAAAGCCCCATTCAAGCTCCGATCTTTTGATGTGCGATGAACTGGAAGGTCTCCCGGAGACCATCCTTGAGCGCGTGACAAGCTGCCCATCCACGCGCCGCAAACCGTGACACGTCGAGCATACTGTGCCGGAGTTCTCCGGCCCGTGCTTCGCGGTACACCCGACCCGGATGCTCCTCAGTGATGCTTTCCAGGACATCGGCAAGCCGATTCACGCTGGTCCCCACCCCCGTACCCACATTGAAGGCGACCGCATCGATACTCCGTGCGGGCTTCAACACCATCTCAGATGCGAAGAGGTTCGCGCTCACCACATCCTTCACGTACACATAGTCTCGGGTCTGCTCGCCGTCGCCGAAGATAGTGAGTTCTTCTCCCGACTGCAGCCGATCGCAAAAAATCGCCACCACACCGGCTTCCCCGTGCGGATCCTGACGGGGTCCAAAAACGTTACCATAACGTAGCGCCACGTACTCGAGACCATGGATCGCCCGGTAGTAGTTCAAATAGTACTCGCCGGAGAGTTTCGTGACCCCGTAGGGCGAGAGAGGCAGCTTGGGGGCGTCCTCCGGCGTGGGAATCTCTTCCGGCTCGCCATAGACAACCCCGCCGCTCGAGATGTACACGATCCTCCCCGTGCCGGTCTCGCGGGCGCACTCAAGCACATTGAGGACTCCGAGGATGTTGATGCTCGCATCGCGGGTGGGATCTGCAACTGAGGTGCGAACGTCGACCTGGGCCGCGTGTAAGCTCACCAAATCGAATCCCACGTCACTGAACAAGTCACGCAAAGCCGGATCCTCGATTCCCATTTCGAGGAATTCCGCAGCCGGGTTGACGTTCTCCAGCCGACCACTCGACAGGTCGTCGACGACCCACACGCGGTCACCTCTCTCCAGATGCGCGTCGACGACGTGGCTACCGATGAATCCGGCGCCCCCCGTTACCAAAATTTTTCGAGCGGCATCACTCATCTACTTCGGCCTCATCATCATCGCCCGGCCCCGACGCCTCAGAGCGGTCCGCCTCCACCGCTTCAAGATCATGCAAGTACCGGACCGCATCGATGAACTCGACGCCTCGACCGTTACCCACACCTTGCTTCAAGCGCTTCGTGGGGTCGTGCAAGAGCTTGTTGAGGAGTTGCTTCGAAAAGGCCTCGACAGCGTCTCGATCGTCTGCGGACGCGTGAGACAGCTTCTGCCAGAGGCGTTCCAGTTCACGTTGGCGCACGTCGTCCCAACGCTGGCGGAGACTACGAATCACCGGAACCACGCCCCTGCTTCCGTACCAGCGCAGAAAGTCCCGGGCGTATTCCTCGACGATGGCTTCAGCCTCGGGCACGGACTCCCGGCGCTTGAGCAGGTTGTCGTCCAGGATCTCATGAAGGTCGTCCACATTGTACAGGAATACGTTCGCCTCATGGCCGACTTCAGGTTCCACATCGCGCGGAATGGCCAAGTCGAGAATCAGTAGCGGACGACTTGGGCTGCCCTCCCGGGCGTGGCGAAAGCCGTCTCGCGTCACCAGTGGATGTGGAGCGGCGGTGGACGCGATCAGGATGTCGGTCTTGGCCAACTCGAACGGCATTTCATCGAAGTGCACCGCGTGCCCGGAAAGTCTGCTCGCCAGCTCAGAAGCGCGCTCATACGTCCGGTTGGAAACGACGAGTCCTCGGATACCGTCCCGCCTGAGAGCCTCCACCACCAACTCCGCCGTGGTGCCGGCTCCGAGGATCATCACCTGGCGACCCTCTAGGCTGCCGAAAATCTTGCGCGCCAACTCCACGGCCACAGACGCCACGGACGCCGCACCTTCTCCGATCGGGGTCGTGGAACGAATACGTCCTCCCGCAGACAGAGCAGACTGGAAAAGTCGGTGGAGAACGGGTCCGGCCAGCGGGGGCGTCGCGGGATTCCCGCCCGCCAACTCGTACGCGTCCTTGACCTGCCCCTGGATCTCAGCCTCACCCAGGATCAGGGAAGCCAATCCCCCGGCTACACGGTAGAGGTGGCGGACTGAGGCCTCGCCATCGTGACGGTAGAGGTATTGTTTCGTTCCGCCGACGACTTCGCCCGCTTTGTCAGAGAGCACTCGCTCCGCGGCGTCTTGTACACGCTCATTTCCGCCTGGGCACACGTACACCTCTGTACGGTTGCAAGTGGAGAGGAGTACCGCCTCTTCGACCTCGGATCCAGCACGGAGCCCGCCGAGCACAGCTTCGGCCTCCGCCGGAGTGAAGGCAAACCGCTCACGGATCTCGACCGGCGCCGTCAGGTGGCTGACGCCAACGACGGAGACGGGGCTCAAAGGAAGAAACCCCCCTGAGAACTCACCATCCGGAGGCCGAGATAGGTTACGACGATCAATGAAAACCCGACCACGCTCGCCAAAGCGCTTCTTCGTTCCTTCACCCCACCCCCGACTCGAACCCCGAAAGCGACGACGAAGATGAGCCAGCACATGATCGCCCAAACCACCTTGGGGTTCGACTGGTCGAACGATTGCCGAAAGCTGACGGTCCACAACCACCCGAGCGCGAGCGCGAGGGTGAACGTGATGAAGCCGGCCACCAAGCCGGTCCGGCCCAGACGGTCGAGCGTAGCGAGAGGAGGAGTGAACTGGAACAGTCGCCCCATCCTCTTTGCGGTGAGCTCGTGAAGCTGAACGAGGTAAAGCAACCCTGAGGCGAAAGCCACGGCCAATCCGCCCAAGCCGGCAAAGGCCAAAGTGACGTGGAAAACGAACCAAGCCCCCTGGAAGTCCAGCAGCTCAGTAGCGGGTTCGATCCCCAACGAAACCGCCACCACCTCAAGTAGAATTACGACGGGAACGAGGACGATGCCGACGCGGCGGCCCTCTCCCAAACCGAGGGTGGCCACCAAGCCAATGCCGATGATGAGAGCGACAGTGGAAAGAGACGGCGCGAGTCCGTTGAGCGGGAGCTGACCGTACTCAGCGGTGAAACGGGCGAGCGCGACGACGTGTGCCGCGACGCCGGCGGCGGCCAACCCGAACGCGATCCCGGGGCCGCGTCCACGCCCTCCGCTCAGGAGCGAGCGGAACCACAGGATCAGCGATCCGATGTAAAGAAGAAGAGCGACTGCGTGCGTCAACGGAAGCCCATCATGTGGATGATTCGGCCCCTACCGCATCTTCCTGTCGAGGTACGCGGTAGTGCCGACATGGAACACAGGTCCCTTTAGAGTAACGATTTCGGACGAAGAGGTCTCTTCCTCGGTCAATACCACGCTCAGGCGTTCAATGACCTCCTCAGTCGACCCATCTCCGGAAAACGCCACATATTCGTCGCCTATGTCGACGCCGTCCCGTGAGTCTTTGTCCAGGATCGTCACTGCTCTCAACCCATACAACTGGTGGAGCTCCCCGAATTCGATGACCGCCGCCGTGATCCGGCTCGTGACCCTGGCCGGTGTGTCGCCCGGCCTCAAGTCGTGGACCGGTGCGGGGCGTACCAAGTCACCCGGGCGCACAAACGCATAAACTTCCTGGACCGTGCCCTCGAGCGAGTTCGGAGCGACCCAGGTCACGGATAGCACACCCACCGGGCGTAGCACGACGCCCAACTCAGGGTTCAGACCAGGCGGAAGACTTGCAGCAGGTCCCCCAACCTCACCCGGAGGCCCGGTTCCAGATCCAATCCCACCACCGTAAATGACATAGCAGACCGGATTGCACCTTCTTCGATGATAGACTCGATCTAGCCGTCGAATTCGACCTCCTCCAACGTCGCCGCGCCGATCCATTCGGCCGCCCACGTGGATGTCCGTGACACCCAGAGCTCATCCCGAACCAGCGCGGTCCGGACGGTCGAGGCTGCTAAGGGGTCTCAGTAGAACCTGGACCGACGGTCCCGCTCGACGTTCGGACGGGTTCTGACGACTGGCGGCAGGGCTTCACCCGTAGGCGCACCCACCGTCACGTCTCCGACCACGGCCGGATCCGGGTCCACAATGTCGGGAGTCGTAGGATCGACGTCCGGAGTTGTAGGTTCGATGACCGCCACGATCGGGTCCGGAATGCCTGTGATCACGAACTCGACCCGACGGTTTAGAGCAAAGGACGCAGCGTCGGCCTGGTCGACGAGGGGCCTCTCTTCCCCATACGAAGTCGTGGTGAACCGATCCGTAGAGACTCTGAGGCCCGTAAGGAAGGCTCGCACACTCTCCGCACGCCGGCTTCCAAGCGCGAGGTTGTACTCAGCTGAGCCGCGCTCGTCGGCGTGACTCGAGACGAAGTAGGAGGGTGGGGCTGTTGAGCAGGATCGGCAGCTTCTCACGCAGAAGCTGGTCCGCCTCAGCGGTGATCGCGGCTTCGTCAAAGTCGAAGTGGACCACCGCTTCGAGAGTCGCCCGTACCGGCTCTTGTCCGGCCATCAAACCTGGAAAAATTGTCAACGCCATCACGGACCGGACCATGATCGCCCCTTTTCCATATGGGACGGGGCTTTATGCACTATCACTCAACCTAGAAGATAGGCCGTTCCGGCCCCGTGGGTCAACGCGTTTTTTGCCATCCAACTACAAACGTTTCCATATTCCGGGCCCCTGAACCACTCTGTCCGGACAATTGGCCCGTCTTCTCAGGTCCTTTCAAGGATCTTCTTGAGCACTCGAGCGTCCTCACGGGGCCCCTCGTAGTAGCCCTTTCGGACACCAATTTCATGGAATCCACGCCGGGCATACATCTCCTGAGCGAGCCCGTTGGACTCTCGAACCTCGAGGTAGAGGCTTCGAATACCCGAGTCCTCAGCCACTTCGAGAATGCGACTGAGAAGGCCCGAGCCGATGCCACGACCCCGTAGATCCTTCCGCACCGCGATATTGGCCAATTCTCCCTCATCGAGAACTTTCCAAAGGATCGCATAGGCGGCAAGCTGATCACCCCACTCCGCCACCCAAAGCTCCACACCCGAACGGTGAAGGAGCGAGCGGAAGGTCCGCTCACTCCAAGGGGTGGAGAAGGCAGTGGTCTCGATACGGGCGACTTCGGACACGTCCGACGGCGTCATCGGCCTCAGGACCAACCCGCTACTCATGCGCCCGACCCCACTCGTTCCGCTGAGGAGGAGCGAAGGTAATCGGGCTGCCATCGGGCGACGTCCTCCACCGGCTCACGGGCGGGCGAGGAAGAGACCACCCTCAGAAGACCGGCCGCCGTCGGCATTCCCAACGGGGCCGGAAGGAGCGTGAACCCGGCGCCGCGGATCTCGTCCGCGTGCCTTTGGGCTCCGTCGCCCGCAAACACGGAGAATGGGAGATCCCCGGAGAGAACCGCCCCGATTGTGGTCGAATGCGGCGGGACGAGCACCTCGAATCCGCTGCCGGTCGGTCGGTAGCAAGCGCCATATACCCGATCACTCCGGGCGTCGAAGAGGACATAGCGCGGCCAAGTTCGTTCCTCTTCGGACAGCGCTCGCGCCCCGCCCGGATGCGACGCCTCCCCGATGTCGACGGAGGGCTCAGCCTCATCGAGATCCACGGCCGCCGCGCCCGCCTCGAGAGATGAGACCGCCCATAGTGGAACGCCGAGTGCGTGTGCCAACCCCTTTGCCGTCGCCGCGGCCACTCGGACACCGGTGAACGAGCCGGGGCCAGCCCCCACGACCAGGCCGTCGAGCTCGGACAGATCCACGCCGGCCTCTTGAAGCACGTCACCGACCGTTGGGATCAGATCTGAGGAGTGCGAGCCCTGGCCAAGGATCGCCCTTCCGGCGACGACGCGACTCCCTACACCCACGCACACCGACCCGTGGGACGAAGACGTATCCAGCGCGAGGTACGATCCCTCGACCGACCACGCTGGGGTCTCGCTCATAGGGACACCGAGACCGGAAACCCGGGAAGATGCTGAGGCACACCGAATCGGCTCACTGAGACGGCGCGGGCGTCCGGATCACCCGGCGCGGGACCCAAGGTGATCTCCCACCGGTGCTCTGGAAGTAATCCCTCCGCACGATCCGGCCACTCCACCAGAACCAGTTCGTCCTGATCCCCGAGATCCTGCCAGCCGAGCTCCCATAATTCATCAGGACTCGACACACGATACAGATCCATATGCACGACCTGGACACCCCGGCTCGACGGGTATCGAAACATGAGATTGAAGGTCGGCGAGGGGACGGCTCCATCGACCCCAGCCCCGTGTGCGATCGATCGTGCGAGTACCGATTTACCGGCACCCAGCGGGCCCCGCAGAAGGAGAAAAAGCGGTGTGCGCGCCGCAGCGCCGATGGCCCGGCCCCAGCGGATCATCTCGGTCTCGTTGAGAATCATCCGATCATCCTTCACCCAATCACCTTACCGTGGCCCTCAGTTCGAAGACCTGGTCCCTCAAGATCGCGGCCCGCTCGAAGTCCATCGCCTCCGCGGCATCTGCCATCTCCTGCTCCAGGATCTTGAGAAACTCCTCCGCGTTGACCTCATCGACATATCGGGCCTTTGGTTCCGACACTCGGGCCACGGGCTTCAGTCTCGCGTCCGCGACGCGCGTCGTGAACTCAATCTGCTGGACGCTCTTTTGAATCGTCTCAGGCGTGATGCCGTGTTCCTGATTGTGCGCCAGCTGGATCTCCCGACGCCGGTTCGTCTCGTCGATGCAGACCTCCATGGACGAAGTCACCCTGTCCGCATACAGGATCGCCATGCCATCGACGTTGCGTGCGGCCCGCCCGATCGTCTGGATGAGCGAGCGAGCGTCCCGAAGGAACCCCTCCTTGTCCGCATCCAGGATCGCCACCAGTGAGACCTCCGGCAGATCCAGGCCCTCGCGCAGGAGATTGATCCCGACGAGGACATCGATCTTCCCCAGTCTCAGATCCCTCAGGATCTTCATCCTCTCGATCGTGTCGATGTCGGAATGCATGTAGCTCACGCGCACGCCGACGGACTGAAGATACTCTGAGAGGTCCTCCGCCATGCGCTTCGTGAGCGTCGTCACCAACACGCGCTCACCCTTGGCCTCGCGCTCACGGATTTCGGCGAGAAGATCGTCTACCTGGCCCTTGACCGGTCGCACGTGGATGGAGGGGTCCACCAGCCCAGTCGGGCGGATGATCTGCTCCACCACCACACCGCCTGAGCGCTCCAACTCCCAGTCTCCGGGTGTCGCCGACACGAACACCGCCCGATGGATCAGCGAGTCCCACTCGTCGAACTGGAGCGGACGGTTGTCGAGAGCGCTCGGAAGCCGAAATCCGTGCTCAATCAACGTTTCCTTACGGGAGCGATCCCCTTTGTACATCCCGTGGAGTTGTGGCACAGAGGCATGCGACTCATCGGCAACGATCAGGAAATCTTCCGGAAAGTAGTCGATCAGGCACGCCGGACGCTCTCCGGGTCGCCGACCGCTGGTGTAAAGCGAATAGTTCTCGATGCCGGGACAGGTTCCGATCTCGAGCATCATCTCGACATCGAAGTTCGTCCGGCTCTCGATGCGTTGCGCCTCCAGGAGCTGCCCCGCCGCCTCGAACGCCGCGACCTGCCGCTTCATCTCGTCCCGAATGTGCGGCACCATCTGGTCGATCACCTCTCGGCGTGTCACGTAGTGACTGGCAGGGTAGACGGACGCGCGCTCCATCGGTGTGACCGTCTCTCCTGTCAGCGGTTCGAAGCGAGTGATCCGCTCGATGTCGTCTCCCCACAACTCCACCCGAATCGCCTGTTCCTCGTAAGCTGGGAAGATCTCGACCGTATCGCCACGGACGCGAAACGTGCCTCGCTCGAACTCGTAATCGTTGCGGCGATATTGGATTCCGACGAGCGCCTTGAGAATCTCGCGCCGCCCTATTTTCTGCCCCACTCGCAAATGCACCATGAGCGAGCGGTAGTCCATCGGATTTCCCAATCCGTAAATACAGGAGACGGAAGCGACGACGATGACGTCTTCTCGCTCCATCAGCGACGACGTCGCCCGCAGGCGTAGCCGTTCGATGTCCTCGTTGATAGAGGCGTCCTTCTCGATATAGGTATCCGTGGAGGGGACGTAGGCTTCGGGCTGGTAGTAGTCGTAATAGGAGATGAAGTATTCGACGGCGTTACTGGGAAAGAGTGCCTTGAACTCCCCGTAGAGCTGCGCAGCGAGCGTCTTGTTGTGCGACGTCACGAGCGTGGGCCGACCGTATTCGGCAATCACATGGGCGATCGAGAACGTCTTACCGGTGCCCGTAGCCCCAAGCAGGGTTTGGAAACGATCCCCACGGGCCAGTCCCTCGCTCAACTCAGCGATGGCGGACGGTTGGTCCCCCTGGGGTTCGTACGTAGACGACAACTCGAATTGTGGCATTGCTGGTACGGTGGCTGGAAACGGCTTCCTGGTTATGGCTCAGAGTGCCTGTCAGTTGAGTTCCGGCTCGTGAGAGGCATCCTGCCGGTCCACCTGGACCACCCCTTTCACCCCGCGAATCGCCTTGATGACCTTGGTGAGATGAGCTAGGTCCTTCACTTCTACGGAGAACGTACCGAGCATGCCCCTCTCGACGCCTCTCATATTGGCCTGGAGGATGTCGGTATCCTTGTCACTGATCGCCTTGGCCACATCGGATAGAAGCCCACGCCGGTCGGTGCCCTCCATGACGAGGCTCACGAAGAATCGGTCGCCCTTCTCTGTGGCCCACTCGATCTCGACCCGCCGGTCTTTCGACAGATCAAGTACGTTCGGGCAGTCCACCTGGTGGATCGACACGCCGCGTCCCTGCGTGATGTAGCCCATGACCTGATCTCCGGGCACGGGCTGGCAACACCGGGAATACCGGATCATGAGGTTGTCCATGCCCTGAATCTTCACCGCCTGGTTCGAACGACGGATGCGATCGGCGATGCGTTCAAGCTTCGTCGGCGTACGGTTGACCACGTCGTGCGGGTCCTCATCGGGATAGAGGGCCAGAATGACCGCGGTGGGCCCCACGTCCCCCCTGCTGAGCGCGGTCAACACCTGCTCGAATTCCGCGTATCCGAGGTGGTGCGCCGCCTCCTTCAACTGGGCTTTCGTCGGCTTGCCCCTGCGGGCCTTTTTGATCTCGCGGTCGAAAAGGTCCTTTCCGAGCTTCAGGGCGGAGTCGTGCTCCTCCTTACGGATCCACTGGCGGATGCGTCCGCGCCCGCGGGACGTCCTGACGAACGCCAGCCAATCGCGGCTGGGGCGTTGTCTCGCATCGGTAATGATCTCAACCGTGTCACCATTCTTGAGCTCGCGGGAGAGTGGTGAAATCCGGCCGTTAACGCGGGCTCCAGCGCAGTGGTGGCCGACCTCAGTGTGAACCGAGTAGGCAAAATCAATGGGCGTGGCACCCGTCGGGAGCTGTTTGACTTCACCCTTGGGCGTGAATATGAAGATCTCGCCTTGAAAGAGGTCCATCCGAAGGAATTCCATGAACTCCTCCGGCTCACTCGTATCTTTTTGCCAATCGAGCACTTGGCGGAACCAGGTCAGCGCTTCATCGACTTCGTCCGCCTCACCCTCCGGCTCCCCCCGGGTGATCCCCTCCTTGTAACGCCAATGAGCCGCGATCCCGAACTCCGCGGTCCGATGCATCTCATGGCTCCGGATCTGAATCTCGTATCGGCGTCCCCCCGGTCCGATGACCGTCGTGTGGAGGGACTGATACATGTTGGACTTGGGCGTCGCGATGAAGTCATGAAATCGCTCCTGAACCGGCGTCCACTCGCTGTGGATGATGCCTAGCGCGGCGTAACAGTTCTGCACGTCGTCGGTCAGCACGCGCATGGCCATCAAGTCGTATATCTCCTCGTACGGCAGATCTCGGCTCACCATCTTGAGGTAGATGGACCAGAGATGCTTGGGACGCCCGGTCAACTCAGCGGGGATGCCGGCTTTCGCGAGTGCATCGGCAAGTGGCCGCTGCATCTCAAGAACCTGCTTCTCTCGCACCTTTCTTCTCTGCCGAACCTTCTTTCTCAGTGCCCCGTACGCTTCCGGCTCGAGGTGCTTGAAGGCCAAGTCCTCGAGTTCCCACCGGATCGCGGCCATTCCGAGGCGATGGGCCAGAGGCGCGTAGATCTCCCTTGTCTCAAGCGCGATCCTGCGCTGCTGTTCCTCCTTGAGCGCGTCCAGGGTCCGCATGTTATGGAGACGATCGGCCAGCTTGACCAAAATGACCCGCGCGTCCCGCGCCATCGACAGGAGGAGCTTGCGGTAGTTCTCCACCTGCTGCTCCGAGTTCGAGCGGAACTCCACACGGCCGATCTTGGTGAGGCCGTCGACAATCGTCGCGACGTTCTGGCCAAAGTGCTTTTCGATGTCCGACACTGAGACGCTCGTGTCCTCGACCACGTCGTGGACGAGGCCTGAGACGAGGGATTCGGTGTCGAGACCGAACGTCGCCAGGATGGTCGCCACTTCGACCGCGTGACTGACGAAATCATCGCCTGACGCTCTCCGCTGACCTGAGTGGGCCTCCAGCGCCAAGTTGTACGCGTCCCGCACCGCGTCGACATCAAGGCGATCGGAGTACGCCTCCATCGCCCGGGCCAAGGGCCTCGGAAGTCCACGGATGGTTGCGGTAGCGGTTGCGGTAGCCATCCCTGAGCTACCCGAATCACGCTCGTCTGTTTCTTCCTAGGCGTCGGATCCGAGGCTTCCCTGTTCGCGTAGGTGGAAGAGGGTTCACGGTCCCGCTCCGGCCAGCGCTTCGCTCCACCGCCTTCGGCGGAGACTGTCCTCCGCGGGACCGTGAACCCCTCTTCCATGTCGGCGCGGAGGGGGCACAAGCGGACCGCTCTGCGGAGCACGTTGGGGGGGTACGCTTTCCCGACCACCCATCCCCGCCCCCTTCAAGCCCGCGACGGGCGGATCGGTCATTCCCCGATCCGCCCACGTCCGCTCAGCGTGGGATTTGGCGGGATGGTTATTCCTACCGATGCGCCAATGCGCCAAAGCCCCCCGCTTGGGCGGGGTGGATAGATCATTCCCACCTGCCCGCCAAAGCCCCCCTCTCTTACCGCGCGGCGGAACGTGTTCGATCCTATCGAGCGGCTATTTCGGCGGTCAGCGCTGCCGGGCGTGCATGAAGGAGCGAGGCTGTGTCCGTCCGGAAAAGCAGTCTCGAGAAGGCCCTACGGCAAAGTGTCGGGCCACAAGACGAGCCAAGCGCTCCGATCTAGGTAGAGGGATCGCCTACCCCTGCCCGTGGCACTTCTTGTACTTCTTCCCGGAACCACAGGGACAAGGATCATTCCGTCCCGGATCCTTGGTAGCCGTCACCGGCACACGAACTCGTTCCTCCCCGCGGTTCGTCACTAATTCTCGGGGATTCTGGGGTGAGGGCACGCCGCCGGCGGAACCAAGGGGGACCGTTCGCCCTGGGCCGGCTCCCTCCGAGCGCGTGCCTCGAGCCATGCCCAGATCGTCCACGCTACCGCCACTCCCGAGCGTCTCAGTGTGACGGGCTGCTGCGGCCTGGGCAAGGGCTCCGGCGTTGACGCTGTCCTCAGATGGGCCTGAGTACTGTATCCTCTGAGGCTGGCGAATGGGCTGCTGCGGCTGACCTATCTGGGCCTTGAAAAGCAGGTTTCCAACCGTCCCGCGGAGGTCGTTCATGAGGTCCACGAACATCTCGTAGGCCTCCTTCTTGTACTCGACGAGAGGGTCCTTCTGTCCCCATCCCCGGAAGCCGATCGAGGCCTTGAGATGATCGAGATCGTAGAGGTGATCCTTCCACTTGCCGTCGATGACGCTGAGCATGATGTAGCTGGTGACGCCCTCGCCGTGCTCCCCGAAACTTTCGATTTTTCGATGGAACTGTTGGTGGACCAGCTCCACGCACATCTGCTGAACCTCGTGCGCTTCCATCCCGTGCTCTGAATCATTTTCGTCCGGAAGACCTTGGATCACTGCGAAGTAGTCCAGCGCTAGCCGCCTCTTGAGCCCCGCGAGATCCCATTCCTCATCGTGCTCGAAGTCCAGGTACTCATCCACGGTGGATTGAACTGTGTGCTCGATCATCTCCCACATCTCGCCCTTCAGGTCCTCGCCCCCCTCCAAGGCGAAAAGGCGGCGATCGTAGATGACCTCGCGCTGCTGGTTCATGACATCGTCGTAGTCCAGCAAGCGCTTGCGGGACTCGAAGTTGTTCCCCTCCACCCTCTTCTGTGCGGTCTCGATGGAGCGGGTCACCAGCGGGTGCGTGATGACCTCGCCCTCAGAGGCACCCAGCTTGTCCATGGCGTTCGCCAAGCGATCGCCGACGAACAGCCGCATCAGGTCGTCCTCCACCGAGATGAAGAACTGCGACGCGCCGGAATCGCCCTGCCGCCCGGAACGGCCCCGAAGCTGACGGTCGATCCGTCGCGACTCGTGGCGCTCAGACCCGAGGATGTGGAGCCCACCCACCTGAATGACGTAGTCGTCCGGCTTGTCCGTGAAATCCATCTCCCGCGTGGGATCCACCGGAGCCAGTTCTTCGAGATCCAGGCCACGCTCCCTCGCCCACGCCACCGTACGGGGCTCGACCACTCCCTCGCCCAGTTTGATGTCGGTTCCGCGGCCGGCCATGTTCGTGGCGATCGTCACGGCCCCCGCACGCCCGGCCTCCGCCACGATCTCCGACTCCGCCTTGTGCTGCTTCGCGTTCAAGACGTTGTGAGGGAGCCCCCGACGCTTGAGCATGCGCGACAGCGTCTCTGAGATTTCGACGTTCGTGGTTCCCACGAGCACGGGGAGCTCCATCTTGTGGAGCCGCTCGATCTCGTCCAGAAGCGCCTGATACTTCTCCGTCTTGGTTCGGAAGATGAGATCGTCTCGATCCTCCCGGACGCATGGACGGTTTGTCGGAATCACGAAGACGTCGAGCTTGTAGATCTGGTGGAACTCGGTCTCCTCAGTCTCAGCGGTTCCGGTCATCCCGGCCAGCTTCTCGTACATCCGGAAGTAGTTCTGGATCGTGATCGTGGCGAGCGTCTGGGTCTCGCCTTTGATCTCCACACCTTCTTTGGCCTCCACCGCCTGGTGGAGCCCGTCGCTCCAGCGCCGGCCGGACATCTGGCGACCGGTGAACTCGTCGACGATCACGATCTCGCCACCCTCGCCGATGATGTACTTCTCGTCCTTCTGGAAGAGGGTGTACGCCTTCAGGAGCTGATGGATGACGTGGATTTTCTCGCTCTTGGCGGCGTACTCAGCCTCGAGCCGGGCCATCATCTCACGCTTGGCGTCGATCGAAAGTGATTCGTCCTCCTGGATCTTTCCCATCGCTTCGGACAGGTCGGGGACGACGAAGGCGTCTACGTCTCCCGGAGAGAGTTCGTCGAGACCCGCATCGGACAGGTGGACGTTGTGCCCCTTTTCGTCCATCGCAAAGAGAAGCAGTTCATCGATTTCGAACAGCCGCTTCTCCCGCATGTAGTCGCCCTCGACCTTGAGAACAAGCTTCTGCAGACCCGGATCGTCGGAAAACAGCTTGAGAAGACGCTTGTTGCGGGGGCCCCCACGTTTGGCCGCCAACAGCTTCTCGCCCGCCTCGAACTCGTTGCCGACTTCGAGTTCCGTTTCGGCCGCCGCGATGAGTTCACTCACCAGGCGCGTCTGTTTCCGATACAGACTGCCCACCAGCTTGTTGTACTGCATGAAGGGCGTCGACGTATCCTTGCCCACCGGTCCCGAAATGATGAGGGGCGTGCGTGCCTCGTCGATGAGAATCGAGTCCACCTCGTCGATGATCGCGTACCAGTGCCGGCGCTGCACCCGCTGCTCCAGGGCGTGCACCATGTTGTCGCGGAGGTAGTCGAACCCGAACTCGTTGTTGGTGCCGTACGTGATGTCCGACGCATAGCCCGCGGTTCGCTCCGGCGAATGGGGCTCGTACTTGTCGATGCAATCGACGTTGAGGCCGAGATAGTTGTAGATGTATCCCATCCACTCAGCGTCGCGCTGTGCCAGATACGTGTTCACCGTAACCAGGTGCGCCCCCTCACCCACGAGGGCGTTGAGGTAGAGGGGCATCGTGGCCACAAGGGTCTTTCCCTCCCCCGTCGCCATCTCGGCCACCTTGCCCCTGTGGAGGGCGATGGCGCCAATGAGTTGAACGTCGTACGGGACCATGTCCCAGAGCTGCTTCTGGCCTGTCACCGTCACTTCAGTGCCCACGAGACGCCGGCACGTTTCCTTGACCGTCGCAAACGCCATGGGGAGGATTTCGTCGAGCACATCGGCAGTCTTCGCGACCACCCGTTCATCGAGTTCGGCCAGGGCCTCCTGCAGCTCCTGCCGTCTGATGGGATCCTCCGAACGGCGCTTTTCTTCGCGAAGCTCTTCGATCTCGTCCTTGATCTCAGCAGTGGCTTCGGCGATGTGCGCCCGGAATTCCGCCGTCTTGCCCTTGAGTTGCTCTTCGGAGAGCGACTGGTATTCCTCAAACCACTCGTTGATCTCGTCGACCAATGGCTGGAGCTTCTTCGCCTCGCGGATGTGGCGCGAACCGAGGATCCTCTTTACTACCGCCTTCATCATGTTCAATAGATTTTCGCCCGTCCGAGAGTGCCCCTGGGGGACACGGTTTACCCCTCCTGGCCCGCGCTTACCCCCAAGCCAATAAACTTGTACCAAAAGCGTTCGTGCAGGTAGTAGAGCAACATCTTCGCGAAGAACTCGACTGTGCCCACCTCGACGCCCACGGTCCAGTCACCGGTGACCCGCCACGCGATGACCACGGTTGCCGACGTCGCCATGACTCTCCACGTCACGGCTTTGATCGCGTGCCTCTTACGTAAACTCATTGGTATTCCATCTCGCTTGGGTCATGATTGCGGGCCCGTACCCGGGCGCGTATGGCAATCTAATCGACGTACAGATTTGCTCGCCGCACAAACTCGCGCGACTTACAGATTTGTCGACGTACGAGCTCACTCCACGTACAGGCTCACTCGGCGTACAGACCCTCCCGCTCGACGATGTCGGCCACCCCCGCGGGCACCAGGTGCCGGTAGGGCCGACCCTCTTGGACCCTTCTTCGAACGTCCGAAGAAGAGACATCGACGGGCGGCACGTCCGCCGCACTCCACACCACGTCGAGTTGAGGCAGGACCGTAGCGGACTCGACGCCGTCACGGGGCAGCACGCACACGTCCGCAAGACGCACGATTTCCTCCGGCTCGTGCCACCCTGCCAACTCCGCGAACTGATCAGAGCCCATGATGAGCACCGGTGTGGCCCCAAGGCGCTCCGCGCGGAGTGCCCTCAGCGTATCTACGGTGTAGGACGGTCCTTCTCTCCGGAGCTCCATATCACTGACACTTTGATGCGCACACCCCTCGGCCGCGGCACGCACCATTTCCATCCGGAGCTCAGGGGATGTCAGCCCTCCCACGGGTTTATGGGGTGGCACTCGTGCGGGAATCCAGACAACCTCGTCTACGGCCCCCGACTCCAAAAGATCTCGTGTTAGCAAGACGTGGCCGACATGGGGAGGATCGAATGTGCCCCCGAAGACGCCTAGTCGTACGGGGCGGTCCTCCTGGGGCTCCGCACTAGACTCCGCCATCTGCGAGCAGAAGCTGGGCCGGCTCAGAATCCGGGTAGGTCTCGAGGAGCAGGTCCCGAGTCACTTGGCCGTCCCTCAAATACCCGATCTCGCCGAAAACATCGACCATCTGATAGAGTGCCCAAGGGGCCCACGCGGTCTCTGAGAACTCGCTTACCACCTGTTCGAAGTAGAGCAGCGCCGAATCGAAGAGGCCTCGCTTCCGGTAGTGGAGCCCGGTGTCGTAATCCTGCGCGGCGAGCTTGAGCTGCATTTCGGCGGCCAGGCGGAACGCCTCTAGCCCCATCACTGTTCCAGTGAGGTCAGCCGCCACTTGCCGGCACGAGAGCCTGGCTTGTCGAGTGAACGATTGGTCCCTCTGCGTAATCGGTGACAGGCCCACCAGTGAGCGGCAGACCCCGACTGCGGCCGTGACCGCAACGGTGTCGGCCGGCCAACGGTCGATCACACGCTGATACTCGCTCCGTGCCTCGATGAAACGCCCGTCTCTATACTGCACTTCGGCAAGCAGGAGCCGGGCTTCGGCGACGCGGTTGAACCCCGGTGAAAAGACGACGAACTCGAAGGCCCCCCCTGCATCCTGCCACTGCTCCTGCTCTCTCGCCTGGAGTCCCAAGGCCCACACCTCTTCAGCGGTGAGCCCGGGGTACTGCAGACTTGCTCCGCAGGCGGAAAAGAATAGAGAGGAGGCCAGACAAAGCATGCATATTCGTGCAAGATCGTTCGTCATGGGTCTGAATTACACCGTCGACCGGGTCAGGTTCGTGAAAAACAGCCCTAATTCTCGTCGGATCACCGGGGGAAAACAATGGGCCTAAGAACGCCGCGGTTCTTACGAATCCAGGGATGCGAGGTAGGCTCGAATTCGGCGATCGTCGGGATTCTGTTCGGCACAGAACTCCCATTCCTTCCTCGCTCGCTTCGTGTCTCCCAACCGGTTGAGGAGTGCTCCCAAGCGCACGCGGGCACCGGCGAAGTTCGGATTCGCCACGAGGATCTCCTCCAGGTGACCCAGGGCTTCGCCCAGCATGTCGTAGGCCTGTAGGCCTCGGCGAGTTTGAACCGTAGGTCCAGAAAGCCGGGCCGCACCTCCACGGCCGCCGTGTATTCCGTGGCAGCCTCCTCGGGGCGATCGGCTGCCATGTATAGATCGCCTGTCTTGGCGTGCGCATTCGCGAGTTGGTTCCCCATGTGGGATGGGAACGCACGGGAATCGCGGAGATCCAAGGCGCTAGCGCGATGGAAGCACTCGGCGGCCTCGTCGTACCGGTTCAGGTCGTTGAGCACGATGGCGCGGTTCATGAGGGCTTCGGCATAGCAATCGTTGACTTCGAGCGCCTTATCGAACTGTTCGAGCGCGCCCTCGGGATCCCCCATCATAGCCAAGCACAGCCCCGCCCGATTGCGTATGTCGGCGAAGTTGGGATGGTCCTGAAGGGTGGCGCGAAAGTGCTGGAACGCAGCCGCAAAGTCGTCCTGCTCCCAGACCGTATTTCCGAAGCCCATCATTTGTCGAACCGACGGGTGCCGGGCCTGGGATCCGGGGCCACTCGTAGGGCGCTCGTAGCCGCCGTCGGCTTTCTCTTTCTCAGGACTCACATTCTTAGGACTCACGCGTCAGCAGCCTGCGCCCAGTCCGCTACCCGTGGGTCCCACGAAGCGAATCTCGTCGTACCGCCACTGGGCCCGCTCGACCAGGGGGCTCGTACCCGTCTGGTCTGCGCGACGGACCTGGAGGAAGGCCTCCATCGCTTCTTCGCACCGGCCGAGGTCGGAGAGGATTTCACCAAGATCGAAGTACGCCACCGCTTGCAGGCTTCGGGGCTCACCCAGGGTGATCGTGCGCTCGATGTGGGCCAAAGCCTCGTCGTCCACACCCTCGGATCGTAGTTCCTGCGCCAGGCGCAGCGAGCAGCTGCCGATTTTCCAATCGACCTCACCACGCTGGTAACGGGAAATCAGCGCGCGGTATTCTTCATAGTAGAGCAGCGCCCGCCTGCAATCCCCGACCTCGTCATAGGCAGAAGCAGCCTCGAACACCACGTCGGGGATGGTGTCAACCTGCATGCCCAAGATCGACGTCTGATAGTACGGGAGTGCCGTGGCGTACTCGCCGCTTCGGAAGTAATGGCGCGCGAGGGGCAACGCCATGTCTTGCATCGTGACGCCCGGGCGGAAGGACATCGCCGTCTCCATCGCGGACGCGAGGCCGAAGAGGTCGTCCCGGCCACGGGCCGCACGGGCTAGACGTACCATGTCGGAAACCGCCTGGTCCGCGAGGCTCGGATCCTGGTCCACGGCCTGATGATAGAAATCTCCCGCCTCGTCGATGCGGCCCATATCAGCATACGTGTGCGCTACGCGAGCCAGCGCCGGAGCGTCGTCGGAGCCCCGGCGAACCGCCAGCCGGTACTCCGCCAGCGCCGCATCCAGATCGCCCCGTGCGTAGGCTTCGTCGCCGCGGAGGATCGAAGACTCGTCTCCACTACCCGCATAACAGCCGCTGATCAGGGTCGAGGCGATGATCACTCCGGCGAGGACGAGGCTCGCGGGTGATAAACATTTGTCGCCGGTTCGGTGATTCATGAAAGCAATGTACTGCAAACATTGGGCCGGGATCCCTGAGGACCGGCGGTGCGTACGTTACGGGGGCCTGTTTCATGATTGTTGACACGCCCCGAAAACGCAATTAGCAAGGGAGTAGCACGCCACTTTCCCGAACCCTGGGGATCGCCTCATGAAGACGCTCCGTACAGCCTTTTGTGCACTCTTCCTCGCCGGGCTCTTCGCGGCTCCGCCCGCGCAGGCCCAATCGCCTTGGGAAGTCGGCCCCCATCTGGGCGTGAACCTTGATAACGACGAGCTCCTCCTCGGAGCCGTGGGGCGGCTGAACCTTTCGTCGCTTCCCCTCACGTTGAACCCGGGGTTCGAGTTCTATCCTGGTTTGGACGGTGGATCCTTGATCGCCCTGAACTTCGACGTGCAGTACCAGTTGGAGGCGGAAACGGTGGAACGCTACGTCGGGGGTGGCATCTCGTGGGCCAGGTTTTCTCCCGATGTCGGCCCTCGTCTTCGGATGTCAGCCTCAACGTGAAGGGCGGCGTATCGTTCAACCCGGCGAGTAGGCCGCATCCCTACGCCGAGGCGGTTCTGAATTTCGCCAACGGCAGCGAGGCCCTGATCTTCAAGGCCGGCTTCCTCTTTACGATCGGCGGGTAGTGCTCAGCTTCAAATCGGCGGGTAGCACCCCGCTTCAAGACCTAGCTAGCGATTCGACGGTCCGGCGGAGGCCCTCCGTCAAAGAGACGGTCACGGAATAACCCATTTGCCCCTGGATCTTGTCCAGGGAGGCGAGGGAATCGCGTACGTCCCCCTCTCTCGCCGGCCCCGTCACGGAGGCCACCCGCACCCCGGTGGCCTCCTGGATCGCTTCCCACAGCTGATTGACCGAAATCTGCTCCCCGCAGCCCAAGTTGAAGACCTCCCCGGCCACCGCCGCGGGGGTGGCCGTGCACGCCAACAGGTTGGCCCGGACGGCGTTCTCGACGTACGTGAAGTCCCGCGTTTGCTCGCCATCACCATCGATGGTTGGACCCTCCCCCGCGAGCGCCTTCATAATGAAGAGTGGAATCACCGCCGAATACTGGGATGAAGGGTCTTGGCGCGGGCCGAAGATGTTGAAGTAGCGCAGTACCACGGTCTCGAAACCGTAAATCAGGCTGAACGCCTTGCAGTAATGCTCGCCCGCCAGCTTAGCGACCGCATAAGGCGAGCGCGGCAGCGCCGGCATGTCCTCGACTTTGGGGAGCGTCGGCGTGTCTCCGTAGGCGGAACTCGAACCCGCATACACGAAGCGCCTCACCCCCGCGTCCCGCGCGGCGATCAGCATGTTCAGCGTTCCCGTCGCACATGCCTCGTGCGAAGCAGCGGGATTCGCCACACTTCGCGGTACCGACGCCAGCGCCGCCTGGTGGAGCACGAACTGGATCCCCCCGCACGCGGATGCGCACGTCGCCGGATCCGTGATCGATCCTTCGACGAGTTCGATCTTCCCAAGAAACCCGTCGAGGTTCTCCCGCCTTCCGGTCGAAAAATCGTCGAGAACGCGGACGCTCCTCCCATCGGCGAGGAGCGCTTCCACGAGATTCGAGCCGATGAAGCCGGCGCCACCGGTGACGAGGTAATTGGCCATCAGTGGTCCGAAGTCAGCGGCCGGGCACGCGCGTCCTCCGTCTCAACGAGTTCGCGGAAGTAGGGAATGGTCTTCGTCAGGCCCTCTCGCAACGTCGTCACAGGCTCCCAACCCAGGATCTCTCGTGCCACCGTAATATCCGGCTGGCGCACCTTGGGATCGTCCTCCGGGAGTGGCAGCGACTTGATGCCCGAGTCTAAGCCCGTCTCCTTGATCACCAACTCAGCCAGTTCGGCGATCGTGAATTCGTCCGGATTCCCGACGTTCGTCGGGTCGATGCGGTCCGAGTGGAACAGCCGAAAGATGCCGTCCACCTCATCCTCCACGTAACAGAACGAGCGCGTCTGCGAGCCGTCTCCATAGATCGTGAGCGGCTCGTTCCGGAGCGCCTGCACGATGAAGTTAGAGACGACCCGTCCGTCGGCGGGGCGCATGGAGGGTCCGTACGTGTTGAAGATCCGAATGATCCTGGTATCGACACCGTGGTATCGGTGATAGGCCATCGTCATCGCTTCGGCGAAGCGTTTGGCCTCATCGTATACCCCACGGAGCCCGACCGGATTGACGTTTCCCCAGTAGTCCTCGGTCTGGGGATGGACCTCCGGGTCCCCATACACTTCCGACGTCGAAGCTAGCAAGAAGCGCGCCGACTTCGCCAGAGAGAGGCCGAGCATGTTGTGCGTGCCCAGGCTGCCGACTTTCAGCGTCTGGATGGGAAGCTCGAGGTAGTCCACCGGACTCGCCGGCGAGGCGAAGTGGAGGACGCCGTCCAACTCTTCTCCGACGTAGAGGGGCGTGGAGATATCGTGGCGCAGGAACGAAAAACTCCCGTTTTCCTGCAAGGCGGCGATGTTCCGCTCAGAACCCGTGACGAAGTTGTCCACGCCGATGACGTCGTATCCTTCGGTCAGGAAGCGGTCGGCCAGATGGGAGCCGAGGAAGCCGGCGGCCCCGGTGATCAGAACGCGCTGCATATCAGGCCTCTAATTCGTCGTACGTTCGTGGCATCCTAGTGTCCCCGGCCGGAGTTTCCAGGGGTCAATCTAAACACCGCCGGCACACCATGGCCATGCTTCCCACGACTATTCGCGGATTGAGGTAGCCAGCGGGAGATTCAGGGCCTACGGCCTTGCTCCAGGCGCGTCACCCGTCGGTCTAGCGCCTAGGTGGGAAGTCCGTAGCAGGTCGTGAACGTTCTGGAAGCAAGCGGCCACCTCGGAGCGGAACGCCTCGAACTTGTCGTCGGACACGGTTTGGGAAACGGCGTCGGCCACGATCTGGATCTGGTGGCGATTCTCTTCCCCGAGGATCTCCACACGGCGGAGGCGCTCGTCGATTAGGTCGAACCGGGGGGCGATGAACTCCACCAGCTCCCGGTACTCGCTCTTGGTCATCTGCCTCTGTCTTCATGCTCCAATGCCAGGCGTTCGCTGCTACTCGCTCCAAGGTGAGGCGATCCGCGCCGCAAGACGATGTCCGGATGGGACGCCGCGACCTTGAGGTTACACTTAAATTCATCATGATAAATTTAAGCCCATGTTCAAACGCAATCTCATCCTGCCAAAGCCCGGCGCGGGCTCGTATGGCTAGACCTCCTAGCCACCCGTGACCCAGCGCCGCCCCACTGAGTGGTATTCGAAGCCCAGTTTGGCCATGCGCTTTGGATCGTAGAGGTTTCGCCCGTCGAACACGAGCGGCTGCGCCATCGCGGCCTTCATGCGATCGAAGTCCGGACGCCGATAGGGGCTCCATTCCGTATGGATGGCCAGTGCGGCGGAACCCTCCAGAGCGGCATAATCGTCTTCGCACCACTTGACGCGATCGCCGAACCGGCGCCGTGCCTCGGTCATCGCCTCAGGGTCGTGGGCCACCACACGCCCGCCCCGCTCCAGTAGACCCTCGATCGTGATGAGACTCGGCGCGTCTCGCATGTCATCCGTGTTCGGCTTGAAGGCGAGCCCCCAGACGGCGATCGTCATCCCGCTCAGGTCCTCTCCAAGCCGCATCACCAAGGCGCTGAGGAGTGATCGCTTCTGGCGGTCGTTCAGTTCATCGACCGCCTGAAGAATCGAGGGGTCCGCGCCCAACTCCTCCATCGTGCGAATGAGCGCCCTCACATCCTTCGGAAAGCAGGATCCGCCGTATCCGACACCCGGATAGAGAAAGGCGCGCCCGATTCGCTCGTCGCTGCCGATGCCGCGACGCACCATATCGATGTCGGCTCCCGACTTCTCGCAGAGCCCGGCGATGCCATTCATGAAGCTGATCCTGGTCGCCAGCATCGCATTGGCCGCGTACTTGGTGATCTCGGCCGAGGTGATGTCCATGATGAGGATCTGGTTGCCGTTCAAGACGAAGGGCGCGTACATGTCGCGAATCACGTCCGCGGCGTACTCGCTGTCCACGCCCAAAACGACCCGGTCGGGCTTCATGAAGTCGTCGACCGCGGCCCCCTCCTTGAGGAATTCTGGGTTCGAGCACACGTGGACGGGATGATCGGTCTCGGCTTCGATGGCTTCCCGCACCTTCAACGCCGCCCCCACCGGGACCGTGCTCTTGGTGATCACGATGCGCTCGCCGTCCATCGAAGCGCCGATCGTCTTGGCGGCTTCGAGCACATGCTGGAGGTCGGCAGAGCCGTCCTCGTCAGGGGGCGTGCCCACCGTGATGAAGATCACCTCGGAGGCGCGCACCGCCTCGGGAATGTCGGTCGTGAAACGCAGGCGACCGGAGCGGAGGTTTCGTCCGACCAACACCTCGAGGCCCGGCTCGTAGATCGGAATGTGGCCGTCTTTGAGCGCCGCGATCTTTTCAGCAATGATGTCGGCGCAGACGACGTCGTTGCCGGTTTCGGCCAGGCAGGCGCCGGCCACGAGACCGACGTATCCGGTTCCGATGACTGCTATGTGCATGAATCACCTGAGGACATAAGATCTGAGCAGAGGGATTGATTCGAGGCAAGAATCTGCGTAGGAAGCGCACGACCCGCTATGGGGTGGCGCCGCCCTTGATCTCGAAGCGGTCGTTCTCGTTGAAGGCCGGCCACCACATCGACGGGTCAGTCGAACAGATCGACCGCGTCGGCCAGCAGCGGCGCCTGGGCGTCTCTCTCCGATACGACCGCCTGCCCTTGAGCGAGGCCCCACTCGATTCCGATAGCGGGGTCGTTCCATCGAATGGCACGCTCGAAGTCGGGCGCGTAGAAATCGGTCGTCTTGTAGAACACCTCAGTATCGGGCTCCAGGGTCGCATAGCCGTGGGCGAACCCTGAAGGCACCAAAATCTGATTCCACGCCTCAGCACTGATCACCGTGCTGACATGCCGTCCGAACGTGGGCGACCCGGCCCGGATGTCGACGGCGACGTCGAGAATCGCCCCTCGGGGGACGCGCACCAGCTTGTCCTGGGCGTGCGGCAGCAACTGGTAGTGGAGACCCCGAACCGTGCCCAGCTGCGCCGAGTGCGAGTGATTGTCCTGTACAAATCGGAGGTCGATGCCGAGCTCCCGCCAACGCCGCTCGTTGTAGGTCTCAGAAAGAAAGCCCCTCGCATCACCGAAACGTTTCGGCGTGAAGACAAGCACTTCAGGCAGCTCCGATGGCTTCACGTTCACCTGCACTCACCCTGGTCTCGAGTCATGGGCGCGTCCGCGTCGCGGGAAACCTAACGCGTCGGCTCCCGGAGCTCACGCCAGCCCCCGCCCGAGAAGCTCGTGTACCTGGCTCGTCATCTCTCGCTTGAAGCGCTCGCTTCCGAATCTCGCTGCACTGGCCCGTAAGGCTTCGACGGAGAAGTCCTGCGACTCGAAGCGCTCGATGGCGGCCATGAGTCCCTCCGGGGATGGCTCGTGGAAGAACACGCCCGTGGGCTGGAGTGCGTCATGGGTGGCGTCCTCCCCACTCCGGCAGGGGGCCTCTCCGTTGTGCTCCACGCCTATGACCGTTTCGAGTGCCCCCCCCCTTCCGTATGCGATCACCGGGGCTCCCGCCGCCTGGGCTTCGACGGCCGTGATCCCGAAGTCCTCCTCCCCGGGAAGGAGGAACGCCCGGCACCGCGACAGAAGGTCGACTACCTCCGCGTCCGTCACGCTCCCGAGGAACGAGATCCCGGGCCCGGCCACCTTGGCGAGTCGGGAACGCTCAGAGCCCACACCCGCGACCACGAGTGGACGGCTGAGCCGATTACACGCTTCTACCGCTCGATCCACACGCTTGTAGGGCACCAGGGCGCCTAGGACGAGATAGAAGTCCTCTCGGACGGGAGCGGATGTGAAGCGCTGGAGATCCACTGGGGGGTACACCACGACGGAAGTCCGACCGTAGTGCCGTCGAATCCGATCACCCACGCACGCGGAGTTGGCGACGAAGCGATCGACTCGGCCTGCCGAGGCCAGATCCCAGCGTCTCAGCCACGGGGCGAGGGCGGCGATGGCCGCGCGGACGGGGACGCTCGCCCGGCCGGGCCCGAAGTATGCTTGATATTGATCCCACACGTAACGCATCGGCGTATGGCAATAGCACAGATGGGGCACACCTGAGGGTGGGCGAGCCCCCTTGGCCACACAGTGGCTGCTCGAGATCACCAGGTCGAAGCCTTCGAGGTCGAAGGATTCGACGGCCCAGGGAAAAAGCGGCAGGAGGTAACGGTATGGGCCGTGGGCAAAAGGCAGATCGTCCACAAAGGAAGTGTGGATGGTCCGGGCCTCTATCTGGGAGGAGACGGTTTCCGGTCGATGGATCAGGGTGAAAATCTCCGCCCGGGGGAAGAGATCGAGAAGCGCCTCCAGGACGCGCTCTCCTCCCCTCATTCCCGTAAGCCAGTCATGCACCAGCGCGACTCGTAACGATTCGGCACCGGGCATCAGGGCGCGCCCACCCTGGCCGTCCGTCTTGCCACCTTTCCACACGCCTCGAGAACTTGGTCGCAGGTCCGGCCCCACCGATACCGTGCCGCCACTTGGCGTCCGCGTTCGGCCAGATCTCGTCTTCGATCCGCATCGCTGAGCAGGTCGTCCAGCGTGGCCGTCCAGGCGGCCCGGTCCAGCGGTAGAATCTCCGCCCCATCCCCCATCACCTCACGCGCCGGACCGTACTCGGCCACGACGGCCGGCGTCCCGCATGCGACTGCCTCGAGCGGAGGACGCCCGAAGCCCTCGGCCAGCGAAGGAAAGCAGAACACTGTCGCGCCGGTATAGAGACCGTGGAGATCTTCGTCGGTCACCGACCCCACGTCCACGACGTGCTTCGATGCGAGCTCGATCGACGGCGGTGACCGGTGTACGTGCCGGGACCGCCCCACGACGACCAGGGGTAGAGTCCGGTCCGACTTTGAAGCCAGGTCATCCAGCACGCCTGTGAGAAAGATCAGGTTCTTCCGAGGATCGCCCCCGTCCACGGTGAGGACGTATTCGGGGGGGAGGCTCCAACGCTCCCGCACACGCCCAACCACTGCGGCCGACGCCGGCTGGTGAAACGGCTCGATGCCCTGGGTCACGATCTCCACCCTGTCGGGATCCACACCGACGAGTCGAATCAACTGGTCGGCACTCCACTGCGACACCGTGAGCACCTGCTCAGCCCCTCTTACAGCGCGTTTCACGACCCAGCGGTACCACGATGCGAACCGGCGATCGAACCAGGCGGGGTGACTCAGGGGGAGAACGTCGTGCACGACGACCACGTGTCCCGCGCCCCGAAGCGGGCAGGTGTTGGCGGGGTGTAAGAGGACGTCGCACGCCGCCGCCGCTCCCGGAAGCTCGAGCTGCTCCCACCGGTGTCCGCGGGTCCTTCCTACCACCACCTCCACCCGCTCGGGGAGCCCTGGAGGTGGGTCGGTTCCACGGGGCAGGAAAAGGACGCCGCCCTGTCGATCGTAGATCCGGGCGGAGAGCTCGCGGGAAAACCGCTGCACACCGGTGAGGGGGGCGGCGTAGAAGCGACCGTTGATGCCGATCTTCACGACCGGCGCAGGCCTTCCGCCGGAGGGGTGTCCGTAAGCAATGGTCTATCTGTCCTTCTGACCCTTGAACACGACGGGTATGGTGCGCGCGAGAATCGCGAGATCCTTCATGAGCGAACGGTGCCGGAGGTAGTCGAGCTCCATGGCCGCCCTCTCGGGGTAAGGCGGTCTGTCCCTTCCATGGCTCGTCCACTCCCCGCAGATGCCAGGCCGCACTCGCAGCAACTCGTCTGCGTTCTCGCCATACAACTCGAGCTCGTCCTCGACTAGGGGGCGGGGACCCACGAGAGACATGGTCCCGTTCAGGACGTTGAAGAGCTGAGGAATTTCGTCCACGTAGCTTCGACGAAGCCACCCTCCGACGCGAGTCACCCTCGGGTCCTCGCCGGTGGGAATCTTGAAGCTGTTCCCCCGGTAACGCTCGTGGAGGGCACTCTCGGGTGCCAGCTCGGCTTCGGCACCCACGCGCATGGTCCGGAGCTTCCAACAACGAAAGTGGACGCCTTCACGGCCCAATCGCCGGTGGCCGAAGAAGACCGGACGACCCGACCCCAAGAGCACCGCGAGGGCGCCCAGCACCAACAATGGTGACGCCAAGGCAAGCACGACCGAGGCGCCGACCAGGTCCAGGGCCCGCTTCCCTATCCCCACGCCACCCTCGTTTCTCCGGCGCTGCCGCAAACGACGTCGGTACCGGTTTCAGCCAGGCAGGCGCCGGCGACGAGTCCAACGTATCCGGCGCCGATGACTGTTATGTGCATGGAGTGCCCACAGAACATTAAGGCCTCTACCAACAGACCTCTACCAACAGATTGATCGCAGGCAAGAATCTGGGTAGGAAGCGCACGCCGCGCTATGGGTCGGCACCACCCGGGCTACGTCGACCGTCAGAGTGCCTTGATTGCAACGAGGATCTTAGCGAACGAGAGGACCCGGGTCAGGAGTTGATCCACGTTGAGCCCACCGCCCACTCGCTGTTCCTTGAACGGTACCGAAATTGTGCTACTGGGCTCGATTCTGGGGTCGCTCCGAAAGAAGAGGAACTTGCTCGAACGCTGCCGCTCCTGGCTGGCGTACGTGACCACCGTCCCATTCCGGTCTCCCTGCTCTACGATCCCACCTGCCTGATCGCGGTAGTCGCTCAAGGTCATTCCCTCCCGCCAGC
>Ga0310121_10000347_pt1 | contig 51309 bp, 46 predicted proteins | sample CB27_Tmax_986_MG_FD_203504 | JGI IMG/M metagenome (GOLD analysis project Ga0310121, IMG submission 203504) | Marine microbial communities from Western Arctic Ocean, Canada - CB27_Tmax_986 | ecosystem: Environmental > Aquatic > Marine > Oceanic | place: Canada: Western Arctic Ocean | collected... | reverse complement strand
GCCTCTTTTTTGCTCTCACCCATCAGATCTCTCCACTTTTGCTGCTCGAACATCGACTTCAGCCTTTATTCATCGGCCATTTGAAAAATTATACCATGACTTTCTATTTCTAAAATGGGAAATATGGGGTAAAAACAGCGCCATCGAATTCGAGTTCACGCTCGATGACGGAAACACCTGCTCGGTCTCGGTCCGAAAAGGAAGAAACCGAAACATTATGATCGCGGTGGAGAACGCGCAGGTCGCTCGCCGCCTTTCCAGCCTTGAGAGACCGTTCAGCATCTTCTCGCCGGGCCTCGCTGGAATCACAAAGGCAGAAGCGTATGTATCCGACGGTGTCCTCCTGCGCGCACTAGCGCGCGGTGACGCAAACCTGGTCCTTCGGAACATCTTGTATCGCCTCTGGGGTACGCCAGAATGGAGCACCTTCCTTGACGATCTTCATGAGGTCTTCCCCGGTGTAGAGATCCGCGTCACCTTTCGAAGGCCCACGGATGAGTTCATTCTCGCAGAGGTCAAGCTGGAAGGTGAGTGGGTTCCGCTCGAACTCTCCGGGACAGGCGTGCTCCAGGCGACCCAGATCCTGTCCTACATTCACCGGTTCTCTCCGAGCCTCGTTGTGCTAGATGAACCGGACTCGCACCTTCATCCCAACAATCAGCGCCTTCTGTGTTCTCTACTACGGCGAGTGGCTGAAGACCGAAACACCCACGTTCTTCTAACAACTCACTCAAGGCACGTTGTGGATGCAGTGGGACATGATACAGGCTTCCTCTGGGTTCGGGCCGGGACCGGTCGATCGTGCGCAGCCCGAGGATGAAATCGGCGTCCTGCTCGATATCGGCGCCCTCGACGTGAAGGAACGGGCAGGTGATGAGAATACTCGAGCCGTTGTGCTCTCAGAAGACAAGGGCCTACAGCCACTCGAAGCGTTGCTCAAGTCAGCCAGCTTTGACCTCAATAGAACTGCCATACTGTCCTACCTGGGCGTAACCAAGCTCAAGCAACTCAAGCCGCTTGTTTCGATGATCCGAGCTTCGAACCCGAAGGCAAAGCTTCTACTCCATCGCGACCGAGACTACCTCACGGTCGAGGAAGCAAAGATGTGGGAGCAAGGGGTAAGGGAGATTGGCGTGGAGCCCTTCTTGACCGGCGGCGTTGATATTGAATCCCACTTCCTAGGGGGGGACTACTTGGCGGAGGTCAATTCGAGCCGAACGCGCGAAGAGCTGGATTCGTTGATCTCCGAGACGGAAACGGCGGTGGCCGAGTCGATGATCGAAAGCTACGTCAACGGTCGGGTCCAGATTACAAGAGATGCGGGCGGTGCACGGGAAGTAAATCCGGGCAAGCTCGCAACGGAGGCCACCAAAGCTGTTGACCAGGATCCAGTGCGTTGGTGCCATGGAAAAACATTTCTCAAGGAACTCCGGCGTCGGTATCAAGAAAAGTTCGCAGCAAACCTAGTAGTCTTCGAGCCGAGCGATACGATCCGAGTGGATGTTATAGTAGGCGTCGCCAAGAAGGCATTTGGATCCGGCGCGTCGGGGGCAAGCTAACAACGGCATGCAGCGGACCGGCTACGCCGGCCGCTGATGCCGGACCCGTTAGAGGGAAGACAAATGGACGAAAAACTGGCGAAATATCGAGATACCCTACTTGAAACGCTTCATTTTATGAATGCGAGCTACGACAAACTCCTCGTTGCCTTATCCGGAGGGGCCTTGGCTTTGTCGATCACGTTTCTGAAGGATTTAATAGATTTAAAATCGGCCAATCACCCTGAGTTGTTGATGTTTTCTTGGTTGGCTTTCATCTTGAGTTTAGCCGCAATACTCGGTCGCATATTTTTCGGTATCGAGGCTTATCGTAAAGCCATCGAGCAAGTAGACGAGGAAACCATCCATCAAAATAAACCGGGAGGTATATTTGCTACGGTTGCGCGAATACTGTATATTTGGTTTGCCTCATTGTTGATTGTTTGACTTTTTCTGATAGCGGCATTTTCTTATATGAATCTAGGAGGGTGATTATGTCACACGAGAAACCAATACCGATACCTACTCCGCCACCTAAGCCACTAATCGAGCCTTGGGTGCCGCCACCTCCGCCGCGTCCTGATACTGAATTTCATGGAAGAAAGGACCCTCACTGGGTTCCGCCTCCGCCTCCACGCCCGGATAAAGAGAGATGAATATCCTCTAACAATGCGCCCAATCCGACGTAATAATCCACGCGGATTGACTTAAGCGTTAGATCCACACGGAATTGTTCATGCGTGAATAAGAGTGTGGCGCCTGGTCGAACCCTTTCCCAGAATCGGTTTCATCGGCACGAACCTGTATCGGCATATCCATCGCTTGGTCCCATTCTCAAAATAGAGCTTGAGCATCAGAAAGGGGATCTGCAATATCGGCGTTTGCCGATATGAAAACAAACAACGTGAAACAACCCGAGCGTATTCGCAGCATCGTCGTCACCGGCGCGTCGGAACATAACCTCAAGAATATCAACGTGACGATCCCGCGTCAGACGCTGACGGTGGTGACGGGGTTGTCGGGGTCGGGGAAGAGTTCGTTGGCGTTCGATACGATCTACGCCGAGGGTCAGCGGCGCTACGTCGAGTCGCTCTCGTCCTACGCGCGCCAGTTCCTGGACCAGATGCACAAGCCGCGCGTCGAGCATATCGAGGGCCTCTCGCCGGCGATCTCGATCGAGCAGAAATCGGTCAGCAAGAACCCGCGCTCGACCGTGGGGACCGTGACCGAGATCTACGATTACCTGCGCGTCCTCTACGCCAATATCGGTCAGCCCCATTGTCCGGTCTGCGGCCGCTCGCTCCAGCGTCAGGCCGTCCAGGAGATCGTCAACATGATCATGGACTGGCCGGCGGGGACGCGGTTGCTGGTCATGGCGCCGGTCGTGCGCGGGCGCAAGGGGGAGTATCGGCAGGTCTTCGAACAGGCCCGGCGCGAGGGCTATCAGCGCGTCATGGTCGATGACCAGCAACTGAACCTCGAAGAGACCATCACGCTCAACAAGCGGCTCAAGCACGACATCTCGATCATCATCGACCGGCTCGTGGTGACCGAGCGGATTCGGCGGCGGCTGACCGATTCGGTCGAGACCGCGCTCAAGAAAGCCGACGGCCTGGCGACGGTCGAGCGCCTGGCCCGCGACGGCGAAACCGGCGCGGAGGTGACGTTCAGCGAGTCGATGGCCTGCCTCGAGCATGGGCCGCAGATCGTCGAGCTTTCGCCGCGCATGTTCTCGTTCAACAGCCCCTTCGGCGCGTGTCCGGTGTGCAACGGGCTGGGCACCTCGCAGGAGGTCGACCCCGCCCGCGTGGTGCCGCGGCCCGATCTATCGATCCGCGAGGGCGCGGTCTACCCCTGGCGCAGTTACTTCGGCGAGCCGGACGGCAAACGCAACGACGATGAGGACGAGAACGGCGGTTCGTGGGGCAAGCAGTATATTCTGTCGGTCCTGCGCCAGTTCAAGGTCAACCTCGATACGCCCTGGGAGGAATTGCCCGATGAGAAGCGCGAGGTGTTGCTCCGCGGCTCGGGCAAGAAAAAAGTCCACATCAAGTACGCCTCGAAGCGGGGGACGCGGTTCGAGACGCGCTCGTCGTGGGAGGGCATGATCCCGCGCATCGAGCGGCGCATCAAGGAGACCGGCAGCGAGGCGGCCCAGGCGGTGCTCAGGGGGTATTACTCCGACAAACCGTGCCTGGCGTGCGACGGCCGGCGGCTCAAGCCCGAAAGCCTGGCCGTGACGCTCAAGGACCTGAATATCAGCGAGTTCTGCGAACAGACGGTCAAGGCGGCTCTGGCGTGGCTGGGCCGGGTCCGCTGGAATCGCCGCGAGCAAACCATCGGCAGCCAGGCGATCAAGGAAATCCGCGAACGACTCCAGTTCATGGCCAACGTCGGGCTCGATTACCTGACGCTCGACCGCGTGGCCGGGACGCTGTCGGGCGGCGAGGGGCAGCGCATCCGCCTGGCGACGCAGATCGGCTCGCAATTGGTCGGCGTGCTCTACATCTTGGATGAACCGAGCATCGGTCTGCATCACCGCGACAACGGACGCCTCCTCGCGATGCTCGAGCAGTTGCGCGACCTGGGAAACACGCTCGTCGTCGTCGAGCACGACGAGTCGACGATCCGCCGCGCCGATTACGTCATCGACCTGGGGCCGGGCGCGGGCCGGTTGGGGGGTGAACTCGTCGCCTGCGGCACGCCGGCTCAGATTATCAAGAACAAGAAGTCGCTGACCGGTCTCTACTTGGCCGGCAAACGGTCCATCGCATTGCCTACTGACCGGCGCAAGATCGATCGCAAACGCAAGCTGATCATCCGTGGGGCGCGCGAGCATAACCTGCGCGAACTCGACGTGACGTTTCCGCTCGGTCTGATGATCTGTGTGACGGGCGTCTCGGGATCGGGGAAATCGACGTTGGTCAACGAGATTCTCTACCGCAAACTGGCGAACGTTTATTACGCGAACAAGGAACAGGCGGGCGACCACGACGCCATCGAGGGGATGGACCACCTGGACAAGGTGATCGAAGTCGATCAATCGGCGATCGGCCGCACGCCGCGCTCGAATCCCGCGACTTACACCAATATCTTCTCAACGATCCGCGACCTGTTCGCGCGGCTGCCCGAGGCGCGCGTGCGCGGCTACAAGCCGGGCCGGTTTTCGTTCAACGTCAAGGGCGGGCGCTGCGAGGCGTGCAAGGGCGATGGGTTGATCAAGATCGAGATGCACTTCCTGCCCGACGTTTACGTCGACTGCGAGGTGTGTCGCGGGCGGCGCTTCAATCGCGAGACGATCGAGGTCCTATACAAGGGCAAATCAATCGCCGACGTGCTCGAGATGACGGCGGGGGAAGCACTCGAGTTTTTCGATCCCGTCCCCGCCCTGCGCCAGCGGCTCCAGACGATCTGCGACGTCGGCCTGGGTTACATCCACCTCGGTCAACCGGCCACGACGCTCTCGGGCGGTGAGGCCCAGCGCGTCAAGCTCAGCCGTGAGCTGGGCAAACGCGCCACGGGACGCACGCTCTACATCCTGGACGAGCCAACGACCGGCCTGCATTTCGACGACGTGCGCAAACTCATCGAGGTTCTCCAGCGCCTGGTCGAGGGGGGCAACACGGTCATCATCATCGAACACAACCTCGACGTGATCAAATCGGCCGACTGGCTGATCGACCTCGGCCCCGAAGGCGGCGAAGACGGCGGCGAAATCGTCGCCGAAGGGACCCCCGAACAAGTCGCGCGCGTCAAACGCTCGTTCACCGGGGCGGCCTTGAAGCATGTCCTTAAACCGCGATCTTCGAAATGACGGGAGGGCGTCGCGAGGCCAGGAACCGCCCCGATCGGCGGGTGTGATTCAGTTTTGGGAGTAAACGCGGTATCAATCGAAGGGTTCCCGTGTTCCAATCTGATCGGCTCTCGGCTCCCGTCCTCGTCCCTCGTCCTCGATTTCTTAAATCGAAACAAAGTCCTTCGCTCTGGGAACACCCGATCGAATCCAAAAAAGTCCGAGGACGAGGGACGAGGACGGGAGCCGAGAGCCGACTCCGACCGATCGACGTGGAACCATCTTTCGCTCTTGACTCGCCCGTGCGTTCGGCTATGATGGCGACCAAGCGTGAGTCCAGGATGCGGCTTAAGCCAACCAGCTAGGAGGAACATTTCGACCCGTCATGCCGAATATCAAGTCTGCCAAAAAGCGTATGCGTCAAAATGAGAGACTGCGCGCCGCGAATCGCTCGCGACGCTCGGCCCTGCGTACCGCAATAAAGAAGATCCAGATCGCCATCGCCGAAAAAGACATCGCGACGGCCCAGAGCCTGATGTCCCCGACCCTCAGCATCATCGGCAAATGCGCCCAGAAGAGGATTGTTCATCGGAAAGCCGCGGCGCGTTATTCTTCGCGCCTGACCCGCGAAGTGGGTGCCTTGAAACCCGCGAGCGAAGAAGCCGCCGCAGAGGCGTAAAAGCGGCCCCCCAACTAAACCCCTACAGCCATCCAGAGACCGAGGATTCATCGGCAAGCAAATCCAGGGCGGGCAAGGCGTGCCGCCTATTCTCCCGCGGAGCGGGTTTCGGGGCCGTGCGCGGTCACGGTGTCCGGGGCGTAGGTCGTTCTAAGCCCTTCCTCCAAGCCTAGCGGTGAATACCCCAAATCCTCCAGAGCCGGCCCGGTGTCCACCCGCTGCAGTTGAAGGACCCCTTGGACGTTGTCGGCCGTGATGGGCGGCTTTTTCAAGAACAGGCCGAAGAATCGGGCCAGGAGCAGGCAAATGGGGATGGGGATATGCACCAGGGGTCGGCGCAGTCCGACCGCTCGCGCAACGGACCGGAAGAAATCGTTGAGCGTCACTTCGTCCGCCCCGCCGATCATATAGGTCTTGCCCATCACAGCCTCTCGCTCCAGGCAGAGTAGGGCCGCTTCGGCCACGTCGGCGACATGGACGGGCCGCATCCGCCCGTCGCCTCGCCCGATCACGGGTATGACGGGCAACTTCCTCATGAGCTGGATGGTCTTGTCGACCAGCCCCTTGTCTCCGGGCCCGTAGATCAGGCTGGGGCGAAGAATCGTCCAGTCGGGGGGCGTGGGGGTGCTTCTCAGGCATTCATCGGCGGCCAGCTTGGTCCGGCCGTAAACGCTGGTGCTGCCGGGATGGGCCGACATGGAACTGATCTGGACCCAGTGCCGCGCGCCCGCGCTCCAGGCGGCTTCAAGCAGCAACCGCGTCCCCTCGACGTTGACCCGCCGGCTGAGTGCCTCGTCCGGCGCGCCCTCGGAGGTAGTCGCCGCGCAATGGATCACGCCCTCGATGCCCGCGACCGCCGCGGGGAAGGTGGAGGGGTCGGTCATGTCGCCGATATGGATCTGGTCGTCGGGCAGTTCCAGTCGCTCGCGCCGGCTCTCGCGGCGAATCATGGCCCGTACGTGGTGCCCGCGCTCACCGGCCCGCCGAGCAAGCTCGGCGCCCAGGAAACCGGCGGCCCCGGTAATCAGCAGGTTCATTCGGTGCTCCAGAGTGCCGGCTCCTCCCTCACAACGCCGGCCAGGCCCATCTTGGTCAGCGCGGCCCGCAGCGGCGGGTCGGGGCCGCAGAGGCTCCCCTTGCGCTCGCCCCAGATCGGCACCTGGCAGTGGCGGGCGGCCTTGAGGCAGGCTTCGTGGCTGGGCCGCATCCCGCCCCCGCCCGGCTCCCAGGGGGTCAGGATCGCCGCCGTCTCGAGTCCCCAGGCCTTGAGCGACCCCATCAGGTGACCGAAATTGTAGGTGGCCAAACCCGCCGCAGCCCCCGTTCGCCGGGCGACGGCCTGGGAAAAGGACTCCAGGATCATCGGGCTGCGCATCGCCAGTGCCAGATCGGTGATCTGCGCCTGCAGGAAGACAAGGGGCGGGTCGTAGCGCTTGAAATCCGCCAGTTCCAGTTCGATGAAGGCACTGAGCATGGTCGGGAAATCGCGGCGCGCCAGCGGCGCGATGCGCCCCAACCCGCGCACGCCCATGCCGGCCAATGCCACCGGCCCCACGCGCCAAGCCCGGCGCAACCCGGCCCCCACCATTCCGTGCTCGACCGCCTCGCGCATGAACCCCCGCAGGTTGGGCGCGATGGGGACCATGCGCGGCATCGAAGGCGCGGGGCGGCGACCCAGGGCCTCGAAGAGCACCGCGTCGCTCAACGCCAGCATGGACCCGAAACCCTCGGCGCAACGGCACTCCAGGCATTGGCGCAGCACGCGCGGCTGGGAGAGTCTCAGAATCTGGTCGCGAAGGGCGGATGAAGAGGCGGTGCCGCCCGAGCCGCTCCCGATCACGCGATAGACCCCCAGCAAGTCCCCCTCGGTCCCCCCAAGTTGATCAGCCAGACTCATGGGGTGCCGTTCTCCGCCGCGAGTTCGATCGGCCGGCCATCGCTCATCGAACGGTACATCGCGTCCAGAATCTCTTGGACCAGCAGGGCCTGATCAACGCCGACCTTGGGGGCGCGCCCATGGCGAACGGCATCCACGAAATCGCGTATTTCCAAATAGAACTCGTCCCCGCAATAGTCGGGACTGAGCGAGAAGTCGGCGCGGGGGTCAACCTCGGTGCGAGGCCACAGCGACCAGCCGGCGCGATACTTCGACGACTTGTGGCTCAGCCACAAACGCAATGTTTCGTTGCTGACCTCGAGCGTCCCCGTCGTGCCGACGACTTCGACGTCGTGGGTTTGCAGATCATGGCCGGGCACGCTCCAGTTGACCTCAAGCATCCCCCACACGCCCGAAGGATAGTCGATCAGGGCGGCCATCGAGTCCTCGACCTCGTTATGCACGCCGCTACCCCGCACGCACACGGCCCGTGGACGCCCGAACAGCATCGTCAACACATAGACCAGATGACACCCTGAATTGATCAGCACGCCGCCGCCGGCTTGATCGCGCGTGAACGTCCAGCCGCTCTTGGGGCTGAACACCTGACTGAGCCGGCAACTGGCCTTGAACGACTTAACGTCGCCCAAAACCCCGTCGGCGATCATCCCGGCGGCCTGGGCGAACAGCGGATGGTGACCGAGCATGAAACCGACCGCAACGGGCTTGGATGCTTTCTCGGCGGCCAGTCGGGCCATCGCGCGGGCGTCTTCGAGCGTGTTGGCGAGCGGCTTCTCGCAAAAGACGGCAACCTCTCGCTCCACACACGTTTCAAACAGGGCCCGGTGAGTGAATTGCGGCGTGGCGATCACGACCCCTTCGGGCCGGACGGCATCGATGCAGGCCTCTAGATTGTCGAAGGTGGGGGCGTCGATTCCCATCGAGCGCACGTGTTCACATACTTTTTGGTTCGCGTCGACCAGCGCCGCCACTCGACCGCCGGGCACCATGCCCAACATGGCCGAGTGCATGATGCCCATCTTGCCGAGTCCGGCCACGGCGAATCCGGCCGCCTGTTGTGCTGGTTTTTCGTCGTACATCCTTCTCCGCCGGCGTCCCTCCGTCCGTTTATGGGTCGCCGTAAAGGCCGGGGGCTGCATCCACGTCCCGGTACGTCATTAGAGCAGGCCCACGGACAGTTTGCACGCGGCAATCCTGTGCGGGTCGGCGTCCCTCGCGTCCTCATCCGTCGTGCTCGTGCTCGTAATGGGATTTGTCATCGCGTTTCACCTCGTTTGTCGCCTGAGAAAAAGATCGACTACGAGCACGAACGGGGACTGAAGAAGCCCTTCCATTAGAGCATTCGATCAGGAGGGACGAGTCGGCTCCAGATGCTGGGTGGAAAACAAGGGCCGCTTGAAGGAGCGACGGCGACGGTGCGCGACTTACCGAATAGCCGGCACGGTCATGGTCGTAATGTTCGGAAAACTCGAACTAACGATCTCGCAGTTCTCGGCATCCCACGACCAATTGCCGCCGAATGGGTCGACGTACTCGGTAAAGAATTCCAACAGTTCCGGCGCCGTGATGAATTCGGAGAATTCGGAGGGACATTGGCCGCCACGCGCCTCTTGATAGGCCTCGGCGTCAGTTATGGCGTTATTCGCAACGTATTTCATCCGGTCAACGGCCTCGGCCGACGAAATCGCGAAGAACTCGTTGTCCTCGTCCCAGTAGGGCCAGACCACGAAACCGGGGAAGCTGGGCTCCTGGAATTCATAGGGACCCGGCGGCAGCACCACCCAGTCGTCCCGCAAGGCCCTATTCAAGTGGTTCATGATGTTCTCATCGGTCAAGACGCGCCCCCCATGTTCGATCGACGCATTGATCAGGTTCCGAATATAGACGACGTCGGGCAGTTCGACTTCCAGGAATCGCCCGCCGGCGTTCAGCTCGTCCACGGTGGGGTAGACCCCTCTCTCGTCTTTCCACTCGATCGCCCGCTGGCGCAGCTCGTCCTTGAACCAGTCGTTGATCGCCCGATTCAAATGCGCGTTGTGGATCCCGTAGAGTTGGTGATTGTTGGCGGCGATATCACGCAGGTAATCGCTCAGATACTTCTCGAACGCCACGCGATACTTGCCTTGCTTGAGTTCGAAGAACTGGATCCATCGCCTGACGTAGTTCGGCACATTGGGATCCATCACCGCCAGCCGCGCGTAGAATTCCGCCAGTTGCGCGTCCTCTATCTTCCAATTGGCGTAGAAGGCCCCCTCGTAGGGAATCTCGTAGCGAAAGGGATTGTTGCGCACGGCCTTGGCGACGATATCCTGAACCATCTCGGTCTGCCGATGTTCCTCGCCCACGGCCATGATGGCGAAGGAATAAGCGTCCACGAAGCGCGGGTTCAAGTCGGTGACGATGTCGAAATAGTGTTTCATTTGCTTTGGGCTGTCCTCGGTTGTCCAGCCGGCCGCGAAGACTTGGATCATGCGCAACCACAGCAAGTCGGCCACGACCATGTCGTACCCCGTCGCCGTCACCCGCACGTACTCGCTGGAAGGCAGGTAGAGCGTGTCGCGGAATTTACGGAAAAACGTGCGCCATCGATAGATATTCTCGTGCTGGATCCAAGCGGCCCCGCCCAGAAACGCCACGCAGGCAAGCACCAGCGCGATAGTTGAGAAGATCGGCTTCCTCATTTGAAGTTGCGGCGATTGAAAATAAGAATCGACAGACAGAGTATGCCGGCCGTATAGATGACGCCGTAAATCAGCGTCCCCGGCCAAATTTGCACCTTATCCTCGTAAATGGCCTGGGCGACTGTCCGGTGGAAGGCACCCAAATTGGGCATGATGTGCGCGGCGACCTCGGCGAAGTAGTAAGCGAACGGGACGTCGGGGACCGTGTCGCCGGTCGCCGCGATCTTATGGGCGTTATTCATGATGTGATCGGCGAACCGGACGATGTGCTCGTTGCTGCGCCCCGCCACGAACGTAAACACCGTCAGGAACATGGACAGGGTCGGCGTGGAGAACGAGGAGAACAGGATCGCGAAAGCCGTGATGATCGCCAACTCCAGACAACTGATGGCGATCACGAACATAACGTTGCGCGTCGCCTCGAAGGCCCCCCAGGCGAAGAGGTTGACAAAGCCTTTGCCCAAGCTGCCTCCGAGAACCTGGAGCAGGCTCGAGTCGGGGTCGGCCTCGATGTTGAAGTGCAACGAAACCAGAAAGAAGTAGGTCATGACCAACATGTTGACCCACACCGTCAGCAACAGGCCGAAGTACTTGCCGAGCAAGAACTGCCAGCGGCCGATCGGCTTGCTCACGATCGTGTAGATCGTTTTCTTTTCCAATTCATTGTAGACCAACGACACGCCGACGAAAACGGCGATGGCCACGCCAAACAGATTGATGGCGGCGAAGCCCATGTCCTTGATGATCTGATCGCGCGAGGAGATCGTCAGCTCGCTCAATACGCCCGAGAACATGATCAGCAACAGGGCGAAGATCAGGATGACATACAGGATGCGGTTGCGGATGGCTTCCTTGAACGTGTTCTTGGCGATGGCGAGGATTTCCCTCATTCCTTGGACCCCTGCATTTCACGGATGAAGTAGTCCTCGAGCGATTCGCGCCGGGGCGTCAGCGACACCAACTCACCCCCTTCGGAGACGACGCGTTGGATGATTTCGCGCGTCAACTCCTCTTTCTCGGCGATCGCCCAGAAATCTCCCTCGACCTTGGACAAGCGCTTCAGGTTCTCGCGCCACGGTTCCATCGTCGCGTCCTTGACGCCGCGCACGACGATCTCCCACTCGGTCACGCCCGACGAGAGCAGCTTGCCCAGGGGTCCGATCGACCGCAACCGGCCTTCGAACAGGATGCCGACACGGTCGCAGATCATCTCGGCGTCCGTCAGGATGTGCGAGGAGAAGAAGACGGTCTTGCCCTTCTCGCGCAGGGAGATGATGATGTCGCGCACGTCCTTGCGCCCGAACGGGTCCAGCCCCGACTGGGGCTCATCGAGGAAAACCAGGTCCGGGTCGTTCATCAGGGCTTGGGCCAGTCCGATGCGCTGGTTCATCCCCTTGCTGTAGCCGCGCAGGGGCCGGTTGGCCGCTTCGGTCAGGCCGACCTGATCAAGCAGCTCTTCAATCTTGTTGCGGCGCGTCTTGCGGTCCATGCCGTAGAGCTGGCCGTAGAAATCGAGGAACTCCCAGCCTTTGAGGTAGTCGTAGAAGTAGGGGTTTTCGGGGAGAAAACCGATGCGCTTCTTGACGGCCCGGTCGCCCAGAGGTTTGCCCATCAGGCGGGCCGTCCCCGAGGTCGGGAAGTGAATGCCCATCAGGATCTTGATGGCGGTGGTCTTGCCCGCCCCGTTGGGACCGAGCAGGCCAAAGATTTCTCCCTCGCCGACCTTGATCGTCAGGTCCTTGAGCGCCTCGGTGCGGCGGTTGCGGAATTTAATCTGAAGGCGTCCGAACTCCGTGTCGATCACGTCACGGACGTAGTACTTGCTCAGATTCTCAGTCTCTATAATCCACATGCGTGCCGCCTAGGTCCAGCGAAGTCGCGCACACCTGCCCTCGCAAGTGATCTCAACCGGCTTATCTTGGAACTTTTCAACACTTTGCTCAACTCAAAAAGGGCCAACCGTGGTCATGGCCCGAGCGGTGCCTCGGGCGGCCCGCCCCAGCAAGGAACCTGGTCGGTCTCATGAACCCACGTAGCGCAATACGCGCCCCGCTCGCAATACTTACGCACGGGGGTGGCATCCCCGGCCGGATCGGCTCCCAATCAGTCCGAGCCTTGCATCGGCCATCTTTATCATTCAGAATAAGCGGCAACCTGTTGGTGTCTGTCAACCGAAAAGCCGCGTGATCCCCCCGGCGGGTGTGATTCAGCGTTGAGAGTGCGGAAGGTGACGGGAATGAGGTGAAGGCTAGCGCCGACACCTCCACAATGGCTTCAAACACCACCACGAGTGCCCGGAGGGGTTGTTATGCACCGCAGTCTAGCGCGTCGGCTCTCGTCCTCGTAATCGGTCTTTTCTTCCGACGGCAATCGAGGTGTAGCACGATGAAAAAGCCGATTACGAGGACGAGGGACGGGAGCCGGGAGCCGATTATAGACGAGAACGGGGAGCTCTCATCGGACCGGCATTCGCCCCCAATACTGAATGATGGACCACCAGACCACCACCATCCGAAGGTATCCGACCCGCGTGGAACAACCGGCTCCGCTCTGCGTAAGGGGCTGGCCGCCTGTCTGCTGACACTGGCGATACTCTTGCCCGCTCCGATGAGTCCCGCCCAGACGGAACCGGCCTCGCTCGATGGCGAGGACCAAACGGGCCTCAGATGGTTGGCTAGCCAGGAGGGACAGCGTCGAGGGATCGTGTTGAGTGCCGACCTGCGCCGCGAGGGAACCGGGTGGCAGCTCTGGGGACCGTCTCCCCCCGGGCGGGTTCTTTCGCCGCTGAGGCGCCTGTTGCCGGCCGGGGCGCTTGATCGGCCGGGGTTCGCCGTTAATGGCGGTTTCTGGAACGAATGGGACCACCCGGTGGGGGTCTGCGCTGGCGAGCAGGGGATTTTCGCCGCCCAATCCCACCCCGGCGGGTTCGTCATCGCCGGGGGACGGGCCTGGATCGGGCAGGTCACCTGCGAAATAACGCTCGAAAGAGTAGCCCGAAGACCCGTCGAAGGTGGTCAAAATGAGGCTGGATGCCGCATATCGCTCAATCCCTGTCCCGTCCTGAAGAAATCGCCCTACCTGATTGATTTCCGGACCTATCCAGGCGGGTTCGAGCTGAAGAGCGAGGCCGTGGTGACTAGGCTCCAGCCCGCCGGGGAGCAAGCGGTCCGTTTCAATCAGGACGCCGAACTGGTCGTCCGCTCGAGCACCCGTCAAGGCGCGGGGACGCGAATCGAGCCGGGGGGAAAGCCATCCCTGGTTTTGGTGCGGCCCGCCGTGGATCAACAGGCGGACGCCCAAGCTCTCGCGGCTGAAGAGGTGGTTCGCCTTCAGCCCCGTTTGACGCCCACCCAAGACCCGGTGCAGCTGGTGACGTGCGCGGGTCCGATCCTGCTGCGGGAGGGGCGGGTCAACGAGGAACTGCTCTCCCCCCAACAGGGAGAGGCCCGGCGGGCGCACCGCACGGCGGTGGGATGTGACGCCGAGGGCCGGAGGATTTGGGTCGTGGCACTGCTGCGCGGGAGCGATGGGAAGCCGGGTGCCACGCTCCACGAGACCGCCCTCACGCTCCTCGAGCTGGGAGCGACCGAGGCCCTCAACCTCGACGGCGGCAGTTCCACGTCGGTCTGGTCAAGCCACCTCGGCCTCCAACTGCGCGCGCTCCTGCCGATCCAGTGGCCGATTCATCATGGGATTTACTTCGGCGGAGACCTGGAAGTTTTGGAATGATCCCATCATCAGGAAGAGAGCCGACAGCCGATACCGTGGCCTAGCTCCACTGCTGCTTATCGGTATCGTCCTCATCCTCGTCGAATTCGTCCATTTCGTCGGCGCGCTGCATGCCGCGGGCGCTGGGGGGGACGATGCCGTTGATGAAATCGACCCCATCCTGGCCGAGCACGCCCTGGACGCTGTCCTCAAAGAACAGCCGCGGGTCATCATCCTTGTGCCGCCCCATCTTGAGACAGTAGCGCAGGATGTTGACCCCGTCGCGCGACGTGAAGCGCAGGTTATGGCGATGGGCCTTTTGTAGGAACCCGACGGCCATCTCGAGCAACTCATCGCCGGTGAACGGCACGTTGTAGCGCAGGATTTGCGCTTCCTCCTCGCGATTGGGGAACGTGACCTCGATCTGCGGCTGGAGGCGCGATTGGATGTATTCGGGCACTTCGTAGGTCGATGCGTCGTCGTTCATCGTGCAACACATGCGGAAATCGGGATGGGCCTTGAGTTTGAGCCCCGTGACGATCGACTCCACGTAACGGCGCTGATCGAGCAACGGCGCCAGCGAGGCCCACGACTTCTCGCTCATCCGATTGGCCTCGTCCAGAATGCAGACCGCCCCGCGCAGCATGGCGGTGACCACCGCGCTGGCGTGATAGGCGATCTTGCCGTCCTTGGCGATGACCGGCGTGATCAGCAGGTCCTCGGGCCGCGTATCCATCGTGCATTGATAAATGAAGACGTCCGACCCCAGCTCGGTCCCGATGGCGTAACCCAGCGTGGTCTTGCCCACCCCCGGTTTGCCGATCAGCCGCGGGCTGAGCGGCAGGTCCTCGGGCGCGACCGTCAGCCAAGCGGCGATAAGCTGGTCGCGCAGCCGTTCGTTGCCGATCCACTCCATGTCGATCCGATCGGGATGGGCCAACGTCAACTCGACGCCTTCAACCGTGACCCGGCGTTGATCGGGGGCAATTTCAAGTGTGCACATGGTTCGACGCTAACACCCCCCTCGAAGGGCTGTCAAGCAGGGCCCGGCCGGCACCCGCGATTCGTCTCGCCCGGCGCCGACCTGCCGAGCCGCCGCGCGATCTTTCGCTTGGCCGCGGGCCGCTTTCGGTGTATCTTGCCCTCGACTCGATATGCCCCTTTCCGAGTAGGCCACCCCGGGTTGACGATCACGTTTCCTCCTCATTCCAGCCAGTCGATCGATAGTCTTGGGCTCGCGATTTGCGCATCCTAATGCTCAATCACAACCTGCGCGGGCGGGGGACTTGGCATCGGGCCTGGCATTTGGGGCGCGAGCTTGGTCGGCGCGGGCACGAGGTCTCGCTGTGGACCGCGGCGCCGCATCATTACTACCGCCCGATTTCGGAGCGGCGCGAGGGGGTCACGGTGGTCGAGACGCCGAGCTGGGCGCCGCTGACCGGGCCCGATGAGGGGTGGGGGCCGCTCGACGCCGCCTATCGCTGTTGCAAAGTCATGGGGCGGCCTTACGATCTGTGTTACGCCTTCGCGCACCCGCCCAACGTCTGGGCCCCGGCCTGGCTGGCCCGCTGCGTCCGCCACCGGCCGCTCTTGTGGGACTGGTGCGATTGGTATGAAGGGGGGGTCTTCCCCAAACGCCGCCGCATGCGCGAGGCGGGGCTCAGCGGGCAGGACGACAAGCCGATCCAGTCGTGGCTGGAGTGCCGCGAGGTCGGGCTGGAGCGCCGGATGCTGCGCATGGCCGACCGCGTGACGGTTATCTCAGAGCGGTTGCGCGAGGTCTCGATCGACGCCGGTCGTCGGCCTGAAGAGGTCTTGCTCATCCCCAACGGGGCCGACTTGGACGGCATCCGGCCGCTGGACGCCGCGGCCTGCCGCGCCGAGCTTGGGTTGGCCGCCGATGGGCTCTACGTCGGCTACGTCGCCAATTATCATCCCGACCAAGAGATGTTGCTGAGGGCACTGGCGCGGGCGCGGGAGGAAATCGCCGGGCTGCAACTCGTATTGGCGGGGCCGCCTTTCGCCGAACCGCTGGTGCGCGAGCTGGAGCTGGGCGAGGCGATCGTCGAGCTGGGCGTCTTGCCGTCCGAGCGGATGGCGACGGTCCTGGGCGCCGCCGACGCGCTGGTCCTGCCCCTCGAGGACAACGAACACAACCGCGCGCGCGTCCCCTACAAGTTCACCGACTACCTGGCGGCGGGCCGGCCGGTTGTCACGTGCCCCGTCGGCGACCTCCAGAGCGTGTTCGCCGGTCTGCCGCCCGATCAACTCATCGGCGTGGCCAGTGACCCGAACCACGAGGCCTTCGCGCGCGGGATCATCCAGGTCATGGCCCCCGGAGTTGACCGGGCCGCCATGGGTGCCGCCGCCCGCCGGCTGGCTGAACGCCGGTTCTCGTGGGCGGTCTTGACCGACCGGCTCGAGGCGTTTATCAATGAATGGCTCGGAGAGTCGGAAGATGGATGACCCCGCTCCCCCGCCTCAAGACCCCACGGCCGAGCCTCTCCCAAGGCCGTCCCGGACCCGCAAACGATCCGTCCCGCGTCTTCTCGCCTATTTTGCGCTCGTTATCCTCTCCCTGTGCGCGGCGGGCGCGGCAGGCGGCTACTGGGCCTTGCGACAATGGGCGGACCGGCCGTTCGGGCCGGCTGAGAGCCACCGCATCACGATCGAGCGGGGGACCTCAACGCGCGAGATCGGCCGCGCGCTTTACCACCAAGGACTGATCAACCATGACTGGCCGTTCCTGGCATGGGTGCGGCTCAAGGGCCACGCCGACCGGCTCCAGGCGGGCGAGTATCGCGTCGCCACGCCGATCACGCCGGCCGAGCTGGTCCGGTGCCTGGGACACGGTTCGTTCGAACGCACGCTGACGATCCCCGAAGGCTGGACCTCGCGCCAGGTCGCCGCCCGGCTGCTCGCGGAAGGCTGGATCGCCGACGAGCGTCAGTGGCTGGACCTGGTGGCGGACCCGGGCCCCCTGACCGGCGAGATCGAGCTCCTGATCGGCGAGAAGGCGCCTGCGCGGGGGCTGGAGGGCTATCTGTTCCCCGACACCTACCGACTCGAGGAGGGGACCTCGCCCCAAGGCATTCTGCGCCGGATGAGCGAGGAGTTCTCCCGCCAATGGCAGCGGGCCGAGCCCGGAAACCGCGACGAGCGCTCGCAGCGACTGAGCGACGCCCAGGTGGTCACGCTAGGCTCGATGGTCCAGCGCGAGGCGCGCGGCCCCGACGAGATGCCGATGATCGCCTCGGTTTACCTCAACCGGCTGACGCGCCGCATGAGGTTGCAATGTTGCGCCACGGTCCACTATGCGCTGGGCGAGGTGTGGGACCGCCCGTTGCGTTACGCCGATCTGAAAATCGAATCAGCCTATAATACCTATGTCCACGACGGCCTCCCCCCCGGCCCGATCGCCAATCCCGGCCGCGCCGCGATCGAAGCCGTCCTGCGCCCCGCCGACACCGATCATTTGTTCTACGTCTACAGCGGCGACGGTGCCCACACGTTCACGCGCACCTTCCGCCAACACCAAAAGGCCGTCCGCGAAGCCCGCCGCCGTAACCCCGAAGTCTTCGTCGCCCAGCAGGATGACGATTAACACAATCCAGCGGTGTGCGTGGCGCCACGAAATGCCGGCAATCGAATCCCATGGAAGGCGGGGCCAAGCCTCTTCCCCCTGAATCACGCCCCAGTCGCGTCACGGCGCAGGCGGCGGCGGACCAGACGCCACGCCTCCACGACCGAAGCACCCCAATAAACCATGAAAAGCGGCACGCAGAATGCCAGGTGTCGCTCGGCGAGGGTCCACTGCGCCTGTTTGGCGACCACAATCGGCGCCCAGGGCAGAACCAGCAACAAGAACCAAAAACTCCAGCGCCGCCCAACCGCCCGAAACCCCAAGACCGTCACCAGCGTAAATACCAGCAGAAAGGCGATATAGGAGAGGCCGGTCTGATTGGGTTGATACGGTGCCATCGACCCGAACAGTGAATGGTAATAGAGAAAAACCGGGCTGACGACGTCCTGGAAGAATGGTTGGTTGGCCGGTCCCTCCCGCATTTGGCGGACCAGGATGATCACCCAGGGCGTGGAGGAGGCCAGACCGAGCAATGGCGTGGCCGCCAACCTCAGTTTGGTGGCAAGCGGCGCCGCTTCGATCAACAAAAAGGCCACGCCCCACATCAATCCGACGATGAAGCCCATGTAATTGGTCTGGATCGAGAGCAGCCAGGCGCCGGCCAGCGCCAGCCACAAACGCCGCCCCGGCGAGGCCAGGTACCGATAGCTGAGCCACAAGACCAGAATCGTCGCCAGGGGCTGGAGCTGATGGTTGCGCGCGGCGTGATTCCAGTAGATCTGATAGGGAGCGAGGACCGTGCACGCCAACGCCACCCACCCGGCCGCCGGCGAGAAAAACTCGCGGCCCATCCGGAAAATCACCCACATCGTGGCCGCCGCGAAGAGAATCGACAGAATCTGCGCCGCCAGTTCGGTATCGGGCGTCAGGATGAACCAGCTCTTGAGCAGGAGATAATAGAACGGCGGATGGGTGTCGGCGGCAATGGTGTCAATCAGCTCGCCCCAGCCCAATTGCGCCATCCCGACCGAGTACTCCTGATCGGGCGAGTACTTGTGATCCGGATCCATCGCGTCGACCAGGCGTAGAACAAGCCCCACGCCGATGACGGCGGCCAACAGGATTCGCTCCTTGCGATTCAGGGCGGCCGGGGCGGGGACGGGGTGCATTGGGGGGACGGTTTAGTCGCCGACGCGCCAAAGCCGCCATGGCGACGGCGCGGGTTCAGGGTTCAGGGGTCCGGGGGTGGGGCGGCTAGCCGCATACCGGTTCCGGGACAGGATCATTCAGTAGGTCTTCCAGTTCCTCCAGGGTGGAGGTCTTCATGATCTGCTCGCGCATGCGCCGGGCACCGGGCAGGCCGCGCAGATAGGCCGCGGCGTGTTTGCGGAACATCACCAGCCCGTGCGGGCCGCGGCGTTCGACCATCATGACGGCGTGGCGCAGCATCACGCGGTGGCGCTCTTCGCGGGGCGGGGGGTGGCGTTCGGGTTCGGCTCGGCCTTCAAGGACGGCGCCCAGGACTTCGCGATAGAGCCACGGGTCGCCGATCAGGCCGCGACCGATCATGACCGCGTCGCAATCGCTCAGGCGCATCATCTCCAGGGCGTCGCTCGGCCGCCGGACGTCGCCGTTGCCCACGACCGGGATCGAGACGGCCGCCTTGAGTTGGCCGATCAATTCCCAGTTGGCCGTGCCCGAATAGCCCTGCTGGCGCGTTCGCGCGTGCAGGCAGACGCCGTCCAGCCCTTCTTCCTGCGCGGCGCGGGCCACCTCGAGAGCCGCCCCCTCGTCTCCGTCCCAAAAATCCCAGCGCATCTTGGCCGTCAGCGGAACGTGGGTCGTCGCGCGCATGGCCCGGAAGATGCGCTCGACGCGCGCCGGGTCGCGCAGCAGGGCCGAGCCGGCGTTGGCGGCCGTAATTTTACGCGCCGGGCAACCCATGTTCAAATCGATGTGAACCGCTCCCAGGCCCTGCAAAATGTGACACGCCTCGCCCAACACCTCAGCCTCGCCGCCGAAAACCTGCATGGCAAGGTCGCGCTCGGGGACTTCGGGATCGAGGTCCAGAATGTCGAGCGTCTTGCGATCTCCGCGCACGAGGCCCTCGGAGGAAACCATCTGCGTATAGGTCATCCGCGCGCCCATCTCGCGACACAGCTGCCGCCACGGATAGTCGCTGATCCCACACATCGGCGCCGCCAGCACCGGCTGGAGGGCGAGTCGTTCGCGATAGATTTCCGTGGTCGCAGTGCTCATTTCAGGCAGTCTTCACCGAAGCTTCTAACCGATCAGGGAGGCGACGGGGGATCTCCTCCGTGGTGCCCCATGGACCATGCCCATCATATCCAACTCGGTGGCCCATCGCCAGAGCGAACTCCGCTCCGAGCCCTCCCACCGGCTGTTTTGGCGCCGCGCTTGACTCGAACAACATTGACATGCCGACTCGAAGTGCTTAAATTACTCCGGCATAATCGGAGGAAGAGGCAACCATGGCAAAGAAACAGAATCGAGTTCAGGCGATCTTGGAGTGCACCGAATGCCGCAAGAGCGGCGTGCCCGGCGTCTCGCGTTACGTAACCACCAAGAACCGCACCACGACCACCCAGCGCCTGGAACTAAAGAAATACTGCAAATTCGAGCGCAAACACACACTGCACAAGGAAATCAAGTAGACCCCGAGCGCGACCCGCCCACCCCTTCCCGTGGGTGATGCATCATCCCAATGGCAATTCGCCCTGGGAATGTCGTTGCGGGTGCATCTCATGGATCCGTGAGATGCACTCGCGGAATGGTGCCACAAAGTCAGTTCTCTGGCTCCCTGAAGGAGAGCAATTTGAATAGCCAGGGGTGACAACCCCTGGATGTGCTCACATTCGACCCCTGCGGGGTCGAGGATGAAGGCGCGATTCAGGCGGCCCTTATCCCGTAGCCGCCATCAGCGCCCATATCACCCCCCCGGCGGCGAGCGGGACGGTCCAGTTGTCGTCGTGGCGTTGCAGGAGGAGTTCGGCGAGCGCGGCGACGGGGGCGGCCAGCAGGGCGGGGATCAAGGGGAATTGGCCCGGCCAGCCCCAATGGGCGCTGACCGCCACGAGCGACGCCGAGAGCCAGAACGCCAGGGCCCCTTCGAGGGTCTTGTTGCCGATTTGGACACGGCCCCACGTCATCCCCACCAGCGAGGCGGCCGTGTCGCCGACGGCCAGGAAAAGCAACGCCATGACGGCCGCCGCCTGGGGCATGAGCCCGACGCACAGCAACGCGGCGATACAGTAGTGGGTGGCACCGAGCAGTCGGTCGCTTTCATGGGAGCGCAGCATCGAGCCGAACCAGGCATTGAAGAGCCGGCCCAGGGGATTGGGTCGGCACCGCAGGACCTCGGTGGCGATCATCTGGGCCAGCATCATGGCCAACACCGCCATCACCACGGTCCGGTTTCCCCAGACGGCATAAGCCAGCGGCACCACCCCCGCCAGCAGGTGGATCCCCTTGCGCGGCAGTTCCGATTTCAGTTTATCGTAGCGGGGGTATGCGGAGACGGCTGACATATCCTGAAAGGTCGCCGGCGGCCGCCTATCGCGAGAGGAGTTCGGGGATGGAGAACAACTCCGGTCGCCCCTCCGCCCGTTTGCCGAGGCCCCGGGCGTAGGACAGGGCCTGACCCGCCCGCAGTCTGAGCGCGGGGCCGGGTGCCATCAGCGCGGCGCGTTCCAACAAGTCGAACGAGTGCGCGAAGCCTTCCAGGTAAGCGTCTTCGCTCTGGGCGCGCATGAGTTCGGCGCAGCCGAGGTAATAATTGACATAGGCATCGTCGGGGGTGGCCTCGCGCATCGCGGCGAGGGCCTGATGGGCACTCAAGTACTCGCCCGTGAGCAGGCGCAGGCGGGCCAGGGCGAGCGTATAATCGCGTTCGTTGAGCGATTGGGCGTCGATGCCCCCGAGGGCAGCCTGGGCGTTCGCCCCGAGATTGGATGAAAGGGCCGTCTCATAGACCAGAAGCTGGCAGCGGGCATCGGCCGGCCGACGGTCGAGCAACGCCAGCGCGGCCCGGTGCGCGTCTTCGCCCCCGCCCATCAGCAGGCGGGTGTAAATGAGCGTCTCGGCCAAGGCGGCATGTTCGGGGAACCGCCCGACGGTCTTCGTCAGGACCTCTTCGGCCTGGGCCAGGAGTCCTGGCTGCGCGTCGTTCAGTTCGTAGCAGAGCAAGGGGCCGACCCACTCCGGACCGTCGGGCCGATAGAGCGCCAGCGACGCGACAAACAACGCGAAGGCGCCTTCATCGAGCGGGTAGACGTTATAGTAAGGCACCATCCGCAGCGCGGCCTCGCGTCCGTTGCCGGTCTGCAGCGCGGCCAGCGCCTCGCGCCGCGCGTCGCGCTTATACGACTCGATCCCCTGGTTGTATGCCTCGATCTCGACGTTGCGCTCTCGCAGCTCTTCTTTAAGGGCATGATTATAGTCCTTATATTTCCGCAGCTTGCGTTCGCTCTCGTGGGTCAATCCCCACTGGTGCGCCGAGGGGAACCAGCCCCAGGACGCGCCGTCATAATAGCCGTGCTCGTTCTTGTTCTTGTGAGCGTCCCAACGGTGCCAGTCGCGTGGATCGCGGAAGAGGCACTGAGTGGGAACCACCTCATAGACCGGATAGACCAAGACGCTGACCAGCGACAGTTTGGCCAGTGCGCCGATGGTTGCGTCGACCATATCGCGAGGAAGTCCCAGGGCCGTGTAGAAGGGCAGTTTCCACCAGACCAACGAGCGTGGCGGGGGATCGACGGGCTTGAACGGCCGGTCCGGCAACTCGGTGAGGAGCGACTTGGGCATCTCGGGCGGGATGGTATAGGTGAGGCTTTCCTCGGAGTTGCGTGGGGGGGTGACTTGACGAATGCTGCCTCCATCGATCAACTCCTTCGCCTGACCCAAGCCGGGCCGAAAGCCTTGAGCACCCGCCAAGGAAGCCACGGCACTCACGGCAAGCACCATCAGTACGCCGAGCCTGGAAAGGGCTGCCAGTCCGTTCATCTTACCTACTCCGTCCCATCGCCGGGGATGAATCGCGCCGTGAATCATCTCTCAAGCAGAGGGGGAATTCCAGCATAACCGGGCCGCTGATCAATCGAGCCGAACATGCTCGAATTTCGCCGGAGCGCTTCCGGCGGCGGTGATGAGGCCCACGGTGGGGGGCTGGCGGCCCGAGGCGCGTCCGGCGGGCCCGGGGTTGAACAGCCTGACACCCTCGCAATCCCCCAGGAGTGGGACGTGCGTGTGGCCGTGGATGATCGTATCAGGATCGAAATCGTGGAAGTGCGCCACCAACGTCGGCGGATCGAACGCCGAGGCGGCGGGCAGGTGACCGTGGACCATGCCGATCCGCCCGGCCGGGGTCTCCAGACGCTGATCGAGGGGCCGCCGTTGCGGGTCGGGGGGGAAGTCGACGTTGCCGGACACGGCCCGGACCGGCGCGATCGTCTCAAGCTCGATCAGAATCCCATCGTTCCCCACGTCGCCGCCGTGGCAGATCATATCGACGCCCTTGAAGATCTCGAACACTTTGGGATGCAGGAAGCCATGCGTGTCCGAAATCACCCCTATCCGATAAGTTCCCGCCGTGGCCGTCATGGCGCCGAACCCTCGGCGGAGGCGGACTGGGGCGGGGTGGCGCCGTCGCCCGTTTCGCCGGCCGCGGCGGGATCGGTCTCGTCCCCTTTCAACACGTTGGCCAGTTCACGAATTTTCGCGGCCGCGGCCGGCCCGTGTTCGGTGAGCTGATCGCGAGCGGCGCCGACCGTGTCGATCGCTTGACTCAGCCACTTCGAGGACTTCTCGGCGGTCTTATCACGCAGGGCTTGCAGGTCCTCTTTGAGAACGTCGAGCGACGGCAGCGCTCGTCTGTCGCCCGATTGGATCAGCTTTTCGATCCGTTCGAGCCGCCCGTCGAGACTATCTCGCAAGCGCGAATGCGCCGGGTCCTGATCGCGGGGCCTGCTCTCCCAGCGATCCTCGATCTCCTTGACCAGCACTTTGGCGTTTTGCATTAACTTGGGCCACGTCAGCAACAAATTGACGACCGAAATGATAAGGGCGAGGATGGCGAAAAACATGGCCGCCCATGCCACGGCGCGGGTCGTGCTGGGCAGGTGCTCGCGGCGATATTGTCCTTTGCGTCTCATCCATGCTAGGATGTCCCAACTCGGTGAATTTTGCAACGCTTCACCTTCGCGAGTCATAAGGGAACCTCTAAAAATCCGGTTTGCAGTCGTCCCCACGGGACTCGAATTCATTATTGGCTTGATTTCCCGCCACTCGCGTGGCGGGCTGAAAGCAATCGTCCCTGTCGGGACTGAATTTTTAGAGGCGCCCATAAGACGACGGACACCGTCGCTTGACCGGCAGTCGTGCCCATTAGCAACCTTCAACACGCTTCCCAAAGCGCCCCGCGGGCGCCCGAGAAGATTCGGGGCATGTTCGGGGCGATCACGCCCACTTATGATCGGCTCAACCACCTGCTGTCGGCGTCGCTCGATCGTCGATGGCGGGCCGTCGCCGCGCGCGAGACGCTGCGGGGCCTCGCCCCATGCCGGCGGCTGCTCGATGTGGCAACGGGGACCGGCGACCTGGCCATGGCACTCCGAAAGGCCGTTGGCCGGGCAGAAGCCAAGTCCGGCGACAATGCGCCGCGTTGCGAGATCTTCGGACTGGACTTCACCCGCCCCATGCTCAAGACGGCCCGGCAGAAGTACGGGCAACGGCCGTTCAGTTGGATCGAAGGCGACGGCCTGAACCTACCCACCCGCGAGGGTTCGTTCGACGCGGTCACGATCGCCTTCGGCCTGCGTAATATGGTCGATCGATCGGCCGCGGTGCGGGAAATGGTCCGCGTGCTGCGCCCTGGGGGACGTTTGGCGATTCTGGAGTTCAGCCAACCCCGCAACCCCGTCTTCCGGGCCCTGTATGATTTCTATTCGTACCAGGTGATGCCTCGCGTGGGACGTTTGATCTCGGGCTCGGACGCCTATCTGTACCTGGCCGAATCGATTCGTGAATTCTGGAGCCCCGAACAATTGCGCCGCCAGATGGAAACCGCCGGCCTGGGCTCGGTGCGGGTCTTCACGATGGGCTTCGGCATCGTCTGCCTGCACATTGGCACAAAGCTGGAGCGGAACGACTATGGGAACCTCTAAGAATTCGGTTTGCAGTCGTCCCCACGGGACTCCAATTCATTATCGGCTTGATTTCCCGCCACTTGCGTGGCGGGCTGAAAGCAATCGTCCCTATCGGGACTGAATTCTTAGAGGCACCCACAACTCAAAGCGGTTCGACATGAGACGTTTTATTGTCGGCATTACCGGGGCGAGCGGCTCGATTTACGGCGTTCGGCTGATTGAAGCTCTCCTGACCCATCCCGACCACGAGGTTCACCTGATCATGACGCCGGCGGGCGTGAGGGTGCTGGCCCAGGAAATGGGAGTGCGGCCCAAGCTGTCGCCGTTCGAGGCTTCCTCGTTCCTCAGTCTCAGTCAGGAGCAGGCCGCCAGGTTGGTTAATCATCCCCACGGCGACATCGGCGCCGGGCCGGCCAGCGGCACTTTCCCCTTCGCCGCGATGATCGTCTGCCCCTGTTCGGTCAAGACGCTGGGGGCGCTGGCGACGGGCATGGCCGATAACCTGCTGACCCGCGCCGCCGACGTCGCGCTCAAAGAGGGCCGCCGGCTCGTGCTGGCACCGCGCGAGACGCCTCATTCCCTGATCCACCTGCGCAACATGGTGAAGCTGGCCGAAGCGGGGGCCGTCATCCTGCCGACCAATCCGGCTTTCTACCATCACCCACGAACGATCGAGGACCTGGTGCGCTACGTGGTGCAAAAGATCCTGGATCGGCTGGGATTGCAAACGCCCTATCAGGCCATCCGCTGGGGCGGCGGTGAACAATAGACCTCGGGGTCACGAATCCCGTGATCGAAATAACCGTGGGATTTCGAGCGGTATGCGGATAACATGGGGCGCGGCATCGTTCGGTGAACGACGAGGCGCCGCCGGGGATCAGAAGACGCGTTAAGAGGCGTTTAGTCCATTAGGCATTAGGCATTAGGCATTCAAGAGATGGCCGATCAGAATCCACAACCGCCGCCCCTTCCACCCCCACCCCATGGGGTGCCTCCACCGGGGGAGTCGTGGCATGATCCGTTCGCGCCGCCGCCGCGCTACGCCTACGGCGGCCCGCCACCGAAAAAGAAACGCAGAATCTGGTTGATCCTGCTGGTCGTTTTCACCGTCGTGGGCGGTGGGCTTGTCACCTTGCTTTTCCTGATCAACTTGTTTCTGTCGCCGGCGGGCAGCGGCGGCGGGCGGATCGGTTTTGGCGCGCGGCTGGGTCTGCTGCGGATCGGAGGCCTCATGATGCCGGGGGATGAGATGGATTTCTGGATCAAGTCGCTCCATGAGATGGCGGAGAGCAACCCGATCCGCGGGATCGTCATTCGGATTGACTCGCCGGGTGGGGCGGTTGGCTCGTCCCAGGAAATCTACGAGACCATCGTCAACATTCGGGAGCAGTGGAAGAAACCCGTCTACGTGTCGATGGGCGACGTCGCCGCTTCGGGCGGCTATTACGTCGCGGCGGCGGCCGATCAGATCTACTCGCTCAGGGGAACCCTGACCGGGTCGATTGGCGTCATCTTCTCCAAGTACGAAATCGGGGAAGCGGCTCGCAGACTGGGGCTGGACAATGAGGTGATCAAGAGTGGGCGATTCAAGGACGCGGGCGACATCATGCGGCCGATGAAGGATGACGAACGGGACGTCTTCCAGTTCCTGATTCAGGATGCCTACGAGCAGTTTCTGGAGGACATCTTGCGGTTCCGTCGCGAGCCGTTGCAGGGGGCCTGCGATCAATTCGATCCCGCCGAATGGAAGGATTTCCATCTGGACAAACCGGAGGAGGCGACCGCCGAGGCGTTCCTGCGCCAACTGGCCGATGGCCGCGTCTACAGCGGCAAACAGGCGCTTAAACTGGGGATGGTGGACAATCTCGGGACGCTCAAAGACACGCTTGACGCGCTGGCCCGAGTGGTTCACATCGAGGGCCGACCCGAGATATATGAACCCGAGAGGAAACTGACCCTGCGTGATTTGCTGATGAGCCGCGTCGACCAAATCCTCCCCCGTGCCCGCACCCCTAGACTTCAATACCTGATGGACCTTCCCTAGCCCGGATGAAGGGGAAAAACGAATCCATGGCCGAGGGGCGCGCCAAGCCCTTCTCACGCGCGTTGATGAGGTGGACCCGGCCACTTCGCTACCGACTCACGTATCCGGTGCTGGAGGTCTGCCGGCTGGTGATCGGTCTTTTGCCTCATGGAATGGTTCCGTGGTTGGGCCGCGGATTGGGGCGACTGGCATGGTTATTTGGCGGCCAGAAAAGGCGGCTCGCGGAGCGGCAAATGCAGGAGGCCGGCGTCGCCCAAGACGCACGGTCGGTGACCATCCTCAGTCGCGGGATGTACCAGTCGCTGGCCATGAACGGTCTGGAATGGCTTCACTCGCGAAGTTGGGACGAGTGGACCGTCCGCGAGCGGGTGACCATCGAGGGGAGCGATCTGTTCCTTGAAGCTCTGGGCGAGGGAAAAGGGGCCATCTTGGTGACGGGTCACTTGGGGAATTGGGAACTGATGCTATTGGCGCTGCGGATTCATACCGGCCAATCGCTGGCGGCGGTCATGGCCGAGACCCGCAATGCGCAACTGGACCACTGGCTCAAGCGGATGCGCGAACAAAGCGGCCACACGATCATTTCACATAAGACGGCGCTGATCGGGATGGTGCGCCATCTTCGGCGCGGGGGTCTGTTGGCTATGCTTGCCGACCAGGATTCCACCCGCGGGCGGGGGGTGTTCGTCGATTTTTTCGGCAAACCCGCCTACACGCCGGCCGGGCCCGCTCACCTGGCACACAGGATGGGGGTGCCGATCATTCCCATGACGATGCTGCGCCGCGAGGACGACCCTCGCCGGCATCACTACCGCATTCACGCGCCGATCCATGCGGACCCCGCGGCCGATCAGGAGAGTGAAATCCGGCGAATCACCCAACTCTACACCAAGGTGCTGGAGGAGCAGATTCGGAAGGCACCGGCCCAGTGGGTGTGGATTCATGAGCGTTGGCGCCACAGCCCGGGTCAAAAAGTCCGCGTTCGTAGCGCCGGCGGCAAGCTACGCCAGGCTTGAGCCGCCCCCACCCCGGATGGATTCCCAACGGGCCGAACGGACACGGACATGCGGCAAAAACCTTTTGAGAAGCATCCGAGGACTAAGTCATACTGGACGGATGTTGCTCCGGTGGCCGTGAAGTGGATACGCGGAAAGCTTTGAACCATGGGATTGCCTCCAAACTTCTGTTTCGTGTGGGAGGATAAGGTGGCCGGATCGGGCCACCCGGGCCAGGGCGAGACCCTGGGGTCCGCGCTCGGCAGCCTGCGCGGCAAGGGGATACACTCGATCCTCAGTTTGTCCGAGTCTGCGCTGGATTTAGGGGTCGTTCGCAATTTCGAGTTCGATTACCTCCATTTGCCCATTGAGGACTTCGCCGCCCCCACGCAGGACCAGATCGACCAAGCGGTCGGGTTTCTGGGCGACCAGGTCGATCTGGGGAACGGGGCGTTGATCCACTGCCAAGCAGGCCTGGGCCGGACCGGTACGATTCTGGCCTGTTTTCTGGTCCACCAGGGGATGGAGCCGGCCGGGGCGATTGAAGCCGTGCGCCAATTGCGACCGGGCTCGCTCGAGGTTTATAGCCAGGAACACGCCGTCCTCCAGTATTGGAAACGTCGGCGGCAGGCATCCCAAAACGAGGGAGAAGAGTGATTGGCGCGGCGCGGAAGAACCAGGGCCCACCCTCAAACCGAGGAAGCGACCGAGCCTGCGCAGGGGGATCGGCCAGAGGCGGCGATCGAGGCGGCCCCCCTCGCCCCGAAGCTGGCACCGATCCTCGGCTCCCCGAGAAAACGCGTCAGACCCGACTCGACGTTTCGCACGCTGGTGGGGCTGGTGATCGTGTGGGCGAGCTTGGTGCTGGTCTTCTCCGCCCACGAGTTGTCGCAAAGCCATATCGAACTGGAACTGGCCGGTCTGAGCGGTTCGAACGCCGTCCAGGTGCTGGTCCAGGGCCTGGACCCAAGGGTCAAGCTGATGATGCCATTGTCGATGTATAGCGGGGGGATGACGCCGCGGCAAGCCTTGAAAAACATCACGAGCTACGCGGGCTTGGGGGTCGATGAATCCTCGCTGGGTAAAATGAGCGAGCAAACGCGGACGATCGAATTTGAACAGGTCGCCCTCTACAAGGCCATCCATGGCTTGATTGATGATCCCTCGGTCGGGTTTGCATTGACTGGACGCAATTTATTACTCTACCCGCAGACGTTCGAGCGCAACCCCACGCCCGGCGGAACCGACGCGTATTATTGGAAGGCGCGGCTCGAACTCTCCAACCTGCGTTTGCTGATTGTCCCAAGCACCCAGAGCGACTTGTGGGTATCATTGCGCCTCATGAGTGAACCCAACCGCTCTCCCGACCAATGGCGGAAGATGCAGATTGAACTGTGGCGCGGCTCGGAATTGCTCACGATGACGGTGGCGCAATTGGACGCGTATGGCGGCGCGAAACTGCGTCTGGATACCACCGACCGCGTGGCGTTCTCGGTCCGGCGGGTCAGTGAGGCCGGCGCGGGGCGGGCGGGAGTTTATGAGCTCAGTTTGAATCATTCCCGTTCCGGACCGGCCGAGGACGCCCCGGCGCGGCCCACGGACTCTACATCTCAAGAAGCGAACCAAGCGGAATGAACGAAAATGGAACAAACTGGCCCCGCCGGGAGTCAAAGCCGTCGGACCTTCGAGCGCAAGGCCGATCGGGTTTGTTTGAACAGGTGGAATCGGACCCCCATGAAAACTGAAATTGGAGAAGCGATGGCTGGAGCCGGACAAATCATCCTGATCGTGGCGCTTTTTGCGCTCTTTGCGCCATCCGTACCCGCGCAGTTGGACTCCGAAGACGTCGACATGGATCGTTTCAGGGCCAAACGCGAGTATGAAAAGCATGATTTCAATCTGTCGGACTTCGTGAAGTGCAGCGTCCAATTCGGTCAGATGAAGAGCCGATATTATGTGGGGGAGCCCGTGGTGGCCCCCTTGGTGGTTAGTAACCATACGAGGTTCCCCATCTCGGTCTCGACCAACTTCATCCCGCGTTCGCATCTGACGGTCGAGATCCGACCCGAAGGTCAACGCAAGCGCCGCTACCGGGGCCCGCTGCAGGTCGGCTTCTATGCCCCCCAGGAATTCTTTGTCTACCCGCTCGAAGAAATCGAGCATCCGTTCCTGATATGGGGGGACAATGACACCCCGTCGGGCCTGGCGTTTCCGGAGCCCGGAGAGTACACCATCGAGATGACGCTTCGGATCAGCGTGCCCGAAGCGTCCATTTCCGACAGGATCATCCGCTTCCCGACGTTCGTTTTGGAGATCACCGAACCGGAGCCCAATCTTGCGCCGCTGATTGACACGATCCGGGACGTGAAGGGTTTCGTTCCGTTGCACCTCAAGCGATTGCCGCAAGGCTGGGACGACCAGAAGGTCCAAGGTCTGATCAAGGAACACGGGGCGAATGCGTTGGTTCCATATCTCTACTTCGCGCTCGCCGAGTATTTTCACGGCCGGATGCTGGAGGCTAAGGAAGAGGACCGCCGGCTGATCGACAACGCATTACTGAGTTATCAGTACGCCGGGATGAGTGACTCGGCCTTTAAATTCGGTGCCTACATGGAAGTGTTGGCCATGTGCGAAGAATTGGAGCTGCCCAAACAGTCGGCGATTGTTTGTCGTAAATTGATGGAGGTCGCGCCGCGGCATATGGCCGGCCACTTCGCCGAGAATCCGCTCTTTCGGAAATACCTGGGCATGAACAAAGAGATCGAACCCAAGGAACACTGGACCGTGCTGCGCTGATGATCCCCCGAGAAAATGCCGTCGACCCCGACCGACGAATGGGCTAAATGAGCGATGGCCCTGCGCGTAAAGAAATCCCTGAGCGACCAGCAACGCGAGCGGCCCATCGGCGTCAGCGAACTGGCGTGGCGGATTCAGCACCTGCTCGAGGCCGAGATCGGCGAGGTGCGGGTGGAGGGCGAGGTCTCCAACGTCAGGGTTCCCTCTTCGGGCCATTGTTATTTCGTCCTCAAAGAGGGCGGCGCGGCCATCAATGCCGTCTGCTTTCGTTCGACCTTGTGGCGTCAACGGCTTCAACCGGCCAACGGCGTGCAACTAGAGGTCCAAGGCCGCGTGACGGCGTACACGACGCGCAGCGAATATCAGATTATCGTTGAGTCGTTCCAACAGGCGGGCCTGGGCGAATTGATGCGCCTATTCTTGGAACTAAAAGAGAAACTGACGGCGCAGGGTCTGTTCGATGCGAAACGCAGGCGCCCCATCCCGCGCCTGCCGCGGCGCATTGGGCTGGTGACTTCGCCGACCGGGGCGGCCCTGCGCGACATGCTCAACGTGCTCGCGCGCCGAGCCCGTGGGCTAAACATTTACCTATCGCCGGCGGCGGTCCAGGGCGAGCAAGCGCCCGGCGAGATCGTCCGCGCCATCGAACGGCTCCAGCTTCATGGCCGGGCCGAAGTGCTCATCGTCGGCCGGGGCGGTGGCTCGTTGGAGGACCTGTGGGCCTTCAATGATGAGCGGGTGGTGCGCGCCATCGCCGCGTGTCCGGTTCCCGTCATCTCGGCGGTCGGACATGAAACCGACACCACGCTGGCCGATTACGCCGCCGACCTGCGGGCACCGACGCCCTCGGCCGCCGCCGAACTTGTGAGCGCCCACTACGGCGAGGTGGAAGAACAGGTGGACGGTTTGAAGCGACGCCTGGCGCGTTCAATGCAGTTCGCGCTGAACGAACGGCGCGTGCGGTTTCAACGCTGCATTCACTCCTGGGGCCTGCGAAAACCCCACGAGCGAATCCAATCGGCCATGCAACGCCTCGACGACTTGCAGGCAGGCCTCGATCGCTCGATCCGATACCTGCTTGAACGGAAACGTCAGGGCCTGGGCGAGGCGGCCGGTCGCCTGCCTGGGGTCAATCCGGCGCGGCGTTTGGAACTCGCGCGAGGCCGGCTGGCGCAGTCGCAAGCGCTGCTGCAAGTGCTCGGCCCGGCGAGGTGGAATGCAAAACTAGCATCGTCGCGCGGCCACCTCGATCAACTTTGCAAACGCCTGTCGCTCGCCATGACCGGACATCGACGTCGCCAGGGCTGGCGTCTGCGAAACCTGAGCGAGCGACTGGAGGCGGTCGGCCCCCACGCCGTTCTGCGACGCGGCTACAGCATTGCCACCCACGGCCGCCGCGACCGCATCATCACCCGCCCCGATCAGGTCAAAGCCAACGAAGTGATCCGAATCCGGTCGGCCGGCGGACCGTGGCGCGTGGCCGTCCTGCCGCCCGGCGAAGACCTTTTTGATCTTGTCGATTAGAACACCACGCAACAATTAGAACCTCACCTTGCGAACAGTCATGTTATGGAGCGTGATTCCCCCCAGGTTGGCCGGGTTGGTGTTGAAGATCAGGTCTTCGTGCACGATGACGTCCATACGCGGGCGTAGGCGGTCGAAGTTCTCGAGCGTCGCGAGCGTGCGGCTGTTGCCGTGGACGAAGGCGCGGTAGGTCTGCGGGGCGCCTTGTTTGGGCGTGCCGGCGCGCGCGAGGCTCGGCGTGATGATGCCCAGCGCGATCACTTCTTGGATCGGCGGGTCCATGCCCAGGCGGATCAGGTCGGGCGGGTTGGTCTCGGCGATTTCGTCGGGGGCGCTCAGCTCGACGGTCACTTCATACAACGTGTCGTCCTCCCAGGTGAGCGGATAAAGTTGCGACAGATCAACCAGCGGCAAGCGGCTCGGGTCGAACGTGCCCGGGTGGGAGATGATCAGCTCATTCTTCCAACCGAGCTGCGCGCCGTTCGCCTCGGCCAGCTTTGGCGTGACGGTCACGTTGCCGTTGGCGAACTCGACATTCGTGAACAGGTTGTTCGATAACCCCTGCACGATGTGCGAACCGCCGACCGTATCGACCAGGCCGTCGCTGATCTCTTGCACGTCGTAGGCCGTCTCCTAAACAACCATGTTGTCCAGGTTAAGATGGTCGATGTCGATGAAGCCGAGGCGCACTTCGCCGTTGTCGTTGCTCGCCAACCAACCGCCGCCATCGACGTCGAAAACGCGATAACGGATGCGCATGTCGTTGATCGGGTCGTTGGCGGCGGTGAAGGCGCCGGTGTCGGGATCGCGCCACTGGTCGGTCGTGACCGGCGGCGGCACGAACCAAACCAAGTGGCTCGATCGGGCGAACGTAGCGGCGCGCGGCGCGTTGGAACATCCCATATTATCAATAAAAAATGACTCGCATAAATATTAATTGGCCGCGCCGAACGGGTCGTCCGAATCGATGTTGTCCAAGTTGATGCTGACCAGCGGGTTCTTGCCAGCGACGTTTTGATCCGACGTGAAATCGAAACGGCAACGATACGCGTTGTTGTCTACCAAATCAATCCCCCCCCCGCGCGCCCGATCGGACTGAACCACTCCCCATCATTAAATCCGGCCTCGGGCACGCCCAGACACAACCCATTCGCAAACCGCGAGTTCACCGTCCCAAACTCAACCAAATGCTGCGTAAACCGCCAAGGATGTGCCCGATCCCGATCGGCCCAGTCGATTTCGAGTTCGTCCTCGGGGTCTGGCGGTGGCCCCCCAACGTCGATGAGCGTGAGCGAATCGTCGACGCTCGCGGCGACGTAGGCCGTCGTCCCCGAAACGACGACCGAGCGGGCCGCGTCAAGGCGGCTGAACGTTCCGTCTCCGTCGTAAACCTCGGCCAGCAGCACTGGGTTCATCGGGTCGCTCACGTCGATCAGCGTCAGCGAATCGTCGAAACGGGAAGCGACGTAGGCCGTTATCCCCGAGACAAAGACCGAGAAGGTTCCAGCCAACCGGCTGAACGAGCCGTCGCCGTCGAAGACCTCGGTCAGCAGTGTCGGGTTCATCGGGTCACCCACGTCGATGATCGTCAACGAATCGTCACCGGTGACGTCGTCCCCGAAACGAAGACCGAGACAGCCCCGTCGAGTCCGCTGAACGTCCCGTCGCCGTCATAGATCTCGGCCAGCAGTTTGGGTTCTTCAGCCCCGGCTGCGGCACCGTCCACCCCCGCCCCGGCACCGGCGGCGGCGAGGATCAGCATCAAGCCCGTGACCGCCCTCAACCATGAGGCATCCCTCAAACGATGAACAATGGCGAAAAGCTCGGTTGAACACATGGAACAATCCCCTTTCTCTCTCCTAAAATCCTATTTCCAGAATGCTCAACGACCTGTCTCATGATTAGAGGTGACACCCAGTGCCCGCCATCCAAGAACGCGGAGACGCCTAGGTTTCACGAAGTCCACGGTATTCCTCCCGACGAGGGATCTGATGACCGAATCATAGATTCTAATCAGGTCACGAGGTGTCAAGCGCATTGTTCAAACCGTCGGGCGCATCCCCCCAGATCCGCAAGATGGCATGTCCAAATATCGCCACGGTTTTGATCCATATCATTGATATTATTGACTTTAGGCGCCGGATGAAATTTGACCGTCGCAGACGCCGCGATAAACCGCGCCGTGGCGCCGAGCAAGGTTCTCCGAATAACGTAACCCGATTAATTTCAATCAATGACGCTTCAAATTGCTAAATTCTTGGAAGGCCATTCTCCCGAACCCGTGAAACGCGCCCCAAGCTGCCTCAATAGACCCTGGCCGGGCCGAGTTCGCGGCAGAAAAACACCGGAGTGGCCCGTCGTCCGCCGAGATTGGCGGCGGTTGCTCGACCAGCTCACCCAATCGACTCCCGGAGGCCCCGCGGCCCCCCCCGAAAAAATAATACGTATACATACGATTGTTGTTGCCACGCCCGCCGAGTCGCGCTATACTGACCTGCGATTGAGAAAATCTCGCGAAACCTCGAATTCGGGCAAGGAGGGTATGATGATGCGGTGGATATTCACGGTTTCAGTGCTGGCGGGCCTGGCCTGCACCGGCTGCGGATCGGCCCAGGCCGGCTCCTACAGCTTCAGTCTTGGCTATTCATCGGGCGGGTACGGCCACGGCGGGGGCCATTACGCCGACATTTCATATGGATACGGCTATCCTTATGTCAGCTACGGCGGTTACTATTACGGCCCGAGCTATTATTATCCCAGCTATTCTCGATATGGTTACCCGTACTATTCCGGCTCCTACGGCTATTACCCACATTCCTACCGGTATGGCCGGGGGCGACATTCCGGCCATTATCGGAGTTACGGCTATCCCCACGACTCATACGGTCGCCACTCCTACAAGTCCCGCCGATACAATCATTACGGGCATCAGGACGGGCGCCGTCACGACTATTCACGCCGCGATCACGCGTATTCTCGCGGTCAAGACAGGCATCGCAAGAAGAGTTACGATCATCGTGATGATAGGCCTCGTCGCGGGGGACGTGATCACCGTATTAGAAATGATGATCACAGGTACCGGGACGGTCGCGGCGGCAATCACCGCCGCAATCGTGATAAGGCCTATTTTGGGGAGGGTGGCAGGCTCGACTACGGACAACCCCATCGGAAAGAGGGGTCGTACCGCGCCAAACCGCGTTATCGCGCCCATGATTCCCATCGAGGCGCCCGTCAGTATGGCGAGCGACAATCAGGCCAGGACCAACGTCGTTACGGCATCCAGCGCTCGGATCAACGTGACCGTCATTATGTCAAGCAGCGCAGTGCCCGTGGCAAGCATCAGAAGGGGCGAAATTCCCGTCATGACGTTCGCGGGTCCAGTCGCGGGCACCAGGGGGGCGGTCACGCCGTTTCCGGTCGCAAGAGTTCGCACGGAGGGAAACAGCGTTGGCGGCCTTCCTCGCGTTCGGGCGGCGGCCCGAAGAGGTCGGTGAAATCATCTCGCTCGGGCCACGACGGGCGGTCCGTCAGTCGTGGGTCGGGCAGCCGTGGTTCGGGTGGCCGGTCCGTTAGTCGCGGGTCGGGCGGCCGCGGTCAAGGGGGGCGCTCGGGAGGCTTCGGTGGCCGTGACGGACGTGGCGGCCGGCGATGAAGCGATCTCACTGACAAATCAACGGGATGCCACTGTTTCCGTTCGCCGGGCGACTTCGTCCGGCGACTTTGTTTTTTGGTCCCCTCGTCGCTCGCGGTCCTTTACATTCGGGCAGGCAGGTGCGAAAAATCTTGAGCGATTCGACCCATGGCGTTATCCCCTCCTATCACACACCGAATGGCGATCCGCGCCGCTCGCGCGCAAGCGTGGGCGGTCGGCTTGGCGTTGGCGCTGATCTGTTGCGCCTGCGGGCGGGTGCATCATCGCCACTGGGTCCAACCTGAAGGGGAGCATTGGGAGGGAGATTACCGCTTCGACGAGCTATCGGTCGCGCCTGACGTCGCGCGCATGAAGGGCAAATTGCTCGCCGTCGAAGTCCTCAATCCCCTCGATACGGTTCAGGCCGTCAACGCCAAGATGCATCGGCCCGAGGATTGGGGGGAGTACTGGCACACCTGGGAGGTCGATTTTGAAGACTACCTCGCCGACGTGCTGTGGCAATCGGCCGTCTTCTTGGACGTCTGCGCCCCCGGAGACCCCAACCCCATTGAAGAACCCGATTACGTCTGCGAGGTGGCCATGACCGAGTGGGACGAGGGGACGGGCTGGATGCGATTCGTGATCGGCTTCGGCGCGGGGGCCACGCGGATGCAATGGGAAGGCCGGATCATCGAGACGGCGAGCGGGCGCGAGGTGCTGTCCTTCGCCGACGCGCGCATTCATCCGGGCGGCCCCTCGATGCTTGGCTTCAATTTGCGCCCGTTTCGCGGTCAGGTCCTTATCTCCGAAGACGTTCGCTGGGCCGTTGAAGACCTGGCGCGGGCATTGCGCAAGCTCACCGCGACCAAGGGAAAGCAACTCCCCTTCCATGACCTGCACAAGAAATACCGCTGGGAGGGGATGTACGACCAGACATCCGAAGAACTCGTCGCCGCCGGGAAGGATTGATCACGCATGGCGGCGGCTGAGCTTGCCCCGCTTCTTCAATGGCGGGCCTGGGCCGGCGGGCTGGGGGTGATGGGTGTCGCGCTGCTCCTGGGCGCGGCCTTGCTCCCGAGGCTCAAAGGCTGGTCCTTGCCCGATCGCTGGCTCCTGAGGGCCGTCGCCGGTCTCGTCCTCACCGCCCTCGCCGTCCTCATCATCGGTCAACTCGATGGCCTTCTGCTCAAATTCCCCTGGCGCGCCGCGGGGGCGGTCGGGTGGTTGATTTTGGTGGGGTCGTGGATTAGGGAAATAAGGGTTCAGGGTCCAGTCTCCGACGCGCCAAAGCGGCCATGGCGCGTCGAAACCCGAAACCCGATCTCATTCGCTCTGGTCGGCTGGGCCGCTGTGGCGTTGTGGCTGCTGCTCATGCTCGGGCCCGCGTTTTCGCCTCCGATTAGTTACGACGTGCTCGAATACCACCTGGGGATCGTGCCGCATATCTTTGAACTTGGGCGCGTCCGGCCAGTCCCTCATATTTTCTACACCGCCCAGCCGCTTGGCGCCGAGATGTTGTACACGCTGGCGGCCGTGATCGAGGGCGGGGCGTGGGGCTACGGGCCCGGCGTGGTCCATTGGTCGCTGTTCGTCGCCGCCACGCTGGTCTTTGCTCGGCTGGCGCATGCGCTCAGGCTGCCGGCGGCTTGGCGGCCTTGGCTCTGGCTGGTCGTGTTGACCCATCCCATCCCCTTCGGCCTCCAACTCGATTGTTTCACCGATTGGACCGGCGCGCTGTTCGCGCTGACCGGCGTTTGGATTTGCGTGCGACGGGGCGCCAGGGACCGACCGTGGAGAACCGCTGCTTTGGCGGGGATCCTGGCGGGCGGGGCCATCGGCGCCAAGTGGACGAACGCCGGGACCGTGGCGCCCGCCCTTGGATTGCTGGTCCTGGCTCTGGCCGTCAGGCGGAATGCAAGTGGCCGGGGACCGCGGCGGTTCGTTGCGAGTGGGCTGACCACGATCTCGGTCTTCTGCGCGACCGCCCTGGCGACCCTGCTGCCTTGGCTCCTCTGGCTGGGCATGGTCGCGGGCAATCCTTTCGCGCCGTTCATGGCCGGGGCTTTCCCAACCGAAGCCTGGCCGCCGCAACGCCTGGATTTCTTGATCCAGACACATATCCCGCTGTCACCGTTGGGCGCCGAGTATTGGAAAAACCTCATTTCAAGGCTGTGTTGGGGATTGCCGGGATTGCCGATTATCACCCTGGCGATCGTCGCGGCGACGGGCCTGATTGGATGGGCGTGGGCCGCCAGGCATGGGCGAGGGGGGGCCGAGGGATCAGCGGCGAACCCGAGTGCCTGGCTAACCTGGCGCCCGTGGCTGGTCGGGTGGCTGTTGGTTGGTATGGCACCGGGCGTGTTGTTGTGGGGTCAGTTGCGGCATGGCGCCGATCGGTTTCTAACGCCTACGTTGGCGATCAGCGCCGTCATGCTGGCCCTCGCCCTGCATGGGGCGGTTCTGATCATCAGGCGCAAGGGATCGTCCGCGTGGGGCGCTGTCTTGCCGGTTGTCGTCACCGTGTCGCTCGTCCTCGTTGTGGCGTTAAAGGCGCCGCTGGAGGCCCTCGGCGTCGTCGAATTCGGCATGGTTCGCCACGCCGCCGGGGCGCAAAATCGGTATGCGTTCGAACGCGAGGCGCTGGGTCTGACGGCGGAGCTGTTCGCCCGCGCCAATCGCTTGCCGCCCGGTTCGCGGCTCCTGGCGGTCAACGAGGCGCGCCGTTATCCTTTCCGCCACCCGATCGACCTGGGCTCGGTCTTCGACGAGAATCCGATCCGGGTCCACGCGGCCGCGGCGACCGACGCCGAAGACCTGCGCCGCCGTCTGGTCGCCGCGGGCACCACGCACCTGCTCGTCAACGAGTTCGAGCAGGCCCGCATCCTCGGCATGCACACGCCCCCGCGCCTGCTCGGCGACCCGACCCTCGCGCAACTGCTGGCCGAAGACGACCGGGCGGGACTGAGCCAATTTTACTGGGGCCAGGCCGAATTCTCGACCGACCCCCTCCCGGACTCGCAACGGGAGATTTACGGCCGGTTCCTGCGGGCGATGCGCGCGCGCACGTGGTGGATCCGAGGCGCCGCCCCCCGTCAGGTCCCCGCGATGTGGATTGCGCCCCTGGCCGAAACTTTGGCGGTACTAGAATGACCTGAACGCGGTGTCAGTCCGGACGCTTGTGGCGCACAAGGGTGTGATTCAGATTTAGAAGTAAACAGCGCTTCGATGCAAAGTGTCCGTTCGTGCTCGTGTTCGTAATCGGACCCATGACTGCGTCCCCCCTCGGTAGTGGCGTGAAAAAAGACCGATTACGAGCACGAGCACGAGAGTCGACTGTCAACGAGGCCGGAGAAGCCACACCAAGACGGCACTGACTCCCAAGTCTGAATCACACGCCGCATACTGCTCCCATCCGGTGGCCTTGACCCTTGCCGCGTCCACACCTAAGCTCTAGCGACTTCTCCGGCGATCTCATGTCGGTTGGGGTCACGCTCGCGGCGCGTCCCAGCCGGATTCACACCCATCTTTGAAGGATACGCGGCCCATTGAGCCCATTGGCACTCACTTACCTGATCGTCTCGGCCGTCGGCGGAGGGCTGGCGTTGTTTCTGGTCGGGCTCTATCGACCCGCGGCCGAACACGCGGTGACGCGCAAGAAACCGCCCTGGTGGACTCGCCTCTGTTTCACGCCGGAGCAAGTGGGGGGCTTCTCGTATCGGCAGCTCTTCATCATCAGCGTGGCGGGGCTGTTCCTTGAGTTGCTCGTCATACGCTGGATCTCGTCCGAAATCCGCATCTTCGCCTACCTCAAAAACTTCGTCCTGATCGCGTGTTACCTTGGGTTCGGGCTGGGTTGTTATCTCTGCCGGCGGCGCGTCAACCTGTTGGCCATGCTGCTGCCGCTGGTCTTCCTGGCGCTATTCGTCAAGCTTAACTGCGCTCCGCTTCGCGACCTGCACGACCGGTTGCCCCAGTTCCTCGGCGAGACATCCGAAGTGCACGTGTGGGGGGTGCCGAGTCTGCCCCTGTCGCCGAAATCTTTCCTCCGGCTGGGCGCGGCGATCGTCTTTATCGTCTATCTCTTCACGCTGCTCTCGGTGGCGTTCGTGCCGGTCGGTCAACTGGTCGGGTGGATGCTCGAGCAGGCGCCCAACGGGATCAGGGGCTACACGATCAATATCTTGGGCAGCTTGGTCGGCATCCTGTTCTACACGCTGCTTTGTTTCTGGTCGCAGCCGCCGGCCGTCTGGTTCGCGGTTGGAGGTCTTCTGATGATCATCGTGTTGTGGCGCGGACCCGCGTTGCGCTGGGGCTGTCTGGTTTGTTTCGGTCTGGCCGTGGCGATGCATGCCAAACCGCTTCCCGATAGCATTCGCGAATACTGGTCGCCATACCAGAAATTGATGTTGTTCGAATACCGTCCCGACGGGCCCGAGGCCGAGTTGTTCAGCTACAACCTGCTCACCAACAACACCTGGTATCAGCAGATCATCGACCTCTCGCCCGGGTTCATCGAGAAGCACCCCGAGGTCTTCGGCGATGAGCCGGCCCGCTTCAACGCCTACAACCTCCCGTTCGTGTTCTATCCGAACCCCCCATCGGTCCTGGTCCTGGGCGCCGGGATGGGCAACGACGTGGCGGGAGCCTTGCGAGGAGGGGCGCGGCGCGTGGTGGCCGTCGAGATCGATCCGCTGATCCTCGATCTGGGCGAGCAGTATCACTTCGAACGGCCGTATGATGATCCACGTGTCCAAAGTGTCGTGAACGACGCGCGCAGCTATCTGCAGAACGGGAGTGAACGGTTTGATTTGATAGTCTTCTCGCTGCTCGACTCGCACACCAACGCCTCGCACTACACGAACATACGGATCGACAATTACGTCTATACGATCGAAGCGTTGCGGGCGGCGCGCCGGCTGCTGAAGCCCGACGGGGTGTTCATCATCAAGTTTCAGGCCGAAAAGCCATGGATCGCCGGCCGCTTGCTCGGCCTGATGAACGAGGTTTTCGGGCGCGATCCGGTCAAGCTGATCGGGGCGGGCGCGATCTCCACGATCGGTTACTTTTTCATCGACGGCTCCCGCGAGCGGATCGACACCGCCCTGAGCGAGCCGGAGGTACGCCGGTTCGTCGACGAGCACGGGAATTTCCCAATCGAACCGGCGCGGCTGACGACCGACGATTGGCCGTACTTCTATCAGCGCGCCCCGGGCTTGCCGACCAGCGTGTTGCTTATCTCGGTCGTGCTGGTCGCGCTGAGCATGGGAGGCTTGCGTTGGATCGGCGCGGGCGTCGGCTCGATCCGCTGGCACTTCTTCTTCTTGGGGGCCGGGTTCCTGCTACTCCAGGTGCAGGTGATCAGCAAGATGGCGCTGCTGTTCGGTACCACCTGGTTGGTCAATGCGTTCGTGATCGGGGCGCTGTTGCTGTTGATGATCGGGGCGAATATGATCGTGGAACGGCGTCCCCGCTTTCCCTACGGCGCCGCGTACGCGGGGTTGTTCGTCACGATCGCGGCGATTTACTTGATTCCGGTTCGGTTTTTCTTCTTGGAAACCTTTTGGCTCAGGGCGGTCGTCTCCACGCTGGTTCTATGTCTTCCCATCTTTTTCGCAGGCATTATTTTCATCAAGAGTTTCGCGCGGGCGGGCTTCAGCGGCCAGGCGCTGGGGGCCAATTTGATCGGCGCGCTGGTCGGCGGCCTGCTCGAATCGTTGTCGCTGTGGACCGGCATGCGCGCGCTGCTGATCGTGGCGGGTCTGCTTTATCTCTGTTCTTGCCTTGCATTGGGCATGGAGACGAAGTCGGCGCGGGGGGAACACGAAGCGCCGGAACGCCCCAGTGCTTGAACCTTGGGCGCATTCTCATGCGTCTGATCCGGTCTCATGCGGCTAATTCGGTCACGGCGGGCATCAGCCCCTTGAGTCAAGGTCCCCGCTCAGCCATAATCGTGGTCAATCTGGGCCTGGGAAGGGAGTCCCTGTCATGTTCCACGCAATCCTCATGATCCTCGTGGCGGTCTTGGTGGGTTTGGCCGCCAACTATTTTCTTTGGCATGCCCTGGATAAACTGCCGCGATATACCGAGAGCACGCTGCCACGATTGCTGGCGCGCCAGCTTCGCCGGCCATCGCTTTATGTCGTCCCCTTGCTGGCCGTCGCCATCGTCCTGGACCCGCTGGCCGACCGGGCCCTGTTCCCGGCGATGCTCTATCGCCCGTTCAAGCTTGTCTCGATCGCGGCGCTGGCATGGGTGGCCATCTCGGCGTTGCGAGCCGTGCGCGACTTCCTGCTCGAACGATACGACATCGAGGCGCGCGACAACCTCGAAGCGCGCAAGGTCGCCACCCAGTTGGGGGTGATCGAGAAGGTCCTGACGGTCGTCATCGTCCTGATCGCGGTCGCTTCGGGCCTGATGACGTTCGAGTCGATCGCGCAATTCGGCAAAGGCCTGCTCGCCTCGGCGGGCGTGGCGGGGATCATCATCGGCTTCGCCGCGCAGCGCTCGATCTCGACGTTCGTCGCCGGCCTACAGATCGCGATGACCCAGCCGATTCGGCTTGACGACGTGGTGATCGTCGAGGGGGAGTGGGGCAAGATCGAGGAGATCACGTTGACGTACGTCGTCGTGCGCATCTGGGACCTGCGCCGGCTGATCGTGCCGATCAACTTCTTCATCGAAAAGCCGTTTCAGAACTGGACGCGCGTCTCGGCCGACCTGCTGGGGACGGTTCTTATCTACACCGATTACTCGATCCCGATCGCCCGCGTGCGCGAGGAACTGACGCGCATCCTCGAGGCCAGTCCGCACTGGGACCACAAGGTCAACGTCCTGCAGGTCACCGATTCGACCGACCGCGCGCTTGAGCTGCGGGCTTTGATGAGCGCCGCCGATTCCTCGGCGCTGTGGGATCTGCGCGTGCACGCGCGCGAGAAGCTCCTCGAGTTCATCCAACGCGAATACCCCAAGAGCCTGCCGCGCGTGCGGGCCGAACTGCAAGGCCCGGCACAAGGACCGCTGCCGGCGGAGATCGGGAGCGATTAAGAGGCGCATCCTGGGATCCGTGAGTCGCACCCTCTTCACACCTGAGAGTCTTTTTTTTCTTGCACAGGCCGCCCAAGGGTGGTATATTCTTCGTCAGATAGAGTCAGGTCCGGGCCACATCTGGGAGATTCCGAGACGCGCCGCGACGACCCATGACAAACCGAACTCTCCAAATTCCTCCTTCTCCGCACCGCTGGGCCAGAATTTCCTGGCTCGTCCGTGTGCTGTGGGTGGTTGTTGTGGTGCTCCACGCGTGGCTGTTCCTGCGCCGCATGGTCGGGGGCGAGTGGACCGGATTGATGGATTACGTCCGCGCCGGGTTGTGTCTGGTCGCGGTCGGCTACGCCACGCTCAAGGTCTGGCGCATCGCCACGATCTTCGACAGCGCGCCGCGTCGCGCCTGGGTCTTCGCCTTCACGCTGCTGATCGGCCACGGGATGATCGCCGGTCCCGTCACCCAGAGTTCGCTCCTCGCCGCTCAATCCGGGATGAGCGTGACGACGATGCTCATGGTCGTCCCGACGCTTGGCGCGGCGGCGTTGCTGGCCCTGGGATTCGGTTGCCGGGTGTGGCGGAATCGGGCCCGATATCGGCCCGTGTCGGTCCCGGCCCCGGCCTGCCTCGAAGAAATCTCGCAACGCCTTCGTAGACTCTCGATCCCCTCTCTCTCCAACAGGCCGCCGCCCTGTCCCATTTGAGCGGGCTGTTTCCGCTCGATCGCCGTTTACCCACGTCTTCCGAGCGAAGTAACCCGCGTCTCTTAAGCTGACGGCTCCACCTGTTCGGCGTGAGACGTCCGGCTGTCGCGTATCACTGATCCACAACGTTTTATGGTCCATACCGTGCGCATCGCGGCTGGTGGATCAACAAATGATTTCCAAAAATTGGCCGGAACATGGCTGAGGCAACAACAATCAAGCCCATCCCCCCGACCCACGTTGGGGACTTCACTCCCCGCCGGCGGCTCATGTGCGCGCTCCGTGGCGAGCCGGCCGACCGCGTGCCGACGTGGCTCATGCGGCAGGCGGGCCGGTATCTGCCCCAGTATCACGAGGTGCGCTCGAAATACGATTTCCTGGACCTGTGCAAGACCCCGGAAGCGGCGGCGGAGGTTTCGATTCAGCCCCTTGATGCCGTGGGCACCGAGGCGGTGATCATCTTCAACGACATCCTCGTCCCGCTCGAACACGCGGGCGCGGACGTGACGTTCGATGACGGCGGCCCGCTCATCCGCAATCCGCCGCGCTCCGCCGATGCGTTGCGGAAGCTCCACGGCCGGGCCGTGGAACCCGACGAACCGGTGGCGCGGACGATCCGCGAGGTCCGGCGGCGCGTCGACGATGACGTTCCGATCCTCGGATTCATCGGCGCCCCTTGGACGCTGGCGGTCTACTGGGCCGAGGGGCGCGTGGGGAAGCAATTCACACGGATCGGGCCGCTGCGGTTTCGCGATCCGGCCTTCTTGGAGGCGTTGCTCGAACGCATCACGCCGATCGCCGCGGAGTATCTAAAGATTCAGATTCAAGCCGGGGCCGACGCCGTCCAGATCTTCGACACCTGGGGATCGATCCTCGGTCAGGAAGAATACGCCCGGTTCTCCGCACCGTATATACGGAGAATTCTGGACGAGGTCCGGCCGCTGGGCGTTCCGGTCATCCTCTACGTCAACGGCTGCCTGCCGTATCTGGAACATCTCGCGGCGCTGGGGCCCGACGCGATCAGCGTTGACTGGCGCATCAGCCTGTCGCGCGCCCGTCGGATCATCGGCCCCGGCATCGCCCTGCAGGGCAACCTGGACCCGATGGCCCTGCTGGCCGGCCCCGAAGCGACCGAGCGAGCCGTCCGCGCCTGTTTCGAGGATTTCCCGGCCGGACCGGGCCACGTTTTCAATCTGGGACACGGCATCCTGCCGAAAACACCCGTGGCGAGCGTGCGAGCGATGGTGGAGGCGGTGAAACAATATGGCGCTTATTAACGACACACGCCGGTTGCGCGATCTGGACCCCGAGTTCCTGCGTCGCTATGACCTGAGCGGTCCGCGTTACACCTCCTATCCAACCGCGCCCGAGTGGTCGGACGAGGTCGACGGCGACGTGCTGAACAAACACCTCGAAGGCCTGGCCGCCGGCGACGCCGAACGTCCGCTGTCGATTTATATGCATCTACCTTTTTGCCGGGAACACTGCACGTTTTGCGCATGCAACGTCATCATCTCGCCCAAGATGGAGCAGGTATCCGAACCTTACATCGAGGTTCTTGATAAGGAAGCCCGCCTCTACGCCGAGAGGCTCGCTTCGGGTCGGCCGCTCGTTCAGTTCCACTGGGGAGGGGGGACGCCCACTTACCTCAACGTCGATCAAATCCGTCGCGTCCACGAGATGGTAAGCAGCCGATTCAACCTGGTGCCGGGCGCCGAACAATCACTCGAAATCCACGTGAGTTGGACGAGCGACGAACAACTCCGCGCCCTGGCCGAGCTCGGCTTTAATCGTTTGTCGATGGGCGTTCAGGATTTCAACGAGCGCACGCAAATCGCCATCAACCGCCGCCAGACTTACGAGCGCACGCGCGAGATCATCGAGCTGGCCCGCGAGTTGGGGTTCGAGGGGATCAACATCGACCTGGTTTACGGCCTGCCATTCCAGACGCCCGATACGTTCGCCGAAACGATCGATCGTGTCCTGACGTTGGCGCCCGATCGGCTGGCGGTTTACAACTTCGCCTACCTGCCGCAACGACTGGCCCATCAGCGAGCCATCGACCCATCCTCGCTTCCAACGGGCGAGGACAAGTTGCGGACCTTCCTGGAAGCCCATGACCGCTTCGTGGCCGTCGGCTACCGCTATATCGGCATGGATCATTTCGCGCAGCCCGATGATGAGTTGGCGATCGCCTATGACGAGGGGACCATGCAGCGCAGCTTCATGGGCTTCACGACGCGGGCCGGGGCCGACCTGATCGGGATGGGGGTTTCAGCCATCAGTCACGTGACCAATCTGTTCGCCCAAAACGTGAAGAAGCTGCCGCGCTGGGACGGGCCATTGGGCGAAGGCTGCTTCCCCATCGAACGCGGCTTCTTGCTTGGCCCCGACGATCTGGCGCGCCAGGACGTGATCGGTCGTCTCATGTGCCGCGATCACGTCGACAAACGCGCCATCGAGCGGGCCCATGGGATCCGCTTCGACGAATATTTTGCCGCGGAACTGGAGCGGCTCGAACCAATGGTCGAGGACGAGTTGCTGACGATCAGCCCCGACGCGCTTGATCTCAATTTCTTGGGCCGGCTGTTCGTGCGCAACATCGCAATGGTTTTCGACGCGTATCTAAAGGAACCGAGGGAAGGCAAACGACCTCTTTTCTCGCGGACGCTTTAGCGGAATGACGATGGTGACTCTCAACACACAAACCGACCTCGCGACGGGAAGGCCGGCGGCCACAGCCCCCGCCGACGGGCGCCGCGTCGACGTGCTGATTTTGGGCGGCGGCATCACGGGGCTTTCGCTGGCCGCATGGCTGCGGGCGCGCGAGATCGATTGCCACGTTATCGACAAAGCCGAGCTGCCCGGCGGCGTCATTCGCGGTTTGCGAAAAGACGGATTCCTCTTCGAGCTGGGTCCCAATACGCTCCTGGACAAAGGCCCCGCGCTCGCCGAGCTGATCGACTGGGCCGGCGTGACCGATCAGATGATCAAGCTGCCGATGCGCGAGCAGAAGCGCCACGTCTGGCTGCGCGGCCGTCTGCATGAAGTCCCGACCGGGCCGCTGAGCTTCCTGACCAGCCCGCTCCTGCCGCTGGGGGCGAAGCTCGCGATCCTGCGCGAGCCATTCATCGCGGCTCGCGATGAGGAGGAATCCGTCGCCGATTTTGTCGAGCGGCGGTTGGGGCGGGCGTGGCTCCGCAACCTCATCACGCCCGTGGTCTCGGGTTTGTGGGCGGGCGACCCCGCGCGGCTCAGTAGCGCCCACGCCTTTCCCGTGATGAAGCAAATGGAACGGGACGCGGGAAGTCTGATCCGAGGATCTCTGCGCCACATGCGGAAGGCCCGCCGCCAAAGACGACAAGCAGCGGCCACCGGAACACCGAGACGCCAGGGGAAGAACCTGGTCTCCTTCCGCGAGGGACTCGCCACACTTCCCGAGGCGCTGGCGAGGCGGCTCGGCGATCGATACCACAACCGGACGCTCGTCGAGCGGATCGAACCCTCCGAGGCCTCGGGTGGCTACCAGGTCGAGACGCGCCAGGGGGACGCGCGTGAGGTCTGGACGGCGCGCCACGTCGCCGTGACGACCGACGCCCCCGCCGCCGCGCGATTGCTGGGCGACTTCGACAGCGAAGCGGCCGCCGTCCTGCGCGGGTTCCCCACCAACAAGCTGGTCACCGTCAGCCTCGGCCTCAACGCCGGCGAAGCCCGCTTGCCGGAGGGATTCGGTTACCTGGTCCCGCGCGACGAGGGCGTGCGCATGCTCGGCGCGATCATCCCCTCGAACTTCCTGCCGGGCCGAGCGCCGGAGGGATGCGCCGCGCTGTCGATCTTCATCGGAGGAGACCTGGACCCCGCCGCCGCCGATCTCGGCGATGATGAAATCGTGGGCCTCGTCCGTCGCGATTTGCGCAAGGTCTTGGGTTGGGACGGCGAGGCCCGCGCCTTGCACGTTGAACACTGGCCGCAAGCCATCCCGCAATACGACATGCGTCACGGCGAGCGCCAGCGCCAGCTCGAGGCCGCCGAACGTCGTCATCGGGGCCTGCACCTGATCGGCAATTGGCGCGGCGGCGTCTCGATCCCCGATCGGGTCCAGTGGACGCAACAGCTCAGCGAACGGATCGCGCAAAGCCTAATCGAAACCCAAACGGAAGCGGGGAGGTGAGGGAAGCCTGAATGCTCGAGACCTCGACCACCATCCATGAGCAATTGCGCGAGCTGGTTCGCGAAGCCCATGCGGCCGCCGACGGACGGCGGTGCGCGCGGCCGGTCCTGCACGTCTGCGGACTCAATCACGTGCGCGCCGACCTTGCGCTACGTGAACAATACGCGCTATCGACCGAGCACTGTTCGCGGATGGTCCGGCGCATGGTGCAAAGCGGCCTGACCGATCAGGCGCTGGTCCTTTCAACGTGCAACCGCACCGAGGTTTACGCCCACGGAGATCGCCCGCAATTCGCCGGCGAGCTGCGCGCCGAGTTCCTCTCGATCGGCCGCGCGGTCTCGCCGCCGCATGAGTCGCCGCCGATCTACGAACACCACGGCGGGCGGGCGGTCCATCACCTGTTTTCGGTCACCGCCGGGCTAGACTCGATGATCCTGGGCGAGAACCAGATCAAGCAGCAGGTGCGCCAGGCCGTCGAGGTCAGCCGCGCCGGGGGCGCCTGCGGCCCCGAGCTCACGCGCCTCATCGACGCCGTCTTCCACGCCAGCAAACGGATCAAAACCGAAACCGAACTGAACACGGGGACGCTGAACGTCGCCAAGGCCGCCGTGCTCAAGGCCGAGCGTTTGCTGGGCTCGCTGGCGGGGAGGGTCTGCGTGGTGATCGGGGCCGGGAAGATCGGGCGCATCGCTGCGCGCGCGATCTCCGAACTCGGTCCGCGCCGCCTCTGCATTATCAACCGCACGCTCGAGAACGCCCGCGAAGTGGCGCAAGACCTCGCCGCCGAAGCCCATGGCCTCGACGAGTTGCCTCAACTCTTGCCCCAGGCCGAATTCGTCCTGGGCGCCGCGTATGCGCCCGAGCTCATCATCCGCCGCGAGACCTACGAGGCCCTCCGCGCGCGCGAAGGCCGTCCGGCCCGTTGCTGCATGGTCGACGCCGCCGTCCCGCGCATCCTGGACCCTCGGCTCGAGGAGCTGCCCTGGGTCGACCTCTTCGACGGCGATCAACTTAATGAAATCATCGAAGAGAACCGCCAACACCGCCAAAGCGCCGCCGAGCACGCCCATCGGCTGGTCGCCGAGGAAGTCGAGAAATACCACGCCGCCCACCTCAAACCCGACCTGGCCCCCATGATCCAAGACCTACGCGAACGCTTTGACCGCCTCTTCGCCAACGGCCTCCCCGCCGCCGCCCATTTCGCCCAAGCCTCCGATAAGGTTACGCCGTCCGACCAACGCCGCCTCAAACAACGCCTCCTCCACCAAGCGATTACGGAACTCAAGGCATTGGTCGAGTAGGACACATTCGTCTGCAAACCTCCTGGAAAACACTGCTGCCACTCGCCTAGCCCCAATACTGCTCACTTAAGGACCTTCAGGTGGTATTGGATCATCTCTCGGACCGATGCGTCGAGATGCTTGGGGCGAATCGGCCAACTGCTCATTTTTCGTTTGATCCCTCGTGGGTTGCGTCGGCCACGGCTTGAGACTGCCTGTTCTTCCAGTATTTCCTCGAGAACCGCTTCATGCAGTACTTTGCGCTGACGAGGGGGGAAAAGAGACGAACTGGGGCAACTTTCGCCGGATGACGCGCACGCTGTGCACGAATGATAATCGATCCGGATCGATGTCGGCCTTCAAGGCCGCTTCGTGCATAAGCCCTCGTATTGCAAAATGCGCCATCATCAAACCGTAAAACTCCTGTGTCACAAGATCGGGGCGCTTGCTGCGTAGCACAATGTTCGCTCCGCGCAGATGCGTTTTGAATTCGTTGAACGCGGTCTGGATTTCCCATCGATCATGGTACAGCGCGGCGAGTTCTTTCGCGGGCGCCTGCTTTGGATCCAAGAGGGTCGTGATCAGACGATAAATCGGTTCGGCGTCGGACACGCCTTCCAGAGCGTACTCAATGACTCGTACTTCAATCCCATTTGTCTCATGGTGCCGGTCTTTATCCGACGCGTAAACCTTGCTCAGATACGAACCATCGCGAAAGCGTTTGATGCAGGGAAGGATCAAGTTCTTTTTCACGCGCCACAATTGGTCCGCCTGTGTCGCTTGGGCCCGTTTCCAAAGGCCAAAACCGAACAAATTGCGATCGGCCAAGTATAACATCTCCTTTTGCAATGAGCTGATCACGTCTTTGGCCAGCGCGATTTCACTCTCGCGATAGCCACCCAGCCGCGTGCCGAACAACACATGCGTACCGTTCTCCACAAGTGAAACAAATCGGATTTGCGGGAAGGCACTGTTGCCCCGGCTGGCTCCGGGGCGGCCGAAGGCGGCTTCATTGCGCGCCGTGTCGGAGACGTCCAGCGTGCTGCCATCGATCGAGACCAGACGCCATTTGCGATACCATGCCCCTTTGGTCGTTCTCCCCTTTGCTTTGATCGCGATCGGGACAACCAATTCATCATGCAGCCGCTGAACAGGTTCGCTGCCAACTCTGATGCGGGCCTGCGAAATCCCCGCCCTGCCCGCGACGTGAATTTTGAAGTCCGCTCCCATCGACCAGCGAGACCGGAAGGCCGCCCGCATCGTAGATCGTCAAACCCTTCTCGCTCATCCGCCCCGTCCCCCTTTCTGAGTTCCGATACGTGCCTATTATCGGAATTTAAAATCGCCTCTTTGACGGACGCTCGTCAAGCCGATTGATTCCCGTTGTCGGATTGGAAACTCGGCAAAAGGAGAGCACCCGATTGGTCAGACCAAGCCGGCAATTCACGTAAGCTGGTTTCGATCACGAATACGCTATCGATACGCTTCACGCGTCCCACGCCGACTGGCCCGATCCTCGCGCGTCCGGCGTCGACTTCGTCAACCGTTGGTCGGCCACAACCGAGATCCCGACCAAGGTGCTGCCGGGGTGGCTGGAACTTTCCGCCGGCAAGTACCACAATTGGAAACGGCGTTACGGCTACGCTAACCCATTTTCCGCAGTACTTGCTTCAGTCGGGTGATTTTTCGGGTGATCGCACGATACGGAGGATTGATTTTGTTCAAATCCGTCTCTGACATGCCCATGTAGTGCAGACCACCCCCTTGCCACGGGCCTTTCGCGTTGTCAAAATTGAGCGCGATCCAGGAGGGTCCGCGCTCATGTTTCTCAGGCGACATCACGGAAAAAAGAATGGCGAGACGTATCATTACTGGACCCTGGTGGAGTCGGTTCGCACGTCGCGGGGACCGCGTCAGCGCACGGTGGCGACGCTGGGCAAGTTGCCGGGTCTGGACAATGAAGCGCGCGTGGGTTGGGAACACATCGCCGGCATTCTGGACGGCAAAGCGCGCCAACGGGATTTCCTCGAACCGGCCCAGTCCGATCCGCCCCAGTGGGCGACGGTCGACCTGGGTGCGATGCG
>Ga0310121_10000346_pt1 | contig 51388 bp, 8 predicted proteins | sample CB27_Tmax_986_MG_FD_203504 | JGI IMG/M metagenome (GOLD analysis project Ga0310121, IMG submission 203504) | Marine microbial communities from Western Arctic Ocean, Canada - CB27_Tmax_986 | ecosystem: Environmental > Aquatic > Marine > Oceanic | place: Canada: Western Arctic Ocean | collected... | reverse complement strand
TTATTAAATTCTAAAACCTTTGATAAATTCAAAGAAAAAAATCCTGCATATTCTAAAGTAGATAATAAAAAACTTAAAAAAGTTATCACCTTATACAATGAAAAACTTTGGACTGGGGTTATTGAACATAGAGATGGTGTAGAATTACCTAATTCATTGGGTTACTTATTTGTAGGAACATGTCCTCCTGCAAAGGGAGTTAATACAGATTATTCATTATCAAAACAATATGGAAAGGTTCTTCAGAACAAAAACTGGGATACAGATGGTAATATAGGTAAGATCTTTTATACAAACTATTCTACTAAGTACCGTTTTAAGAATAGGGAGTTATGGCATTTTACAGCTGTAAGAAACTTTAAAAGAACTATTGCTAAGAAATATCCAGAAGAATGGACAAAGTATATTGTCATGAAAAATAAAATAAGAGTAACAGATCTTTATAAGAAAGATAAATTAAAAAATAAGTTATGACAACTATAGGAGAAGTTATATCAAGATTAAGAGGTCAGATCAAGTCAGGAGAGCAAGATGCATTCATGACAGATAGATTTATATATAGTCTTGTTTTAAAATATGCACAGTTATATATGAGAAGACAAGATTCATCTAATAAACTTATGAAGTTTAATAGTGTATGGCAATCACTTCCATATGTGGATTTAATTGAAGTAGATAAAGTAGAAGCAGAATGTAGTGGTATCCAAAGTGGATGTACTATAAAGAGAACAAAAACAAAGTTACCCACATTTATGGAAGGATACTGGGGACCTCTTATAAGAACAGTATCATCTATAGATGGTTCTATAGAAGGACAAGCAACTTCACCAGGTACATATACTTCTATGACAAAGACTACTACATTTAAGTATAATAAGACAAAGTACTTTTGGTTTATGAATGGCCATATTTATATGCCTAATGTAGAATGGGATGCAATTAAGGTAGAAGGAGTATTTGAAGGAGATATTTCAAGATGGGATTGTGATGATACAAATGATTGTACACCAAGGTATTTACAAAGTATTTATGTACCAGAATTTCTATTTGCAGAAATAGAACAACAAGTACTAGCAGGTATGTTTAATACATTAAAAGTACCACCAGATGATTCAGATAATAAAAAAGATATAAGTAGATCAAATTAAAGAATTATGGGAGTTTCAAATAAATATAGAACATTTAATCAATTACTAGAAGATGTATCTGTAGATTTTGCTACTTATTCATTGGAAGGGATGATAGAACCCCAACAATTGATAAAAGTTGCAGCACGTGTTAATTATGATTTGGGATTACGGATTCATAGAACTAAAGAAGGAATTGTAGAAATAGAACACAATAAAGGTATGTTACCTACTGATTTTGCATATCTTAATTATGCATTTATATGTGGTGATTATGAAGTAATTAATGAGATGCCATCAGGTACTCATGTAGATACAACTAATCCAGTACCTTATGTACCTGAACCAGGATATACTGCTCCATGTGATGACCCTACATGTAGTGATGTATGTGTAGTAACAGCATGTGATGGAAAAGCAGATTATCAGGTTATTCAATATGTAGGTGCAGGACAAAGAAGAAAGTATACAATATTTACACCTTTAAGAATTAAAGAGTGTTCATCTATACAATGTGATTGTCCCAATCTAAATATACAAGCTCCAGATATTGCAGAAATTAAAGATGGTTATTTTATTACAAGTTTTCCAACAGGAAAGGTGTATATAAATTATCAAGGATCTATGGAAGATTCTGATGGTAATTTATTAGTATTAGATCATCCCTATTGCAATGAATATTATGAGTATGCATTGAAACAGAGAATATTAGAGAATATGATATTTGCAGGAGAACAAGTTGTAAATCAACTTCAATTAATGGAAGTAAGATTAAGAGCAGCAAGAAATAATGCATTATCATTTGTTAATACACCAGATTTTAAAGAAATACAAAAAATCATAGATGTTAACAGACGTGCAATGCATGATAAATATTACAACATGTTTTTAAGTTATCCTATAACAGGTGAGAATATCTATTTCTAATGGCAAAGCAAAAAAAGAATAATTTCACAAACACATCCTCAGTTGATACTTCTCTTTTTAATAAGGGAATGATTAAAGACATTAATGCCAGTTTTTCAGGAAAAGAGAATTGGAGTCATGCTATTAATGCAGCAAATAATTCATCAGATGGAGATGTAGGAGTATTAGGTAATGAACCAGCTAATTTACATTGTGTAGACTTATGTTATACAGTAATAGGAACTATTCATTTATATGGAGATAAATGGGTATTATTCTCAACAGACAATAATTCTTCAGAAATAGGTTTATTTGATGATAGTCAATGTGAATATGAAATTATTGTAAATGATGAATGTTTAGCATTTAATAAAAGATATCTAATTGTTGGAGCATCAAAAGAGAATTTTGATTGTACATGGCAGGTATATTGGGATGATGGCCTTAATCCATCCAGAACACTGAATATAGATGATGTTCCCTGGAAACAAATTTTATCATCAGGTCCTGGTGAAAATTGTTTAACTTATTATGATTCAGTACATCTTGATTGTGAAAAATTAAGACTTGCACCTTTAGTTGATACACCATGTGTAAAATTATCTAAGGCAGATGATGGAGGCCAACTTAATAATGGTTCATACCAAGTTTTTATTGCATATACTGTTAATGAACAAAAAATAGGAGATTATATAGGTATATCTAATGTTCAATCATTATTTGATCATTTAGGAGTAGGTGGTGCATTAACTATCAATGTTAGTAATCTTGATAAAGATTTTGATTTTTATGAGGTTGTTATATTAAGTAATAACTTCCAGCAAAATCAAGCACAAAGATTAGGATTATATAGTACAGAACAATCTGTAATACATATTGATAATATAGATAATAGTTTGGGAGCTATTCCATTTGATCTTTTACCATTACGTAATCCAGCATATGAGAAATCAGATCAAATGTATGTGGTAAATGATTGGTTGATCAGATCAGGACCTACAGAACAATTTGATTTTAATTATCAACCACAAGCTAATGTTATAAGATCTCATTGGGTATCAACAGAATTTTCTAGAGATTATTATTATAATGGAGGTAGTAATCCTACATTTTTAAGAGATGAGGTTTATGCATTTTTTATAAGATTTATATATAATACAGGAGAAAGATCTTCTTCATATCATATACCTGGACGTGCTCCATCATTATTTGTTTTACAAGATGGATCAACTATACATGAATTAGATCCAGGACCTTCAACTAATAAGGTAGAACCTAATGAAAAGAATTTTGAGGTTTATAATACTGCAAGTGTATCTTCTTATCATCAAACAATTGATGAAGATGGTATAGTAATAGCTAGAGGTAATATGGCATACTGGCAATCAACTGAAAGATATCCAGCAAAACAACCAGATATATGGGGAGATCTATGTGGAGAACCTATTAGACATCATAAAATGCCAGTAGAAAATACAAATGATGTTGTACAGTTATCAGATGTTACTGGAGAAAATATAAGACTATTAGGTGTAGAATTTTCTAATATAACAGCACCTGTAGATAATCAAGGAAAGATAATAACTAATATAGTTGGATATGAAATATTAAGAGGAAGCAGAGAAGGAAATAGATCCATTATAGGAAAAGGTATAATCAAAAATATGAGAAAGTATGATATGCCTGATGGAGAACAAACAGATAAACATCCAACAACTGGAGTTAATGAACCTAGACAAGGACTATATCCTAATTATCCTTATAATGATTTACATTATGATACATATTTATCTGAATTAGAAACTGATGGTTGTGATGATTATACTACTAGTATAGCTACCTTTCCTCCATTAGGATCAGCAGATCAATCTCCTATTCCAGGTTCTTCAATACCAAATCCAAATGCAGAAACAGGAAAAGATGGACAATATGAACATGGTTATAAAAAAGACATATTTACCTTTCATTCACCAGAACTTATGTTCAGAAGACCTTATCTAAGTGGAAATGAACTAAAAATATATGGTGAGGTATGGGGACAATCAGAAGGAAACTTTATACCATCAGAAGACCATCCACAACAAAAACTATTAAGAAATGGTGCAGCCCTAGTAAGTATATTATATGGAGTAGGTTATGCTATTGAAAAAATGAGGGGTAAGAAAAACTATGTAAATAAAGTTACCCAACCACTGAATATTGGAATGAGGGGAGGAGGTACTCCAGCATCAGGTTGTCTCTTTGGACCTTATGGAAGTGGAAATCTAAGAATTGCACCTATTCAAGGTTCTAATTATGGAACAAAGACAGGTACTGTTCCAACTTTAGGTTGGATTACAGCAAATGCTGTACTTGGTACATTAGGAGGTAAAGTTCTTGATCTTTTTGTAGATGTATTATTAGGTTCTGCAAAATTTGTAGGAGATGTATATTCAGGAGGACAAATTTCTCCTGAAGTTGAAGAAGGAACTAATACAGCAAATAATGAGTTAGCAATGCAAAAATATGGTGGTTTTGTTGGAGGAGGATCACCAGAATATACATATGAAGGTTCTGCATGGAAATCATCACCTAGTATTTTTAGATATCTTTTGGGTGCAGTTAATTTTATGGCATTTACTGCAGAAGGAGGACAGCAGATAATTGATATCATTTATAATTTATTCAGTTATCAGGATTATGCATATAAATATAACTCACATGGCTTTTATAGAAACTTTAGTGCAATAAGAGATACTGATAGATTCAGAAGTAAGATTGAATATAATGCATACTTAAACAATACTCTTCAAGGTTTTACAAAAAATTATAAAATAAATAATCTACAACGTCCTGAAACAGTAGGAGTTGAGATAAGAGAATGGTTTAAGGATACTCCATTACATGATTTTTCTAGATTTGTTTTAGGAGATTGTTCAGCTCCTGATCAAACAACTGATACTATAACAGAATCACATGCACATTGGTATCCTGATTTAGTACGGAAAAGAAGAATAGCTACATGGTATGCTGCTATGAAGGTATCTTATCAAAATCAATATGGTCAAATAGATGGTATTAAACAAGTACCTATGAGAGGATGTGTTGATCTATTTCCTACTGATGTAGAACTTTCACCTCAAGATTTATTTACTTCAGATATAATATATGGAGGAGATAATTATGTAAATAGATATACAGAAAAAACAATTATGCCATTCTTCTGGCATTTTTTAAAAGATGGAGAAGATGGTGTACCTTTTAATTATTATGAATATCAAAATATCCCACATCCAAGATATTGGATGAATTCAGAAAAATATAGATTAACAAAGATAGCTCAACAGATTGTTAATCTTAGTTTAAAGTTTGATGAAATGTTACCTAATGATCTATTCTATTTAGATAGACAAGATATGGATTGTGGTTCATATGGTACATTGGGTGGGTTTAGTAAATTAAAATCAAAAGCAGATGGTCAAAGTGATATTGCAGCAGGACAGGTAACTACAGGTGGTGATTTTAAAAGTAGTGGAATGTTTGGTATCAAGTATGGGTATATGTATACTCATTGTAATGGTATTAATGACTTTTATGTTGAATCAGAAATAAATCTAGCACAAAGAGATTGGGAAGATGCAGCAGGTAGATATATATATGATGAATTTGTTAATAGTGAGTATGAAGCAATGTTTCATTCATCTATTATCACAGAAGGAAATTATTATAAATATGATTGGTCTTTAAGTGTAAGTAAATTTTTAACAAACATTGTTTCTTTTGGAAATGTGCAACCAAGAGATTATGATCCTAAAATAGCAGAGACCTGTTTTACATATTATCCCAAAAGACTAATATATTCATTACAAGCCCAAGAAGAAGCTAAAAAAGATTTCTGGAGGGTTTTCCTACCAAATAACTACAAGGACTTTAAATCAAAGGTAAACGTCATTAAACCTATAAGTAAGAGTGGTGCATTGATCTTCTTTCCTTATTTATCACCACAATTATTTCAAGGACTTGATCAGTTAGAAACTGATGCAGGAATTAAGATAACTATAGGAGATGGTGGATTATTCTCACAACCATTTCAGAATATAGTTAATGCAGATATATCAAATGAATATGCTTCATGTGAAAGTGCACGTAGTGTTATTAATACTCCTTCAGGATTATTCTTCTTATCTCAAGCACAAGGGAAGGTCTTTCATTATACTGGTAAGTTAGAAAATATAGCTAATCAAGGAATGAAATGGTGGTTTAATAAGTATCTACCATCAGAACTTTTACATGTATTTCCTGAATTAGAAGGCAGTGTAGATGTAGATAATCCTGTAGTAGGATTGGGTTGTCAATCTATTTATGATCCTAATGATGATATAACCTATTTCTGTAAACAGGATTATAAGATCAATGAAACATATAAAGATTTAATCACCTATTCTCCAGAAATAGGATTTGGATATAATGTATCTCAAGGTACAGGTACTCCACAAGTACCATATTGTCCTATAGGAATTTATAATCCATCAACAGGTAAATGTGAATATACCACCTATTCTGCACCAACAGAAATAATTAGTGGAGCTTCAGCAGGAGGAACAGGATCAGGATGGGGAGGTACAGAAGGATGTAAGGTAGATATTGCTTTAGTATGGAATTGTTGTATGGAAGATGGAGGAAATACAGAAATATTAGCTCCAGTATTAACTATTTTATCTTCTTTACAACCATTATTTGCAGCAGGTAAAGTAAGAGTGGCAATAGTTAAATTTAATGATAATGCATCAATACCAGAAAATACTTCAGGTGTAACTCCAGCTTATACAGTTGTTACACATTTAACAGATGATTATCTTAAGTTACATACAGCTGTTACTACATGGGGTGATAGGATAGCAAATAATTCAGAATCTGACTTTAATGAAGAAACTTGTGGTAATCAACCATTTAATAATTATGCTCAAGCATTATATTTAGCATATGAACAATTAACAGATCCTACTATTCCTGGTACAGCACAAAATATTAAATGTGTTTGGTTAGCTATGTCAAATGTAGATAATAGGTCAGCTACAGGAGATAGGATAATTCCTACTTCTTCAGATGGAGTGATACCTGCTGTAACATTACCAATAGTTAGTGATTATCAAATGATGACTAATTGTGGAACACAAGGAGGGGCTGTTGATCCTCAACCATATATATGGCCAGTAAAATCATTAACACCTCCAGGTAATCCTACTTTAAGTACAGCACAATTATATGCAACAGCTATAAAAAATGAAATAGTAGCTAGTGGAGGAGAAATGTTTGTATTAACAGTTAATGGAGCAGATACATTTTCAGATCCAGTTTCTTTTGCAGGAGCACCAACTGATTATAAATCATCACTTGCTTTGTGTGCACAATGTTGTAGTGGATCAGGATTATTAAATGATTATGAAGATTGGACAGATGCAGGATCTTTAACTGGCACACATCCTACTGGAGCAGATAATTATTTTGCAACATTGGCTTCTGATCCAAATGGTACTTATCATGCAATGGATAAACATTCATTTGCAAATAATGGATTTGATCCAGGTTTAGCATATTCACTAAATATTGTTAGTGTAATAGAAGCTGCAATATTAGCATGTGAATCAGCTGGAGGAGGTACTGATCCCGTTCCAGGTACAGAACCTGGTATAGATTATATATGTCCACCAGGATGTATATTAACAAGTAATTCTGTAGGACAACCTATATGTGAATGTTTACATCAAAGTATACCAACATATATAGATCAGATAATGCCTATTCCAGGAGGATTAAAAAATGAAGATTATTTTGAAAGTATTGCATGGACAGTTAGTTATGATCCTAAAGCAAAAGCATGGATTTCTTTTCATGATTGGCATCCTGAATTAAGTTTACCAAGTATTAATCATTTCTTAACAACAAAGACTTTTCCATTAGATCCAGAAGAACCACCTTGTTGTCCTCCAGGATATACATTACAAATAACTCATAAAGATCGTGAAAAAGAATGTTGCAGAACTTATGAAATACAACCTCTTCAATTCCCTGAGATAATTACTTCAGATGCTATACCTAATGGTACTCCTGCAAATTTAACATGTAATCATAATAATGCATTTGGCTGGAGAAAACCTATGTTATATAAATGTGGTATGATAGGTAGTACCTTTGCATGTTGGAATAGTGATGGTTCTGGATATACTTTTCCACCTCCTGCAACTCAATCTATTCCTGCTTGGCCTGCTGCTGAGTGTGATAATCCTGCATCATGTTGTCCAACAACTGATGGTACTTATTTTATGGAACAACTTAATAGTGATTGGTGGAGAAATATTCCAACAGGACTAGTTGCACCTGCAGTTCAAGGTGAATGTTCTGCAGATACAGGCATGGTAAATTTATTAGCTAAATGGTCCAATGGGGCTCCAATAGATACTTGGTTAGGTTTTAAAGCTCCTATATCTGTTCCACAAACAAAAATATATCACATATTACTTGCAGCAGATAATCAATTTAGTTTTAGAATAAATGGTACTGTAGTATTAGCATCACCAATTCAAGGTTCTACTGCTTCAAGAACATGGGGCTTAATGTGTTGGCAAAATTTTCAAGTAGGTAATTGGGGTACATGTAATACACGAGAAGGAGCAAGAGTAATGTTTAATAATTGTCATATATATCAAGTAGAATTAACTGAAGGATGTCATGAAATAGAATTATTAGGAATGGATTGGGGTACTGCAGGAATGATAGCATGTGCTATTATGGATATTAGTGAAGATGATCTTAAACTTGCTGATTTTGCTCCATATCTTGCAGATGCATACAAATGGGATCAATGGGATTTTGGTCAAGCACCAAGTATAACTACTGCAAATAAAGCTATGTGTGATACAATGAATAAAAATGGTGATAACTATATTTTTTCTTCACAATATGCAGATCAAATGTATCAAGATTCAACTGGTTGGATATGTGAAAATCCTGATATAACTCCTACATTTGGAGCAGATGAGTGTCTTCCTATATGTGAAAAAATAATTTATAATCTAGGATGTCCTGAAGGATGTGAAGAAAAATGGGTTAATATAGTAGGAAGTGCAGGAGAAGTCACAGACAGACAAGAATTAATATGTGTATGTACAGATTGTGTACCACCTAGTTTTGAAAAAGGTACAATCTGGAGACATAATGATAGATGTGATCTTTTTTCTAATTATTATGGAGTAGATTATCCTTGGGAAGTTGAATTTATTGAAACTACAGGTCAGGTAGTTAATACTGTAAGAAGTTTAGAATATCAACTTGAATGTTATGTGTATAAAGGTAATTTAGCAAATGATTGTGGGGATAGATGGCATGATCTTGATTTTAACTTTGATGAAGCAATTATATATAATACAGAACAAGTATCTGGATTATTAAGATTACATCATTTAAAGAATGATCCTGTAGGTTCATTAGCTTATCCACTTACACCTGCTACAGGAGGAATGGATATACTATTTAATAAAGTAGAACAGAAGTATAGATTTAATATGTTCTGGGATTTGACTAAAGATAGAGGAGAGTTTATCCAAACAGGTCAGCCTAATGTTGAAGAGAATATATGGATAACACAATTAAATGGTTATATTAAAGATTTAAATAATGTTAATATAGATTACTTTAAACCTTTAAGACAAAGGAAGAAATTCAGACATTATTATAATAAAGCTATTCTTAGAAGAAGGATATCAGGAAATAGAAAAATGTTATTAAAACTTGTAAATACTAAATTAAACTTATCTTTTAGATAATGAACTTTCAAGACTACATATCAAAAATGGGATATAGTGATAACTCACCTTTCAGAGAATTCCGTGAATTATATATTAATACTCCTGATGGAACAATAGATATGACAAATACTAGTATTCCTATAGAAGCTAATGGTAGAATTCTTCCTCCTAATTCAGGACTTCATCAGTTCAATGAAAATGTAGTAAGAGAAAGACCTGTTAATCCTTGGGCAACTACTACTCCAGGATTTAAATATGGTGAATTACCTGCAAGAAACCGTATGTCAGAACGTATGAGAGGTAATGCATATAGAGATTTTCATGTTAATCCTTTTGCTCAGTTTCAAACAGTAAATACACCAGATGGTCCTTTAGATTTAAGTATAGGTGGAGTTGGAGCAAGTTATGATATTCCTATAGGAAAGAATACATATATATCTCCTGGAGTTGGATTAGGTTTTGAACGAGGAAAGATGTTTGGTAATAAAGTGTTTAGTTCAACAAAACCAAGTGCAAATTTATCATTTAAAATAAAACAGTTTCAAGAAGGAGGAGAAGATGCTCTTTCAAACAAAATATCTAAATTACATAAAGAAGGATATACAGCAAAAGGCCAAGCATATGCAATAGCAAAGAGTATGGGATATCAGGAGGGAGGTTCTGTTAAAGATGTACATGATGCAGCTAACTTAGCTGGAATGGAATGGGATAACAATTCAGAGTTTATGGCTTTCTCTAAAAGAATAACAGGTAAAGAACATATTGATGATATGACTCCTGCTGAAAGAAGAATGTTAATAAATGCTATAAGAACTGAACTTCCAAAAGCACAAATAGGCAAAACTATAACAGAAGGAGGTAAATATCTTTTAGAAGGAGCAAAAACATTAAAACCATATATTAGTGAATTAACAACTCAAGCATTAGGTTATGCAAAAGAATTATTTCCACAATTATTAAATCCTAATCTAGAAAATCTAGAAGATCTATATAGTGCAAAAGACTTTGCAAGTAAATACAATTATGACTTTCCTGAAAATTTAGCATTTCTTTCTGAGACCAATCTAAGAACAGATAAGGCTATACAAGATATGATGAATGTACATAATACATTTTCAAGAGGAGTAAATACAGATTGGAATTATCTTGAAGAACAAAAACCAGAAGTTTTAGAATTATTGAAAGAAGCAGGGATAGATTATATCAATGAGCCAGAAAAAGCTGCAGAATATATGCTTACACATATACCAGGAAAAACAGGATATGGGAGAGCAGGTTTAAATACTAGTTGGAATGAAGCAGGACTTTATACATCTAATTCAGAAGGAACAGCAGATCCTTATACATATGGATCAGGATATAGAGGAAAAATTAGAAGACTTGTAGATTATACATCATCAGATAGAAAAGATTGGATTACTGAAAATGATTTTAATTTAGCTTCTCGTGATTATACACCTTTAACAAAAGAAGAAGATATAATATGGGGTGAAGCATATGACAAATTAGATAGATGGGATGATAAAACTAGGACTAATCCAAAATTTAGTGCACGTGAAAAAATACTAAAAGAAAAAATAATAGTAGGGGATTTGAAAGAACAGGATATAACTTATGAACAAGCATTTGCTAATATAGATAAAGAAATAAATGATAAAATATCAGAAATACAAGAATTACCTGAATATGGTGGAGTAAGGTTTGATTTAGATAGAAAACAAGGAGATCCTTTTTCAGATGCAGAAAGAAAGAGTTTAACAACATTCCGTCAATATGCAACATATGGAACAGATCCTTTATATGTAGAATTAAGAGATTTAGAAGCAAAAAAATGGAATCTTAAAGTAAATCTAAATTCAGAAACTAATAGATGGCAAGGAGAAGAAGCAGTAAGATCATTAAAAGAAGATTATCCAGAACTATATAAGAAAAAAGCACCTAGTATGTTAAAAATAGATCAAGGGGTAATGAAACAAGATTATAGTAATGCAGATATAAATAATCCTTATGCACATTATGTATTTATGGGATATCCAGGACAAAAAGTAGCAGAGCCCATATCTCTAGAAAAAATGACTGATGCTAAATTGGCTGAAAGTAGTAGAGCACATAAAGGGATTTATTCTGAAGGATATAGTAAAAAATATTTTGGAGGTGAATTACCTTATTATCAAGGAGGAGGTGGTATAAAATATTTAGAATACTTAAAAGGACCTGCAAAATATATAAATACAAATGTTCTTACTCCTATAGGAGAATCAATAGGAGAAGGTGTAGAAGCACTTGGAAGTACTAAAGTAGGTCAATGGGTAGGAGAAAATATAGGAGACTTATTTTCATCTATTTTATCACCAGTCACATTACCACCTGCAGAATATCTACCAGCTACAGCTGAAGAATTAAAAAAAACAATGTCTTTTACTGATTATAAAAAAGAATTACCAAAATATGCAAGTACTATAAAAAGAGATGGTATTAATTATAAACTAAAAGTATCAGATAAATTAGATAAAATTTCTGATCCAGATTTTACAGTAAAAGGAAAACCTGCATCTGTACCAATTATAAAAACATCAGAATGGGGTAGACATAGAAAAAACTTAAATAGAATACATGGTGTACCATTTGAACAATTGGATGATGTCAAAAAGTATATGGATGAAGAAGGAATAACAGAAATAAATACAAAAGATTTAATTAATAGAATAGATAAAGAATTATCTTTTGATATAAAGTTTATTCCTAGACAAGAATATGGATCACAAGAAGAAGCAGCAGATTTTGTTTCAACCTTTCATGATCCACTTAATCCATTAGCACAAGGATATAAAAATTATTTAACATTTAGTCCATCAACTTCATATGCACATGATAGAGGGTTTATACAAATCCCAATGTCTAAATTAGAAAATAAAGGTTTTAGAACATCAGGTTCACGAGGAGATGTAAATATGTCAAGAACCAGACCAAATGAGTTTTCTATACCTTGGACAGCTCCAGGAGGATCAAAGAGAGAATGGATGGATTATTTCTGGGCTCCTAATCCTGAACATAAATTAGAGGGAATTTTTGGACAAGATAAGTATGAACATTTAAGTGCCCGTGCAAAAAGAATGGCAAATGAAGCAGAACCAGTATACTATAGACAATTAACTGGTACTTCTAATACAGAAGCTGTTCCTATAAGTAGAGAGGAATATGTAACAGCCATGAATGAATATGGACGTAGATTGGGTGAGTCAACAACAACAGAATATAAGGGAACATATTCTTTACCTGAATATCAAGATGATAAAGATTGGATATATAAAGAAGCTGAAATAGTTACACCACAAATAATAAATAATGAAACAGCTCATTTTAGTAGTGATGCACGTAAATCTCCTCAAAATACTGGAGCAGAACAAAGAGTATTAGGCCATGTAAGATACTATGAAAATATAAATCCTGATGCTGCACAATATGGAGATCTAAATATTGGAGAAGTACAATCAGATATACTTCAGAATAGAGAGAATTGGGATAAGGGAAATTATATGAGATATGATATTAAAGTAAAAGAGTCATATTTAAAAGATCAAAAAGCAAGAGAAGAGAATGTACAAGCAAATTTAAGAACTGACCGATTAAATGTAGAACAGACTAATGAAAAAGCACTGGACATGGGACGTGCAGAAATGAACTTAAATGCAGGAAGAATTGGAATTAGTCCATATATTGGCAATACTCATGAATATACTAATACAGATAGATATTTTACTGAAAACACTTGGAATTATAGTTGGCATGGACAACCAATGGTAGAAGGAAAAGGGAAACATACAGGAAATGGAGTAAAATGGATTGAACCAACTGATTTACCTTACAATTCAAAATTTAGAATAGAAGTAGAGGAACCAGAATACTGGCATGAACCAAATAAGAAAGAGGCAACAGATGTTTTTAAAAGTAGAAATGAACATCCTTTAGCCAGAGGTAATACATACTTATATTCTGAAGGAAGTAGACACAAAACTGGTGATGAGATATCTATCTTTAAAGAAAAGAATGCTATAGGTATAACCAAATATTATGTTGAGTATCACTATATGCCAGAAGGTAAAACTAATGAAGCTGCTCATGGAGTAGATAATCAAATAATTAATGGTGATGTAGTAGGTATTACTGAAGGAGAATTTTATAAATATTTAGAACAGTATACAGAAAATCAATTAGAATTTGTTAGTCAAAGTAAATTACATTTTATTCAAAGAAAAATAGAGTTAGAAAAAAGAATACCATTTAGAAAAGAAGAAGTAATTAAAGAAGAAAAACAAACTAAGTTTATAACAGAACAGTTAGATAATCATGAAAATCAAAATAATTTCTATAAATATTTAGCAAAAAATAATAACTGGATGTCTGTATTTCAACAAAGTATTATACAGTCATTAGGTGGTAAAGCTAGAAGAATAAACTGGCCTCACCATTTAACAGCTGCAAAAATGCAGACACATAAACCACACCATAAAAAAATAGATTGGCAAGAAAAAAAAATAGCTGAGTTAGAAAAAAAACGCCATGATATATTAGTTAATCAAAGTGGAAAGGGTGTAATAGGATCAGAAAGTTATAAAAAAGCATTAGATGATACAGAATATCAAATAAAAAATGTTAAAGAAGGTTTAAAAAAGTTAACAGAATGGAAAACAAATAAGAAAGGAGAACCTACTGAATATGAAGGAATGCATAAAAAATCACCTGTAGAATATATTTATTATAAAACATTTCCAGATAAATTAGAAACTGAATTTGGCCCAGTCTTTATGCCTAGAGAAGATAAATATGGATATAAGTGGGGAACACAAGAAATAGGACCTAAAACATTAGAAAAAACAGAAACTATTAAATTTAGAGAAGGTGGTATGGTTACTCCTTGGAATACATTAATGATATTACCACCAGAAGCATATATAGGAACTTTACCTAAATTTCAAAAAGGAGGTCAAAGAGGAGGGAAGGCATTAGCAGAATGGGCAAAGGAAATATATCCATCTATGAGATCAGGAGTTGATAAAGTAACTAAACTAGGAAAAGAATGGTGGGAATCTATGTTTGATGCTAACACTCCTTTAAACCACAGACTAACTCAAAGAGTAAATAGATTTGAGGATAAGAAAATTAATGCAGGATATGAAGCAAATGTTACACTAGAAGCTGTAAATAGATTATTTAAAGATTCATGGAAAGCAGCAAGAGGTGTACCAACTGATTTACCAACAGGTTATACTTATGAGCCATTTACACTTGAAGAAGAAGTCTTAATGAAATCAGCTAGACTATTAGGAAATGAAATGTATAAGTTTAGAGATATAATTGGATTATCTGAACAAGAAATGGCTAGTAGAGGAATATCAAAAGAACAAGCAGAAAATACACTTTCATTTTTAAAAACAGCAACAGAAGGTCATGCACAACATTTATCAGATGAACAATTTAAAAAACTTACAGGACATGAAAAATCTGAATTAGGTGGGTGGATTGAAAAATTTCAAAATAGACTTGATCATTTAAGTGGTTTAAAAACTTTAAAAGAACCCACCAAAACAGCTGAACTTAAAGATAAAGAAGGTTCTCCAACAATTGCAGATGAAATACCTGCATTAGGAGAATTACGTGATCAGATATTAGCATCAGAAGGAGAAAGACTGACTCAGAATGCAATTACTGAATTAGATGATCCAGAATATGGAAGAGCAGGTTTTGATACAGATACTGAAATTTCTACACAAGAAGGTGAATCATATGATTTACGTAATTTTTTCACACAAGAAGAGTTTTCTCCAGCACCTTGGCATGAGTTATCTGGACCAGTACAAACAATGATTGTTAGTGATATGCAAAGAGCTTTTGGGAATGATATAGGTGATGAACCTGTTGATTTTCAATTTGTAAGAGGTTTGTGGGATGATTTAAATACAGAAGAAAAGCTTCCTTATATACATAGAATAATGCAAGATCCACTTTTCACTGCTTCTCAGAGAACTAGTTTTGCTAATCAACATCTTTTACCTCCACATATAATATCAGCATATAATCAGTTAGCTGCAAATAGTATAGAAGCAGATGCTGGAAGACCTTTATTAGAAAATGATCTTAATTATTTACGTCAAATAGATGAAAGAGCTACATGGAATATAGCACGAGTAATGGAAGCTGTAACTGGTGATGTTCAAATGGATGCAGATCAAGCAGTAGGATTATTAGGAGAAGCATTAAATTCTATGCCTCAATATAACTATGATGAATTCTGGTCAAGATATGGAGATGATATAATGAGAAAATGGCCTGTTATAGATCCATATACTATTCCTGGAAGAGTAAGATCATTTTCAGGTAGTGATGTACCATTAGAAATGTTTTTTAGACTTTTGAATGATCCAGGATTTAGAGATGTTCATACAAATGAATTTTTAGAAAGGTTATCTTCAGTTAAACAAGCATTATTAGGTCATAGTCCTGCAGCATGGAATGAGTTTTGGTCAATGGCCAAACCCTTATTTGATGTAAAAACTGCAAATAATTCAGATGCAACTATAAATGATGAACCAGCAACTATAGAACAATTATTATCAAGGTATGAAGATGAACATGGTGTTGGAAGACTATTATCTGGAATAGGAACAGGCCCAGAAGCATCATATAGTTTAATTGAAACACCTAGAGTAAATGAAGATGCATTAGGAGAAAATCCTGCAACAGCTGATCCTGATTGGGATGCAATTTCACCAACAGATGCTCCTCTAGGTAGTACTATAATTAATGAAGAGATGGGACAATTTATAGCAGGTACTCCTGCACCTCCTGCACCTTCTGGTGAGTCAGGAGTTATTACAGCTACTATAAATGGAAGAGAAGTTGCAATGAGAAGATCAGAAGATCCTGTACCAGATCAATCATTAGAGATAGGTTCTCAAGAACCACCACCAATGTATGATATAAGACATGTAGCAAATACTGGTGCTAGAGGAATACAAGAAGCATTTGCAGATATAGAATCACAATATTCAGATGTTCCTGGAGCATTTTCTCAACAATTTATGGAAGGTATAGATCAAGGGATACTTGATAGTTATGAATCTATTTCAACACAAGGAAGACTTAATTTTTCTGATACTAGAGATTATGAAGATTGGTTAGCAGAACAAGATTGGGAAAATTGGTATGATGAAGGATTATCATTTCAAGAATTTACAGATTGGGAATATGCAACACAAAGAATTAATGAAGTAAAATATGTAGAAAGAACAAATACTATTATAAATACAGAAAGACTTCTCTATAGAGATAGACCATATTATAGAAATAATCCTTTTCCTGAACATTGGAATATTCCAACCAGTAACAACAGTGCTCCTGAGAGAACTCATCCTATAAATACTGATGGTTTTCCAGTTATACCAGATAATCTTCTACATAATAGTTCAAATAGATTATCATATCTTGAGGATTATCATAATGCTATTCCAGCATTTTTTATAACATTAAGTAATTTACCAGTACCTGCACAAAATGCTATAGCTCTTGCTATGGGAATAGGAAGAGGAAGTTGGGAAAATCAATGGAACGGAACAAGAGGTATAGGAGCTAATAGAGGAGCTAGAATGAGAGATGCTGGAAGATCATGGGAATTATTTGAAGGGGAAATAAATCATGCTATTCATCAGTGGGATAATGAATTAGGAAATACATATGATGGTGATAAAAAAGCAAAAATAGTAGATATAGTATTAAGACATCCTTTTATTACATATAATGAAAGACTAGCAGTAGGAGAAGCATTTGGATTAGATCAAACAACAATAAAAGATTTTCATAGAGAAGCTATATCAGTAGGACATAGAAATGAAAGAACTAGAGATTTTAATGAACGTGAATTGGTATGGGATAACTTAGATGGTGAACAACAAACAGCTCTGAGATATTTAATGTATAGAGGTACACAACAAGTATTTCCAAGTATGGAAGTATCAGCAGAAAAATGGAGACAGTTAGATAACAATGGAAGATTTGATCTTATACATGAAGGAATAATTAATATAAGATTAGGAATAGAAGGACAAGATGCACTATTAAAATTAACTAACTATTCATCTATAGAAATTGAAGCACAAAAAATGTTTAATAGAAGAATGCAAGAGTCTACAAATACACAAAGAGAAGATAATGACTATATAAATACACAAGGAGCAGAAGTAGCAGAAAGTATAAAAGATGGAGATTATTCTACAGAAGAAATAATGCAATTATTAAGTGGACAAATAAATACAGATGGAATGCCTCTTAATACTACCTCATTACCACCAGATTTTTATGAAAGATTATATATGGAATATGATCCTTTAGTTCCAGCTGATGTATTGGAATGGAAAAGAGCAAATGAAAGAGTATGGAGAACTCCTGGTGAACATACTAGAACAGGACGTATCCCTTTAGGAGAACCATCACAAACACATCAGACATTAGATAGAATGGGCAGAAACATTTTGCACATTAATAGAGAACAACAAGAATATAATAGACTAGAAGGTCCACCAATTGATCCATCTACTTTAACAACAGCAGCAACAACAAAACCAACTCCAGCAGAAAGAGCAAGAGATAGAATAGGAAGTAAGGAAAAAGCACAGGGAGATAGTAATAAAGCAGGAAGAGTAAGAAGAGTGGCAGATAGTCCACTAAATCCTAAAAATATTAGTAGACCTAATTTATCATTAAGAAATGTAAGAAATAAAATACAAAAAGCAAATGAATGGGTTAATTCACGTGCAGCAGCAAAACTAGGAATAAGTAAAGAAAAACCTTTGAGACATGACGCACAAACATTAATAGGTTCTATGTTTTCAGCTTCAGGTGATCCAACTGCTAGAATGTTATTAAAAGCATGGAAAAGAGTAGATGGTAGTGATGAAGGTAAACTATGGCAAGCATCAAGTAGTTTATCAGGAGATTCATATCGTGCACAACTATGGTTATGGAATCTAAAAGGTTTAGGTACAAAAGCAGATCCTAATCCTAAAATAGATATAGAATGGCATGGATGGTCATCTTTGAATAGTAGTGAATTTGCAAAAGCTGCTGGTATACCTACACAAGTTACTGTGAATAATATAAATGATTATATAGTTAAAATGAATAAGAAGTTACCTCATGGTAAAAGAATACCTTATGCATATGAAAATAATAATCAAGTATATGTTCCTCAACTTACAGTCAAAAGAACAGCAGTAAAAGATAAAGAAACATTAAGAAATATAGAATGGTTAGAAGACTTAAGGAAATCAGGAGGAAGATATGACTATAAAGAAGGGGGAGCAGTTATTAAACGTCCACTTGATTTTAATGATACTATGTTTATTTATCAAGCAGGTGGAACATTAACAGAAGAAGAAAGTAAATATTTAGCAGATTTTGGTGTTGTAGATTATCCTGAAACAGGTGAAGTCAAAGAAGATGTAAGTATAACTATAGATGGTGAACCTATAGAAATAGAATTAGCTTTTAAAATATATGAAGCTTATATAGGAGGAGAATATTCTAATTCTGCACATCAAGAAAAAGCAGAAAAGATCTATGATAAGATGAATAGAATATTTTATAGTAAGGCAAAAGAAAAGGGAAAATCAGTAGGAAATTATATATTAAGTCAAAAAAGACAAGAAGGGATATATGTTTGATTGTTAGACAATCTGCTTAATTATGTGTATATTATTAATGTAGGAAATAACTAAATGAACCAGAAAAAACACCATATAAATTTACCTAAATTTCAAATTGCAGGAACAGTAGATGAACAGACTGGTCAAACAATATTAGATTGGCAAGGTCATGGTGAACCAACAGGTCTTCATATGTATGATATGTTGGGTAGATCTAAAGATTGGGATGATAGAAATGTACTTGCACAATGGTTAGGTATAGGAAATGCAAGAACATCTAGTTCATTATCTGATTATAATTTAGGAAAATTAGGTGTTCATGGAGGACAAGCACGTAAAGAATTTATTAATAGACGTAATACTTATGTAAAAGAAGCTAAAAGAAAAACAGCTAAGTATGATGATATATTAAGAAGGTGGAAAGAAATGGGTGAAAAAGGTAAGTTTCTTGAAAATCATTTAGGAGATCCTGCTTATGGAGAAGAATTAAAAAGATATAAGGAGTATAAAGATAAACAAGTAACTAAAGCTGCAAATCTAAAAACAAATGTAAAAAAGCATTGGGAAGAAAAAGAAACAGAAAAGAAAAAGGAATGGGAAGATCAAGGGGGTATTTATGCTAAATCAAAATATAATGAGAATGAAGCAACAAGAGATTATATTAATGAAACACAAGTTACACAACAACCCTCTCTTACTTCAGGTACATCAATGATAAAACACCTGAATGCCAATTTGGTAAATCCAGTTTATGAAGATTCTTTAGGGAATAAAGAGAAAGATCTCTCTAGCTTTTTCATGCAACCAGGGATGGAATTTGATGATATAAAGGGAGATTATTGGGATATAGAATATGATGCAGAAGGTAATAAAGAAATGGAATTTGATCATACCCTAGGACAGGCTTCATATCAGCCATTGGGAGATATGTTTCCTCAAATGAGAGATACATCAGGTGGACAATATGGATTAAGATTAAAAAATCCTTATAGTATTGACTATAATTGGGCTGGAAAAGATACATTTAATCATCCAACGTGGGGTGATTCACGGGCTAAAACAATACCCTCACTTACACAATATAATGAAGATGGGGAAGGATATAAATCACCAGATTGGGATAATATTGATGTTTATCCTACATGGAAATATGATGATGATGGTGTGCCAATATCTTATAATAAATATGATGATGAACATCGTGATAGAACAGGAGAAAATAAAGGATTCTGGTCAGATTTATGGAATTATGATATTGATGCACGTGTAAAAGGAGAAGGTAGAAAACCTCAAAACTTTCTAGAAGAACAAAAACAGAATTTATCAGAATTTTTTATGGATGATGCAGGATCATCTCCTACTAATTGGGGTCCTCAATATCCTTGGGCAAATAAATGGCAAAACTTTGCACATTCATATGGTATGAATCAATTAGGAAATGCATGGAATTTTATAGTTGATGCTCCATTTAATTTAGGTGCAAGTACATTCCAACATCTAGGAGAAACAGGAACAGATTTGGCTATGGGTGCAATGAATGATAGCTATGTAGATCAAGAAACAGGGATAACACATCAAGGGACAGATTGGAATAGAATAGGTAATAATGCATATAATCTTTTTACAGGAACATGGCCTAATAAAAAATTGGAAGATGAATTATATGCTGCAGATGCTAATATAAGTCAAGAAGGTAGAAATAGTGGTTCAACTACTGTACCTATAGAAGTACAATCCTTAAGAGATCAAGGCAAAACTACAAATTGGACTAATCCTAATCATGGTGGAGCATCTGAAAAAGGTAATATAGATCCAATGATGCATGCAATGGCAATGATGCCAATAAGTGGACCATTTTCTCATCATGCACTTATAGGTCAACTTGCTAAACCACTTTTTGGAACATATGGAACAGCAAAAAATTTAGTAGGTGCATTAAGAAAATCAGGAGTTGGACCAACACAAATAATGAAAGATCTAACTACTTATGCAAAAGGTTTACCATTATCTAAAGCACAAAAAGCTACAAAGTATCAGTCTGATATGGATAAGTTAGTAAGTGATGTTGTGTCTACAGAAGGTAAGATAATAAAGGAATGGTCTAAAGGCGTTAAGCCAGGTAAAACTTTAACTGAGAAAGCAGGACAAGCATGGAAACCAAATCCAGAATTACAAAAAGAAATAAACCATCTTAATAGTTTAATGCAAAAACAAAATTTACATGGTGCAAATAATCCAGGATGGACTGCTGATACTTATGGGAACTGGAAAGGATACAAATCAATTGGTGATGGAGTGAAGCAATTGCTGCCTGTTGGTAAACAATATCCTACAGAATATTTTAATCCTTTCTTAAAATACCCATATCATGATGTAGGTAAGGTTTTAAAATATACCCCAAAAGCAACAATTCCTTTTTATGAAGGTACAAGTAATCTAATAAAAAACATTAATTTAGGAAGACAGGGAGCACTTAAAACATTACAAACAGAATTTCCAGTGGGCTCACCACGTTGGATAGCACAACAACGTTTAAGACCTCAAGGAGAAGAAATGTTTCCTAATAAACCAGAGACTGTATATGAGTATATGACTAAAAACTTTCCATCTAAAGGACGTAGAATAGATGATTGGATAACAGGACAAGGTAAATTTAGAAATATATTTAGACCAAGAACTCCATTAGGTGTTGAACCAATACCAAAGGCAAAAACTAAATTAGGTAGAATGGGACAAAAAATAATGAACAGAATAAAAACTCCAGGAGGACGGCCAGGACAAAGGTTTCAAGAACCTACTTCAAGTGATTATATGGATTACTATTCCTATAAAAATGGAGGAGGTACATTACCAAAAGCTCAATGGGGATATCTTAAAAATGTGCAAAAGCTAAAAAATGCTGAAGCACTTAAATATTTAGAAACTATGTTACCTGCTTTAGTAACTGATTTTAAAAATATAGCAGGACCTGGTGTGAGAGATGCAGTTAATTGGATAGATAGAAATATTGCACCTGGAACATTAGATTATTATAATACACTCAGATCTAATATGACTGAACCCACACCTGGAGAATATGTACCTACAAAGGCTCAAACTGATGACGATATTTTTACATTAAGAGAAACAAGAAGATTAGGGAAAGATGCTACATTAGGAAACTTAGGAGTAGCTCCAGCATCAACAGAACAAGAAGCATCAGAAAGATTTCTACAAGCTTATGAAAGTCAACCTGCTAATGTTATAGATAAAACAATTAATGCAATTAATAAACATCAAGAAAGTGGAATAGTACCTTATCTAGATTCAAGAGATATTTTTACTACTGTAGCAGGTATTCCAGCAGCTGAATTAGGTACTAGACAAAATCAAGCTGAAACATTCCGTGATTATATGATTACGGCAGGTCTAAAAACAGTACCTGAAGCTAAAGTTTTTAAGGAGACAATAGAAGCAAATAGATTAGAGGAAGAAAGATTAGCTTTATCAGATCCATATGGTTTTGAAGAGTCTTATAATGAAGATATAGGTGTAGATGATGGATTTACAATAAGTCAAAATGTAGGGAGAGGATCAGAGTATAATATAGAAGATATACAAATGGGATTAGATTTTATGTCTAATCCAAAAAATGCAGAAGATCCTAAAGCATTAGAAGTTTTTAAAACAGCAACTGGTGCTGATTATGTACCAGGAAAAGATGCAGAATATTATATGAATGCATTGAGAGAAGGACAAGGAACTGCAACAGCAAGTAGTTTTAGTATTCCTTCAAGAACAGTAAATTCATCAACAGAATTACCTGACCAAGGAGCTGCATATTTAAATCTTGAAGGTTTAGAAACACCAACAGTTCAACAATATGGACAAAGACCAGATGAACCATGGTTAGCTGGATTATATGATATGGGTGTTCAATCTGATCCAAGAATGATTGGAGGATATCAAGATATTACTCCTCAAGAAGGGATATATTCTACTAAAAGAGGTATAGAAGGAGATCCATTTAATCAATCAATAATTGTAAATATGGATCATACAAATCCAAAGTATCCAGTTAGAGAAATGATAGAAGATGCAAAAACAAAAATAGCAGGAATACCAAAAGGATGGGCATTTCATGGTGCAAAAGGAAATAATGTTTCATCAGATGCTCACAATCTAATACATACCATGAATATGAATACATTAAGTAAAGGACGTGCTACAAATCCAGTATATACAGGACATTATCCTGTAAATCCTTTAGGATATACACAACCTTTGGAAACACAGATGAAATTGAGAGAAATAGGTGCAAATAATAAAGAACTAAATACTTTTATTAAAAAGCACAATGAAGAACATGGAACTGACTGGGGTCTTATTCCAGAACCATATGTAGTTAAAAAGGAGATTGATGGTGTAGATGTAGAAGTTATAATGATGGGTCATACAGCTCTTACAAGAACAGCAGTACATAAATATGGAGGAACTATACCAGAATATCAAACTGCAGGAGAAACAACTAATTGGGCTAATTATCTAAATGATTTGAATGAAGGTAATGCAACTATGATAGATCAAGGAGATTTTAATGCATTAAAAATGACAGATGAAGAAGTAACTGGTTTTAATCAAGATTTTTGGAATCAAAGTGGTAGTGGAAATGTAGGTCAATATTCTCAAGCTAGTGGTTTTAATCCTGCAAAGGATCCTAAAGCACAATCATTTATGGCACAATATCCAACAAATGATGATTCTGATTCATTTATACCACAGCAAATAGTAAATGGAAAAAATGTATCACTTACAAATGCTGATCCTTATAAGTATAGAACAAATAGACCTCAAGATCTTACTGATGAAGAAATGGGAATGCAAAGAGCAGAAGATGCATATAGACAAAGTAATCCATTGAACACATGGGATACTTTCTCAGAAAAACAAAAAAGAAAAAGAAGAAATCAAGAAGGAAGACAAGAAAGAAGACAAGAAAGAAAAGATGATCCAAACAGAATGTCATTTGGAGATAAAATAGGATTAGGTGTAAAAGCATTAGGATTATGGTCAGGAGGGTATGCAGACAGACAAGCAGAAAAGAAAAGAAAAAAACTCTTTGGAGCTGATGAAGTATTTGAAGAAAACCAATATGCAGATTTTGGAGTAAGAGATATAAACAATAATACTTTTAAACCAAATGAGAGAGTGGCAATAGATTATCAGGTAGAAGAAGGTGGAGAAATTATTGATGTAGATGAAGATATATTAAGAGAACTTATTGCTGCAGGAGCAGGAATAGAAATTTTGTAATTATGGCAAGAATAAAATTAAAAAGACCCCTACCAAAAGGTTATTCCATTGTAAATGGAAAGGTAACCAGAATGCTCCAAGGAGGAGGTTATAAGACAGGAGATCAGATGAAAGCTAATAAAAATTATAATTTAGTAACTGTCCCACCTCAGAATTCAGATGGGAAAGCATTAAGTTTTCCATCTAAACCTGATATAAGAAAAAGTTTAGCTCCTGTACCTAGAGATGAAGCAAATCTAGAAGCAGAAAAAGGTGAGACAGTACTTACTGATTTAAATGAAGATGGGACATTTGAATTATATGATATTGGAGGAAAAAGACACACTAGTGGAGGGACACCTCTTGATTTGCCAGCTCAGTCTTTTGTTTATTCTGATACAGCTAAAGCTAAGTTTTCAAAAGCACAAATGGAACAATTAGGAATAAATAGTAAAAAAAGATTAACACCAGCTAAAATATCTAGAAAATTTCCTTTAAATGATTATATAGGAATTCTTGCTGATCCTGCTTCAGATAAAATAGCAGATACTACAGCAGATCTAATGCTACAGAAGAATAAAGAATTATTATCTCATACAGCATTCTTACAAGAATCAAATAAACAATTCAAAGAAGGTGTACCATTAGCAGCTCACCCTTATTTGGTTAGTGAAGGGATTGATCCACTCCAATTTACAATGCAGGTTGAAAATAAGAATGAAGAACAAGCTATACAAAGTATGGTATCTCAAATGCCTATAGATGAACAGCAGAAATTACAGGTATTACAAGAATTTACAAAAAAACAACAACTAAAGGCAGAGAAACAAGCACAAGGACCTCCTCCTGGACCACCTCAAGTACCAGCATTGGTTCCACCTCCACAGGGATTACAAGCACCTCAAATGGCTCAAGGACCACCACAGCAAATGGGACCTCCTCAACAAATGAGTGCTCCACAAATGCCTATGATGAGATATGGAGGTATACCAAGAACATGGCCTATATTACCTAAAGCTCAGGCAGGAAACTTTGGGACAACAGCAAACAAAGAATTTGCAACAAGATATGATGATGCTAGATTTACACCTACAAGAAATACAGCTTATGGAGCTTATCAAGCAATTATACCATATCTACAAAAACAAGGAATAGATATAGATCAACTGGATCAATCAGAATTAGAAGATTTATTCAAACGTTATCAGCAATTCAATTATTATGCTAAAGAGAATCTTACATCAGCACAATTAGGAGATAAACTAGCATTGGATGCAAGTAATAGTAAAGTAAATGAATATGCTCAAGAGATGGGTTTTGCTCCTGCAGGTGAAGATTATTGGTCTGATCAACAAACACAACAATTACAAGCATATACACAAGCTTTTCTTCAAGCAAATGATACTAATAAATATTTTAATGTAACAAATGAAGGAACTACAGGAGGAACAAACATAGGACCAAATGACAATTTCTCTGCTGTAGATAAAATTTATGGAGATAATACATTAAGGACACATATGACTGTAGGTGCTGACTTTCCTGAAATAGAAAAGAAAACAGAGACTTCATCAGAATTAACTGATATAGAACCAGGAGATATTCCAGGTACAGCCTATCCACCACAATGGGAAGGTTGGTTACAAGATGAATTAGCTTTAGGTCTAGACGCATATACAATGGCTCTCAGAGAGGAACAATATCCTCATTTATATAAAATGACTGAACCACGTATTCCTGGAACATATGAAGGATGGGAAGCTAAAGTACAAAAAAACCAAGGTGCAGTAAGTTTGAATAATCAAGCAGCAGCATCTATTAAAAATCCAGCAGGTTATGCAGCACATACAGCTTTAATGACAGGTAAACTTATGGGACAATCAAGTACAGATATAGGTGCTGTTGATGCAAGAAATGTTGCAACAAGTAATATGCTTGATGGACAAAGAGCAAAAGTAAATCTAGCTACCCAACAATATAATGTACCAGCTCAAAAGCAATTTTATGATGAAACACAAGCAACAATAGCAAATAAACTTAATACAAGAATACAAGATGCTGAAGCTATGACAGGTTCATTACAGAACTATTTTACTAATGCTGCTAATACATATAATATGCAATGGGAGAATCCAAATTTTAGAACATCTCCTGGTACAGGAGGTATGCAATTTCCTATTCCAGGAAGACCATTAACAGGACAATCAAGTGCTAATTATGGTAAAACTCAACAAGAAAGTTTAAGGACATTTATTAAACAAAGTGTGGCAGATGGTATGTCTGTTGATAAAGCTGCTGATATGTGGAAAACAATTTATGGAAGTAAAAGTAAAGCTACTTCAGGATATCCTACTAATCAGAGAGGATATAATAATAGATACAATATGGGTTGGCCTTATAATGGACAAAATCAAGGAGGTTATGGTTATGGTAACCGTCCTTTTCATTATAGTAATTATGGACAAGGAAATAAAAGAAGACCATCTTATGGATATTAATAATATAAACTTTAAAAGTGTATTTTATAAAGGTTTAAAACTTATGAAATTTTAGTAATTTTAGATTATGGCAACATATATACCAGGAATAAAAGATTATGTACCTCAACTGGAACCATTCACACCAGATTATAAATTTTTATCAGATGTACTTGATAAAAGACAAGATAGGTATGATAAGAACTATGAACAATTAAATAACCTATATGGTAAAATTGTTTATTCAGATTTATCAAGAGAAGACAATAAAAGTAGAAGAGATCAATTTGCAAATAAATTATCACCAAGAATTCAACAAATAGCAGGTATGGATCTTTCTTTAGGATATAATGTGGATGCAGCAAAGGCAGTATTTAAACCATTCTTTGAAGATGAAGATATGGTATTTGATATGGTCTATACTCAAAAATATAAGGAAGGACAGAAATTAGCTGAAGAGTTAAGAACATCATCAGTTCAAAATATACGTGAGAAATATTGGGATACAGGTGTTGAATATATGAATATTCAAATGCAAGATTTTATTAATGCAACACCTGAAGAAGCAAAAAAAATGAAATATCCTGAATATATAGAGGATGCTAATTTATGGGAAATGTCTCAAAAAGCATTAAAAGAGCATGGTATGACATTTACAGATACCACTCCTTATGGTGACTATTTAATTACTACAAAAAATGGCAACTTAATATTAAAACAACCTGCAGGAAAAGATCCTATTACAGGACAACAACTTTATAGAAATCCAGCAATGGAACTTTTAGTAAATAAATTACTTGATGATCCATTAGTACAACGAGCATATTATGCAAAGTTTTTTGTTGAGGGACGTAAGTTTGCACAAGAAAATGAACAACAATATGGAACCAGAGATAATGCTTTAACAGAATGGGCTACTAATAGTATTAATGAGTTCAAGCCTAAACAACAAAAAAATTATGAACAAATAGTTACTCAAACAAGTAATACAGCACAAGCAGTAGAAAGATGGGAAAAATATGGTAAAGATTGGGGTATTATACCAGATAGTGATGAAGCAAAAGAATATTTATTAAAGATAGAAGAACTAGCTTTATTAAATGATGTAAAGATGTCTCAGAAAAATGGGATAATGGTTCAAGAAACAAAACCAGAAAACCTAAAGGATCTCTTACAGAAAGCATATAGTGCAAAAATGCAAGATGCAATAGGAAGAGATCTTACAAAGGCAGCAATTGATTATAGTAGTATTGATGCATCTAGAACAATAAAACATGATCCTAATAGATTAGCATACAGACAACATCAATATAGAATAGCAGAAATGAATGCTAGAGATAGAATAGATATTAAAAAAGAAAAAAGGCAAAATGTTTTAGCTAAAGGTTTAGAAACACATAAAGCTCTATTAGAAGGAATGGGAGGAGCAGGAGGAGGAATTGATTTTGGAGTTGATGTAAAAGCAGATTGGAGTAAACTTGGAACAGAAAGTTATTTAATGGATGAAGAAGGTGAATTAGTAGAACAAGCTGATGTAATTAAAGAAAATGATAATGTAGTTTCTGGATTGATGGATACTCAAAATAATGAAATGATGACTGTGATAGAAACATATATTAATACAACAGCAGATCCTAAATCAAATGCTACACAAGCATTAACTTATACAGTTACCAATCCTCATACAAAAGAAAAAAAAGAGATAACTACAAATTGGGAAGAGGCAAGAGAAAATCTTGTAAAACCAGAAAATATTGAAGAATTAGTAAGACTTTATGAAGATGCTAATTCTAAAGTAAAAACAGCTATTACTAGTAATCCTAATCTAAAAAAGACAGAAAAATATAAAGATTTATTGTTTGGAATATCTGAAGTAACTAAAAAAGATGCTGCTATAAAAGGTGTGTCATTAGATAATGAAGAATCTTATGTTAGATTATGGGATGAGTTACTTATAACTAATATGGGAAGACATATAAAAGAAAACCAACAATCAGGTTTTCCTCCTATAATGTTAACTCCAGCAGAACAACAAGCTTGGGAACAAGGAATGTATAGTCAAGGGGGAGCAGAGACTAGATCAGAAGATGCTATAAGTGAAGGACAGCAAGTCAGGCAAAAATTTGGAATGGAAGATGGAGAATGGAGAGTAGATCAAATGAGTCAAGAAACAAAAGAAGGTATACTTACAACAGATGAACTAGATAAATTATATTGGGCAGAAAAAAATAAAACACCAAGAATTCTATCAAAAACTGACTATGTAAAAACTTATGTAGCTGCAATGAAATCTGTAGGAGATAAAACACCAGAAGATTGGAGAGATGAAGGACCACATGGAGGAAAAAATTATTGGGAATATAGAGATCCTCAAGAAGCTAGAAATAGAGCTGCACTTAATCAAGTACAAGATTATGGTGGACAACGGAAAGTTGAAGCAGATATAGCAGCAGGAAAATATGGTTGGCAATTTGATGAAGTAGGAGCTCAAGAAGATGCTGCTGAAAGATATGATAGTCAATATGAGACTTTCAATACATTTATGAATGAACCTTTAGGAGAAGGAGAAGGACCATCAAGAGTACCTAATTCAAAAACAGCTATTCTTGGAGTTGATCAAAAAGGAATAGGAGTAAGAGAAAATCCTTCTTATGGCCCTATTGTATATGATCATAATACTAAAAATCCAACAGCAGTACAATGGTTCAAAAATATTAGAAATGCTATGCGTGAAAGACCAGATGGAGTAATTGTACAAATGGGAGATAAAACAAATGCATTTACAGAAGTATCAGATCAAAAAGCAAAAGATATAGCAGAAATATTTTATGGAGGTTTGGGTTCTACATATACAGAAGCACAGATTAATGATATGCCTAGAGCACAAATAAGTTATCAGCCAACAGGAGGAGGTAAAGAAGGAAAAGGAGAGTATGCTTCTTATTTAGTACTTCTAGAAGGTGATTGGGTAGAAGATATACGATCAACAACAGCAGACCCAGATAATAAATTAATCAAAAAAGGAGAATGGGATATGCCATATTTAACATTCTTTATAAAGAAAGATTTAGATGTAAATAATTATAGACCAGAAAATCAACAAATATCAACTGTAGATTTAGAAATAGAACAACATGATGTATCAACATTTGATATACATCCAGGAGGAAGCAGAAAAATATGGAAAAATAGTTATGGACAATATATGGAACAAATAACTTTAATGACATATAATGAAAAAACAGGTAATTTTGTAGCAGATAAAGTAAGTCAGCCAACATTGATAAAGATAAATCAACAAGGGATGGAAGTGCTTGCAACAAAAAGACATTTAAATGGGTATGCATTTACATTAGATAATAGATTAGGACAAATAGCAGACTATAATTTAAATGCACAGTCACTACATCAAAAAGAAGTAACTGGGAAGTAAAATAACTTTCAAAAATTTGTATATATGCCATTAGATGAAACAAATGTAACTACACCTAAAGATGGAAAAGTAGTAGATGAAGCACCTATATATGGGGGTTTTGATGAATTCAATTATGAATCCGTTGCACAAGGTATAGAACAAGATCAAAGTGAAATGGGAGGAGGTTTTGGTGATCTTGATATTGATCAAGACTTCAAAAATGCTATGGATGCTGCTGCTGTAGAAATCAATAAATTTCCTATAGGCAGTACAGGAAGTGTTAATAGTGTATATCCTGGTAATGCTACAACAACTTATAATCCTTATGTACAAAAAGCAGGTCCAGATCTGAGTACACCTGAAGGAAGAAGAAGATTTATGTTAGGTGCATCTATAGAATCAGGAGAAAAATATCCAGATGAAACTCCTGGTTATACAGATCCTATAGAAGTAGGTATCAAGTCTAGTAATTTTGATAGATATTATAAAAGTGGAGTATTTTCAAATTTAGGTTGGCATCCCTATTCTAATAATGAAGAATTTTATAATAAAAATTCATCTACATGGGATGATTTAGCTAGAATGGGAAGTGAATATTGGGGATTAGCTGGAACAGGATTTTTAAGTGTATATAGATCTGTTGGAGATATATTTGATTCAGATAGTTATTTAGAACCAGATATAGAGAGTGCAGGAGAGTTTGAAAATGCAATGAGAATAGGTAATAGCACTAGAGGAGGGATGGCTGGTTTTACAAATAACTTTTTATTAAATTCTGCATATACTGTAGGTATTATAGGAAGTATAGCTGTAGAAGAATTAGCATTAGCAGGAATAACAGCACTTATGCCAGGAGCAGCACCTGTTACAGGAGCAAAAACTGTACAGAATCTTAGTAAGATAGGAAGAGTTTTAATGAATTCTTTTGACTTAACTAGAATGACTAAAGCAACTGCTAATCTTATAAAAACATTAAAGAATGCAGATGCAGCTAAAGCCTTTTATACTTTTGGAAGATTTGGAGGTAATCTTATAGCTCCAGAAACATTGTATGCAATAAGATCTTTAAAAACTGCAAAAGAAGCAGGTACTAATTTAAGTAATATTGCTAAAGCAAATAAATTCTTTGGAGGATTTTATAGAGATGCACGAGCTATTAACTTAGCTATGGCTGAATCAAAGATGGAATCAGGAATGGTATATAATAATATGTTAGATAATTTATATACTAAATATAAAAAAGAAAATAATGGTGCATTTCCTCCACCAGATGAATTAAGAAATATGAATGATTATTCTAATAGAGCAGCTTTTGCAGCAACTCTTTGGAATTTTCCTTTAATATATGGTACAAATAGAATTGTTTTAGATGGAGCACTTAGAGGATTTAAACCAATGGGTAGAATAATGGATGAAAACCTTACTGGAATTGGTTCAAGATTATTAAGAAATAAAGAGTATATAAAAAAAGCAACATGGAGTGATATAGGAGGATGGGCACTTACTACACCTTTTAAAAGATTATATAATGTGGGAATAAGAGGAGGTAGTAGAGCATTTGGAGCAGGAGCATTAAGATATTTAACAGCAAATTTTGCAGAAGGTATACAAGAATTAGGACAGGAAGGTATTGCAGTAGGAACAGAAGATTATTATACAGGTTTATATAATGATCCTATGGCAGGAGGAGCAGAATTATTTAAAGCTTCTGTAGCATCTGCAGTAGATAGTCAAATGGGAGCTGAAGGATTTGAAGTTTTTATGTCAGGATTTCTTATGGGTGGTTTAGTTCAGGGACCTCAGAAAGCAGTATTTGAGGGAATGCCTTATTTATTTCAGAAAACTTTTCAAAAAGAAAAACATGCTAAATATCTACAAGCAAAAGAAGATTATGTAAAAAAAGCTGTAAAGGCACTTAATGAAGCTCAGGATGAATTTATGAATGATCCAGGAGTATATTTTAATGAAAGTACACTTAATGCACTTTCTCAAAAACAATTAAGTGTTGAATTATTTGAAGCATCTCTTCAGTCAGATGTATTATCATATATGGATGCCAAAGATCAAATGGTAATGCAACATTTATATACAATGGCATATACAGGAAAGATGTTTGAATTCCGTGATCAGTTACAAAGCTTTCTTAAATTAAATGATGAAGATTTAGCAGGTGCATTTCCTGACCAAAAAAGAGATGTAAAAAATGGTAAATTAAGAAGTAGGATACAAAAGATGGTGGATAGAAGCCATGAAATTGAAAAAGATTTCAATGATCTCAATGATAAATTTTTAAATCCTTATGATAGACACAAATTTACTAAAGGCACAAAAGAATATAACACAGAAGCATTAAAAGAATTAGGATATCAACATGCTAAATTTTTAATGCTATTTACAAGAAGTACTTTTCAAAGAGCAGTAGAAAGATCAAATGAGATCTATCAAAAATTTTCAACTAATCCTATTATCTCAAAAATTGCTGCTAATGAAATAGCAACATTTACTAATGTAAAAAATCTTAAAACAGAAATTGAAACACTTAATTCAGAACTTGAGTTAGAGGCTACTACAGAGGAAGAAAAAGCTATTCAAGTACAGAAAGAAACAAGACTTAATTTACTTATGAATTATTTTGATGTTCTTTCAAATGATAAATATGTTAAAAAGAATAGCAAAACACCAGCTAATCCATATGGTATATTTGATAGAAGAAGAATGCCTAAATTAAGAAAACCTTTTGTTGCAATCTTAAAACATATAGCAGAAACACAAGAAGATTTTGTAAATACTGAAATGATTGATGATGTTCTTAAAGATATTGTAGATTATACATTTTTAAAAGGAAGAATTCAAGATTATTTGAAAGCTATAGATACACTAATTGAACCAGAAAGAATGGATCTATTAGCAGATAGATTAACTGAAGTAATGGCTACAAAATGGGCATCTAGAAAAAAAGATGTTACAGCAAGAATATCAAAATATATAGATAAGTTAGAAGATAATCAATTTCTTAATGATCTTTCTAAACATGGAATATATCCATCTCCAGAATCAGTAGAGGGATTTTTAGGAGCAGGAGTTATTCCTACATCATTTATGGATGAAGATGGTTTTATTACTCCACAGACAGATCCAGATAAATGGGAACTTATACAAGGATTAGTTGCAGCATATAGAAGCTTTAGAAATTCACAAGAAGAAGCTACTGTAGCAACAGGAGAAGCAATAGAAGAAGATCCATATGATGAAGAAGAAGATGATGATTTTCTTTCTAATATAGTTTCAAGAGCAGGAGAATCACCAACTCAACAAAGAGCACGGCAACTTCAACTTAGTTTGGGTACTGTAAAGTTACTTAATGTACATTATAGAAGGTATTTAGAACAAGGGGGAAAAGAAACAGCAGAGGAATGGAAAAGAGGTACAGAAGCACAAAAGATAATAAAGACACGTAAAGATCTAGAAAACTTATGGTTGGCAGATGTATTAGCTACAGAAGAAGGTCAAGTATTAGATGATGATGCTATTGAAGAAGGAATAGAATCAGGAGTATTTGAACCATTTGCAAGTTTTGAAGGTTGGCTTAAAGAGAATAAAACCAAATTAAGAAAAGCTATTAATAAATATGGATTAACTTTTAAAGATGTTTCTATTGAAGCTGCACAATCTAATGTATTAACTAATGAAGATTTAACTGGTGGAGGAGAAATAGTTGCAGGCAATAAAGATTTTGGCTTTTATGTAAAAAAGGTAAAATGGATTAATGATAATGGAGTTCCAGAAGAAACATATATAATCATAAATTCTAATCAAGAAGATATACATGAGATTTATGGAAAACTGTTTCCTTTTATAGAAAGAACTTATACAACAAAAGAAGCAGCACGGTTAGCAATTACCCAACTTATAGCAGAACCAGCATTTGAAAAAACTGCATTTAAATTTGGAGGTCAACCAATGACAACGGGAACTATAGTACAAGATGAAAATGGGAATTTATATGAAGTATTATCAAGAGCCAGTTATATAGAAAAACATGGTAATTTACTTGTTGTACCACAAGGACAAGCTAAATTTAATAAAGCAAAACAAGAAAGAACTTTTTTAGATGAACAAGATTGGATAGATGATAGTTGGAAAGTATATCTTTCAGAAGAGGATAATGTAGAATTTGATTTTGCAGCTCCTGTAAAAGATGAAGGAGTTATAAAATTAAAAATAGGAGACCCTATTAAATTCTATCCCTATAAAAAAGATGATGAATCAAAGGCAGCAGCATATGAAAGATTTTCTAAGTTCTTAAATAATTTAACACCAGTAGAAAGGAATAGTTTAGAGGTTGTTATATCAAGAAATAAAAAATGGGGACCAATAGAAAAGATAATACAAGAAGGTGATGAAACAACATTAGAAGTATTACAAGGAGATGAAGGATTTAAAAAGAAAGATGGTTCAGATTATGACCCTAATCCACAAATACGTAAAGGGGCTGAGAGACTAACAATAAAAATACAATTACCTTCTAATCTTGTAGCAAAATATAAATCTATATTAGGAGATGATTTCACACAATATTTAGGATTTTTTCAAGGACCTACAAGTTCTATTTTTATAACAAAAGAAAAAAAAGGAATTAAATCTTCAAGAATAGATCCACTTACTATAGATCCACAACAAGTACAACAGATATTTACATTTACTGGAACACCAACCAGAAATGCACAGCGTGTAAGAGCAAACTATGCATCTGCTCTAGCCACAATGGAAATATTTGAAAATCTACTTACCAAAAAGAATTCAACTACAATAACTATGAAGGAGTTGAAGGATCATGAATTAAAACTTACCTTATCAGAAGGAATGTTTGAGTATAACCCAGATAAACCACAGAGATTAATTGATCTGGATTTTCATACAGTAGGTACAAGTGAAACAACAGGTGAACCTATTTATTGGATAATGGACTTCCGTCAAAAATATAATAAAAAAGGTGTTCCAGTACCAGAACAACATATTCTAACTAATCTTGATCCAGGTGATGATCAATATGCTAGTCTTGCTTATGAGATAGATGATGCATTGGATAATAATAAATCTTATGAACCAAAAAAATATTTAGGAAGGTATGTAGCAGTAGTAAAACAACCTAATGGAGTATTTACATTTGTTGAATTAAAATCAGAAAAATTAGATGAAGAAGAAATAAGTAATAAAATAATAGAACTTATTAATCAACAATCAGAAACAGCAAAACCAGTAAAAGATGGTGGGAATATTAAACGTATAGATGATGAAGGAAACAGAGTAACTGAAACATCTGCATATAACCATATATTTAATGATGAGTTTAATAATGCTATTTATATAGCTAGTAGGCCTGGTATGATCATAGATATTAAGGTTCAAAAAAGTTCTGATATTACTTTAACTCTTACTAATAAAAACAAACCTAAGTCTACTGGGGGATTTTGGACGAGACAATATACCTTTGATATTAAATATATGGAAGGTGTTGAAAATGCAACAGATTTTATTGAGAGGGTAAATGCTAAAATTCAAAAAGTAAATAAAGAAGTACATAAAGAAAATCTTACATATACAGGTAAGAATCCTACAGGATATGTATTAAAAATGTCTGATTTTAGAAGAGGTTTACCTAAAACAATAGACTTTGATGAAAGTATTATTTCAACTACAGAAACAACTTTACAAAATCCATTAAGAAGTAAACAAAGATTAGAATTAGTTTATACTAACTCAGCAAAGATTGGTGTAATGCTTGATATACCTGCTGTAACTCCTATTGTACAACCAGTTAAAAAAACAAAAGAATCATTATTTACAACAGCAGAATTTGGTAAATGGGCAAAAGAAAATAATGAGTTTGATAGTGTACCTGAAAAGATAATAGATTCTATAACAGAAAAGATTAATGATACTGGTGTAGATAGTTTAACTGATCAAGAAACTATTATATATGAAACACGCCAGAATGAAATAGATACTGAAGTTATAGACAATACATCAGCAGAAAATCTAGAAGGAGTTTCTAATATCAAACAAATAGAAAGATTAAAAGAATTAAGAACACAAATAGAAAACTTAAAAGATAAAATATTTGAAGAAGTTAAAGCAGAAAAATTAGCTGAAGGAGAAAATTTATCTACTGCAAATATAGCAGCAGCTGAAGCATCTGAGAATGATCCACAAGTTTTAGAATGGGAAGAAGAAAAGAAAAGGATAGATAAATCTATAGGATTTAAAATTACAGAAAACTTTGATAATGAAAATGTAGAAGACATAAATGTATTTATCAAATGGGCTATTCAAAATCTTCCTGATTCTATTTCTATAGAAGATATAGATAGTGTGAGGCAAAGACTAGTAGATAATGGATATACAGTAGGTGCTTTTGTATTAGCATTGAATAAGATTTCAGGAGGTACAAAAATAGGTGGTACAATTTATACAGGAGCAACTTCTCCATATAGATATCATGAAGCATTTCATGCAGTCTTTAGAATGTTACTTACTGATAGTGAGATATCTAATTATTTAAATATAGGAAGAAAAGAACTCAGAAAAATATTAAGATCTAAAAAAGGATATGATCTTAATGGTACTAAAGTGTATTCTTTACAAGAAGCACTTGATACATTAAGAATGAAGAATCCTATTTATATTGATTTAACTGAAGAGGAATTAGAAATTACACTATATGAGGAATATATAGCTGATGAATTTGAAAAATTCAAAATGAATCAGAAAGTAAATCCAGAAATGAAGAGTCTTTTTGAAAGAATTCTTGAATGGATTATTTCTGTATTCAATAGATTTACCAAGAATGAATTACGTACTTTATTTGAGAAGATAGATGCAGGTAAATATAAAAGTACATCAATAAGAAACAATGTATTTACCAGAGAAATAGAAGGAGGTATTACTTCAACAGCATTAAAAGCTATTCCTATTGATGAGATTTATTTAAAAAGAGTAAATAAATTAACTGGAGAAGAAAGAGCAGTAAAATCATTTATTTATTTACCACAAGAAAAATCAAGAAGGATCATAGCTAGTATAGGTAAACTTTATCTTGATAGAGAAAGAAAAATAGTAGGAGAATATAGTCCTGAAAAAGAAATGGATATAGCCATTACTGATATCATAGAAATGTATAATCCTAAAAGAACATTTTATGCAGCTGAAGAAAATGGTAAATCCTATAAAGTTATCCGTCCTAAATTAAAACAAATACATGGTGCACTAAAAATTTATAAAGCAGATCTCAAAGCAGCAGTTGTAGATTGGTTAGAACTCTTTAATGTACAAGCAGATGAAGAAAGATATAATGAAGAAACATTTGAAGCAGATTTTGGATTAAGAACTACAGAACAATGGGATTTAGATGCTAGTATGATGGGTGGATTTAATTCATTAGCTAATTCAATAAGAAAATTCATAGCAACTACAACTATAACTGAATCAGATGAATTTGGAAATGTTTTCTTAAGGACCTTACAAGAAAGAACTAATAAAGATGGAACAATAGAACCAGAAGAAGAAGTAAGAGTTAGTGTAGACTATACCAGGGCTTACAATGGTTTATTAAAAGCAGTTCAAGGTGAGACAGATGGATTAAAGATGTTACAGAAAATGTTATGGTTTAGTGAAGGAAATCCTGAAACACAAGCTGTAGTAGATAGAATATTTGAAGAAATAGGTGTTACACAAGAACAAATAGAATCTGGAGTTTTACCAGGAAATGAGATAAGTAATCCTATATTTTATCAATCTATTATAAATGGATTTACACAGTATAGAATAGATTATATATTTGTCCATACAGATCTTAAAGGAAATGTACATTTATATGCAGCTAATAATAAAGATGATGCTAATACTCAATTAGAATGGTGGTCACAAGGATTTGATATTAGAAGAGATGCATGGGTAAATGAATTAGATGCTAAAGGAAATATTATAAAACGTACAGCTAAGGATCAGAGAGCCCATTTAACCAAAGTCAAACTATTTTTAGATAAGTTGAAATCATGGTTAGCATCTGATCCATTACAAGATGGAGATAGTAGAACTGCATTAGATAGCTCTAGAAAATCTGTTACAGATGGATTATTAGCAAACAAATCAAAAGAATTATCTAATGAATTGTATGATTTATTGGGTATTAAATTGAGTCCAGTTTATTTAGCATATAGTATTGCAAGTGGAATAGCAGATCTCCAAGGCAGACCTAAACAAGCAGGTTTAATTAATGCCAATAGTCATATAAAACCACTTACTAAAGATGATATTTATGAAATCTCTGCTATTTTAGATAGAAAGGAACATTTATTTTTAAATATAGATGGAGAAGGAGCATCTACACGGTTAAGAATAATAGCACTTGCTAATGCTCATTTTGATGAGAATGTAGGAGCTACAGTATTTAGAGGACCAGATGGTAATCTTAGATATGCTCATCAAATGCCAACATTTCATTTAGAAAAAATACATGAACTTAATAATCTTCAGGGTATAGATGATATAATGGATAATGATTTATTTTTAGCAAATAATTATCTTTTAAATAGCCCTAGATTTAAAAGATTAGCAGAAGAAGGAAAATTAATACCAACAAGAATAAGTGGAAGTAAAAAAGGAGATTTACAATGGGAAGATACTACAGGTGAATATCATGAAAATAATTTCTTAGATATTAATAAAAATCCAGGAGTAGCATTTGGTGATTCTTCTCCACAACAATTTGTATTAGATCTTATTGCATTATATACATCAAACTGGAATAGACAATCTCAAAGAGTAAAAGGTCTTACACCATATTTAGATAGTAATGGAAAAGTTAAGAATTTTGCTACAGCTCCTATATATATAAGAGTATTAGAAGCAGCTAATACTGGAGATTTAATTCCTTTACCTATTATAAAAGCAGTGGAAACTGATGAAGAAGGAGGTATAGTAGTATCAGATGAAGTATTAGAATTTGCATTAAATGAAATAAAAAATGAGTTTGCAGAAATAGTACGAATGAATGATCCTAATGCTTCTACAGGAAAAAGTTATATAGGTAAAGATGATATCATAAAAGGATGGAATACTATAGACCCTAAAAAAGGAGTACGTAGAGGAGATCAATTAACATATACAAGAAATTTATTAATAAAGAAATCATTAGCTTCTCTTAATAGAGCAATGATCAGTGATCCATTAATAGGAGATTCTACTAGAAGAAGACTGATCAAAGGTACACAAAATATGATTGTGAGAGATTCATCAACTTATACAGAAGTAGGTATTGATATAGGTGATACAGCAACAGTAAAAGTCAAAGAGGTTGGGGAATTAGTAGGAGGAGAATTTAAAACAAGAGTAAAAGGATATGCTCATATTAATGATTTAGATGTTAATCAAGTATTAGAACAACTAGGAGAATCAGTAAGTATTGAAGGATCTAAAGATCATAAAACATTTAACCGTAGAATTAAGTTTGGTGATAAAGTATTTTGGACTGATACTAAACATGTATGGGAATTCTTAACAGGAGCTAAAAAGAAATACATATATGAAATGGTTCCTATAGAAGGAACATTTATAGAAGAACCTATTATAATAGATGTACAAAAAGTTATATCAGGTGGTCAAACTGGAGTAGATAGAATAGGATTAGAAGCAGGAATAGAAGCACAAATACTTACAGGAGGCACAGCAACCAAGGGATATAAGACAGAGTTAGAAGAGGATGAGTCAGAGCTATTAAAGGAATATGGTTTAAAAGAAGCTAAATCTGCAGATTATAAAATAAGAACTGAACTTAATGTTAAAAATGCAACAGGTACTGTTTTATTTGGAGATATGAAATCAGCAGGTAGTGCACAAACTTTAAAGTTTATAAAAAAATATAAAAAACCTCATCTTATAAATCCTTCAGTAAAAGAATTACAAAAATGGTTAAGTGATAATAAAATCAAAACATTAAATGTTGCAGGTAATAGAGCATCTAAACTTACAGATGAAGAGTTAGCTGAATATAAAAGTACATTAATAGAAGCTTTAACATATCAAGCATCTATAGAAAAAGTTAAAGGTGACGCAGTATCAATAGAAGAAGAAGATCTATTGGATCCATTAGCAAACATTAAACCAGTTTATAGTGCAGTATTTGTAGATCAGGACCAGCTTAGAGAAAGAATGAAGATAGATTCTAAGAAATATCCTAATCAGGAAAATATGGCACATCATTCTACAATCCAATTTAAACCAACAATGGAAGAAGTGGATGCTCTTCCTATAGGAACAACATTGGATATGAAGATCATTGGTAGACTCCAAACAGATAAAGTAGATGTACTTATAGTAGATAATCCTTATTCAAAGAATACTCATCCTCACATAACATTAGCAACAGCAAAAGGAGTTAAGGCAGTTGCATCAAATAAAGAAATAGCAGAGAATTATACAAAGATTCAACCTTTAGAAGAAACAATAGGAGGTGTAATTGGAATAAGAGATCAAAAAACAGGAACAGATATAACAGATATAGTAACATCAGCTTCACAAGTAAATGAATTTGAAGTTGATACTGAGTTAGTAGAATCTTTAGAAGAAGCAGCAGTAAATGGAAGTAGTTTTAAAGATGCACTTAATACTTTAGGACAAACACCAGCATCATTAAAAGAAATAATAGCAGCTAGATTAATGATTAATTTTAAAAAGTTTAAAACAAGTTTAAAAGAGATCAAAGCATTAGATAAGATATCTGATTCAGTTGATAAAGGACTAAGAGATAAAAATGGTCAGTTTACTGAAGCATCAGAAGATGCTATGGATGAATTATTTAATTTACGTCAAGGAGAAATAGATTATAATTTAGCTCAGGTATTTTTTAATGATTGGGTTAATACTAAATCTTTTAACCAAACAATGAGTGGTAATGAGGCAATATCATTACAAGATGCTATAGATCAAATTAAAAGAGCTAAAGGAAGAAATGCTGGAGGAGCTAATGCATCTCATAGTATAACAGCACCTAAGTATGGAATAAATCATACATTAAAAGGATGGGGAAGTATTAGTTTATTTGGTTTTGAAGATCCTGGATTTACTAAGAAATATGAATTAGCACCATCAGGAAAACCAGGAGAAGAAGCAAATGCTCAGATGTATATAACAACTAAAGCATTCTTACATTTTTGGTTTGGATTAGGTAGATTAAGTGATGCACAAGCTGCATTAATAGATAAGATAGAAAATGGTGCAATAGATCCTGTAACAGGAGAAAGAAGCTATGAAATTTCTGCAGATGAAGCTTTAGGAAGTGTACAAAAAGGAACAAAAGGTTATAAGCAGCTACAGGCTATGCTTAATTCTAAAAAGTTTGTTTATCAAGATGATAGAGGAACATATTTAAAAATGTCAGCTTTTGTTTTAACTAAACAATATACTTCCAGACTAGATGAACATGGTAATTGGGTTGCTTTAGAGAATAGAAAAGAACTTCATAATCTCAGAGTTAAAATGGAAAACTGGGAAAAAGGAAAAGGAAAAGAAACAGTAGCTATAGCATTACCTGAGTCAGGTATCAAAAATATGAAGAGAAATCTTGCTACTGCAGAAGAAGCATTTAGTGACAATCTAAATATAGATCCATTCAATATAACCAAGTTGGATGCAAAGTGGATGAAACTACAGATGATCAATCCTTCTAATAAAATAGAAATAACTGATCCAGTACAAATAAAAGCACTTATAGATGATGAACATGTAAGTGATAAATTAGTAGTTGTAGGAATGAAAGGAGCTGATGGTGAACCAATGACAGTAGGACAAATAAGAGAAGCATATAATAAATCTATTGCAGATAGAGTAACACTTAAATATTTAGATAGAAGAGCATTGGTATTTACTTTAGATACAGCAATGCGTGAATTACATAAGAGTATAAAGTCAGAAGAAATTACTCCAGATCTTAGAGCTTTTTTGAGGTACGCAATAGTTAATCTTCAGGCATCTCAAGCAAGATCACAAATGTTAGAGTTCTTTACAGCAGATGAGACAGGAGAACAAATGTATGATCTTAATAGTAGTATAACTAAAGATAAATTTATAGAATTATTTTTAGCTTATTTTAGTAAGGGTATATTAAGAGAAAAAATACCAGGTATATCTTATTCATTAGTATCAGGAAAAGGTTCAAAGGTATTTAGAAGAGTATATACATTAGATAAAAATGGTCAGCCAGACCGTTCTGAAGTTATAAGAACTGATGAATGGAAAAGATTAAAACAATTAGGTGGTGCACCAGAATTAGCACGAGATAATTATTCTGGTAATATTGAGGATAAAACTTATATAAATTTAGATCAAGATCTAGCAATAGCACAAGAACAAGGACGTGATCATATTGTTATAGTAGATGATCTTAGAGCTAATGTAAAGGATTATAAGTTTGAAAATGGAAAATGGATTGATCAAGAAACAGTTAGTTCAGAATATATAGCTCCTCCACATTTTAAATCTTTGATGGATCATATAATACTATCAGAACAATTCAAAGCAAAAGAAGAAATGCAAAGAGAGTATGAAGAACATGTAGATACAAAAACATGGTCTCCATGGGCACACAAAGACATAAGAAGAAAAGACTTTTACAATTTTGATGATGTTCGTGCAAAGATACAATTTGCTGCATTTAAAGGATATACTTATAATGAAGCTAAAGATGAATTTGAAGATTATGGTAATAGAGAAACACAAAAGATACCTGAAGTAGTAGCTAAAGCATTTGGTGTACGTATTCCTTCTCAGGATAAACATTCAGCTATAAATCTAAAAATGGTAGATTTCTTACCTGTATTTTATGGTTCATCAGCTATTTTTCCTCATGATTTAGTTGAGATATCTGGTGCTGACTTTGATATAGATAAACTTTATACTCAAATTAAAGAGTTCTATAATGTAGGTGCTGATTTTTATGAATATGGAAAACCAGAAAAAATATATGATGTAGTAGTAGATATGTATGAACATAAAACTATTAAAGATAAAACAGGAGATCCACGAGATATATGGATTGTAGATGACTTAGATCAAGCAGAAGAACAATTAAGACTAATCAAAGATGGATTAGGTGGTGGAAAAAACTTTGGTAAAATTACTCAGGTTAATAAATATACCTGGATTATTAAACATAAAAAAGGAGATGATAAATATATCTATCTGAAAGGGAATAAACAAAGAATACCTAAAGCTATAGTAAAAGATTCAAAACGTACTAAAGGTGAACCATATCTTGAAGATACTGAGAAAAGAAAATTTGCAGATTATATTAGATATATAATAAGAGATTCCACTATAAAAGGATCTAGTATATATGAAGCATTACAATTATGGGATGAAAGTGTTCCAGGAAATTATGGAGAACAAAAAGGTGTTATAAATAATTATTTGGGTAGATCAAAAATAGAATCAATAATAGGACCAGTTCCAGAAGAAAGTGCACCAGAACCAGAATGGAGAGAGTACAGAGAAAAATATAAAAATCTCTTTACAAAAGCATTATTAGACTTTGCTACAGAAAGTGATGAAACAGTAATGGAATTATGGGGAAGAAGTGTTAAACCTAAATATAGAGGAACATTAATGGGAGCTATGGAAACATTATTCCTTCCAATTAGTTTCAATGAATATAGTCAGTATAAAGAGAAACACAAGACAGAACCTTATGTAGGAGAAATTAATAATAAAATATTAGATTATAAATATGCTTTATTAGGTAATAAGAATATGGTAATTCCTCAACATGGAAGAAATGTTGCTATAGCTTATGAGCCAGCAGTAATACAACCATTAACTGATCTATGGGAAGAATTTGAAGAATTGTTACCTACTTATTACAATTCAATAGAATCTATAGATGTTGATGTAGATAATTTAGATGGTAAATTAATAAGTTTTGGTAACAACAAAGAAGGATCAAGGTCAATAGGAGCTGTAGTTCTTCCAAATGTTATACTCTCTATATTAGCTGCTAATAATGTTAAAATACGTAGTAAAACTAAAACTGTAGATGGTAAAAAAATAGAAACATTACCTCAAACTAGATTAAATGGACATGTTTATAGGAATTTTAATACAAGATATGTAATTGATCCCCAGACAGGAAAAGAAGATACTAATGGTTTAAGAACTCAGTATATAGTTTCTGCACTTATTACAGGTATGACAGATAATGCTAAAGAAAGAATGGCATCTAAATTAGGTCTAAATAAAGATGCTTTGGCTATAGTAGCTAATCTTGTTGCATTAGGTGTAAGTCTTAAAACAGCAACATTATTAATGTTACAACCTACTATACGTGCAGCATATTTTGAACATCATAATAGGGAAAATCCAACAGATCCAGGTGTAAGATCTATGATTTCTAACCGTATGAAACAACTTATTGAGGTTCATGGATTGCAAGTAACAGAAAAAGTAGAAGTTACAGATGCATTAATGATTTCTGAAATTAATTCTAATCCAACAAACATTAATATAAATGATATTCCATCTGAAACACAATTAACATTAGCAGAAGCACAAGTAGAATATTCAATATTAAGAGAATTTAAAACTGCTCATAGGTTAAAGACTTATACAGGAATGGTCTCAGCTTTAGTAGCATTAAATACTGGATTAGGAAGAGATACAGAAGCAATAGACTTCAGAAACCTTTCTATAGAAAAATTAGGAGTAGATGTATTAAGTGAGAAAAAGTTTGCTCAAGTTGTAGATGAAAATGATGGCTTAGAAATACCTATAGATGTAAGATCTGTCTTTAATGAAGAGTATGGTGCTACTACTTGGCAAGCAAGATATTATACTATTTATAATGAAGCAGTAGATAATCTATTACCTTCAGTATTCTTTACAAGAACAAAACCTTTTGTAAACCTTAAGAAAACTGTTTTAGAGAATTTAACTAAAGATAGTTTTTATATGAGGCCAGATACAATGAAAAAGATTGAGAGTGATCTTGTAAGTTATCTGAGTTTGAAAGCATATATGTATGGATTAGAAAATGGGCAAGGAAATGCAGCATTATTAGATTCATTACAAAATGGATTTATATATAGTAAAAATTTAATGCCAGGAGAGGTATTAAGAATAGATACTGTATTTAAAAGAGTAAAAAAATATTTAGCTAAAGAAAATATTAGGAATAAATTTATTGATGAATATGTATGGAGTAATGTTGCAACAAATGATACAAATAATACTGGGTTAAATAGATTAGAAGCTAATAATTGGACTCAATTAAATGATAGTCAAGTTGTTGATTTACAAAGAAGTGTATTAGAATTATATAGTGATCCAGTAACTAGGGAAGATATACAACATATTATTCATTATCTATTAGTAAAAGATGGGGCCCAATACAAAGGAGGAACATTTTTAGATGTAGTTGTACCAGCTTTATTAGATAATTATTTATTACAAACTGCCAATGCTCATAATGCATTTAAATTAACAACACCTACAGATTCAGCATTTAATAATGTATTTGGTAATACCTTAAATGAATTAAAAAATGAATTCTTAGAAGGATACTTAACATCACAAAATCTTAGTTGGTTAATTAAACAGATAAGTTATATACCTGTATATGATCCTGTAAAGTATACTAAAACAAAAACTAAAGTATATGGAAAAAATATAAATAATACTGTAGAAAAAGATGTTAGAGGAGTATATGTTTTTCCAGATAATAGTGTAGGAACATATGATGGTGCAAGATCTATTAGAGATAAGATAAATGCATTTGGGATACCTCTTAAAGTAGGAGTGGGAATACAAAAAGATGATTATTATAATGACAGTGATCTTACTGCTAATACGCTAAAGATTGATGATAGTATAAATATTATAGTTAAACTAAGTAAGTCAAGACCTATTATATTTCCTTTAAATTTCCTTGGAACTACTGAGAAAGAAAGAAAGGCAGAAATAAAAAGAATGAAAAAATACATGTCTAAGACTTATGATCATCTAAAAGATAGGATCTGGAAAGAGTTTGGATATGATATAGAAGCAGGAGAAACATCTCAAGTTAAGAAGAGTAAAGAAGCACTTAGTAAAGCAGTTTATAGAGATGAGGTTAATAAAAAACTAATTGTAGATCTTTATAATGGATTAGTAACTTTTGATGATAGTCAGTCAGGAGGAAGAAATATTAAACTAACTTCAGTAAGAAAAGGAGCAAAGAATTCTAAGAAGAAACCATGGCAAATAGCTATGTCTAAAATAGATTCTTTAAAAAAGAACATTTCTTTAATTGCTAAGAATTTTCAGTTTGACTGGGATTATTTAGATAATCAACAAAAAATTGTAGTAGTAGAATTTCCTATGGTAATGAAAGTGAATACAGGAAGTTCAGCACTCCCAAGTTTTAAGTATTATATATTAAGAAAAGTTTTTAGAAATAAAGATGTACCTGCAACAGAAGCATCTGTTATGATTGCACCTAATGAATATGTAGCTAAAGGAAATAGAGCTGAGTATGAAGAACTAGATTTAGAAGGAACTTATGCTCAAAATGCTATTGGATTTGTATTTGGTATAAGACCTACATTTAAATTAGTACAAGAACTTGTTGAACAAAAAAATGATTTGGAATTTAATTTTTTAACTGATGATATATTGGAAGAAAAATTAATGAATGTAGTAGATAATATAGATGAGAAAGATAATCCATTAAGAAAACTTATTGAAAATGCAGATCAGTTATCAGCTGAAGGTCATCAAGTTAAAGTAACAAAAGATGGTCAGACAGTTAATATTGCTAATGTAGAAACTCTCAATCTAAATTTTGATAATTTAATGGATCCTGGAGTTGGAGAAGAAGAAAGTGTAGCTAATGCAGGTGGAGCAGTAACACTCAATAATGAATTAAAAGAAAGGATATTAGGAGCAAGAAAAAAAGCTTTAGTTATTACAGAATTTTGGCAATCATTAACTACTAAACAAAAATCTAATATTGCTCAACTTTTAAAAGTGGATACATTAGAAGGTCTTCTTGAAGAATATGAACAAGGAGAGTATACATCAGAACAAAATTTTATAGACAGAATAAAAGAATGTTATGGCAGTTAAATGTTTTAATAGAAATTTACCAGAGTATGGAGTACTCTTAGATGAGTATGACGGAAGTTTATTAAGAGTAGATAGTATAATAGAAAAATGGCAAGCACTTAATAAATCAGATGATCTTCCTACTCCATCTGATGTAGAGCAAATGCTTAAACAACAAAAAGTAGCATTAAATATAAAAAAGGAAAAGTTTGGGGATGCTATTATTAATAATCTAAGAAGAAAAAAACTAATACATAGTCTTAATAATGAATATTATATTAATAATTCTAATAGATTAGGCCGTGAATGGGATGAACCTACTTTAGCACGAAATAAAAAAGCTATAGATGACTTTATTAATTTTAGAAATATTCCAGCTGGGGTAATTAGAACTGTAAGAACACCTAAGTCATATAGATTATTTATAGATTCTAAAGCTTTAAGTAAATTTGATATTGTAGGACAAAGTGAACTTAATGATAGTACTCATTTAGCTGATATTGTACAACATTTATCAAGTATGTTTCCTCAGTTAAATGTTAATGTGAGGACTGAGAAAGATGCTAAGTTGCATTATAACTCTTTACCTTCATGGCAAAAAGCACGTGTAGATTTTAAAGATATAAAATCATATTATGTGGATGGTGAAGTTATTCTTATAGAAGGAAGGGTTACCACAGAAACTGCTGTAGAAGAAATGCTTCATCCTTTTATAGATGGAGTAAAGGTAGATAATCCTCAGTTGTTTCAAGGGTTATTAACAGAAGCCAGAAAGAACTTTCCTGAACTAAGACAACAAGTAGATGATTCCTATAATGAAGATCAGGGATTTACTGTAGTAGAAAGAGATTTAGAATTAGTTACTCAAGCTCTATCAAGACATTTTAAAAAAGAATATGAACAACAACCTACTACATCCTGGAAACACAAGGTGCAAGAATTGTTAGAATGGTTACTTAATGTAATAGATGATCTCCATAAGTACTTAACAGGAAAAGGATTACCTATAAAATCTATTAAACCAGGATCATCTATGTCAGATATTGCAACGCTTTTAAATACAAATGATCTATCATTTACATTTGAAAGAGTTGTAAATAAAAAGATAAGATATGCACTAACTCCTGAAAAACAAAAGGTTGTAGACTATGTAAAAGATACTGCTCAAAATCAATTACAGAGAGATCTTATTGATAGAATGACTCATATATCCCGTACTACTACAAAAAAATATGAAGGAAAAGATCTTGAAGCTATATCACTTAATGTAAATGATATTGCAAAAGATGACACACTAGTTGTATTTAATGAAAAAGATCATACATATTGGGATTTAAATACAATGGAAGAATATACATCTACTACTGAAGCAATTAAAGGTAAGATGTCTGTACAACAACAGGTTGAGCATGCTTTAAATTTACAATTAGGAAAAGACTTTGATGCAATTCTAGATGGTTTAGCTGCAGGATATGAGTTCTCTGAAATAGAACCTAGGTTAAAAATCATACACAAGTCCTTTAAAGAAGTAGGAGGACAAAAAGTATCTAATGCCTATGTAGCATATGAAGCACTAAATGCTATGCTACAAACAGTAAAAGCAAGTGGAAATATAGTAATACCACAAGTAGTATTATTTGATAATCATGCTAAGATAGCAGGTACAGCTGACCTTTTGGTTATAAGTCCCAGAGGAGAAATGGGAATTATAGATCTTAAAACAAGTAAGACAGGATTATTTGAATTAGCTAAAAGAGGATCAGGATTAGCATATGATTATCCTTATGATCTTAATGAAGGAAGTATTTTATTAGAAAAAGGAGTTAAAAAATTATCTACCAGACAACAACATGGTATCCAAGTTGGAGTATATAGAAGAATGGTAGAAAATATGGGTTATAAGGTATTAGATGAACAACAATTTGGTGTATCTACTTTTCATATAAACTTAGAAGTTGAAGGTTATGGAAAGAAACAAAAGTTTCAAGATAAGATGCACTTTGAAGGATGGACTACTCATTTACCTACATTAAACAATGATAAAGTAGATATGATTGTACAATCAAGAGTAAATCCTTTATCAATACAAGAAGTAGATAAGATCTTAGCAGATAATAAAATGGATAATCCAGCAAGAGATGTAGATGATTTTGATTTACCAGAGAATAATGATAATTCTATTTCAGCATTTGATATGATATTTAAAGCATTAAAAGATTATAGAAAAGGACTGATAAAAAGAAAGGAAGCTGTAGAAAGAATGCGTATGCATATCTTCATGGATAAAACTAAAGCCACACATGTAGAAGATATAAATGAAGCTATCTCACAAATATCAGCATCAATCCAACAAGGACCAGATGCAGTACAATCTATTTATACAGAATTAGTAAGGGATTCTATAAAAGAAGTAAATAAATTTATAGATTATGCTCAAGATCCAGCTAATTTTAATAAGCCAGAATATATTACCTATGTGATGAATATGGCTAATTTTATTGAAACATATAGAGGACTTAAAACAGTAGATGTACCAGGTTTATTAAGTAAGACACAGTTGATGTTGGTTCAGACATTAAGTAGTCAATTAGATAAACTAATTACTGATAATGCTAGACCTTCAGGAAAAAAGAAAGGTATAATAGATCTTGCAATAGAAGATTACATTAGACAATATGTAGCAGATAATACAAATAGAGATTTAAGTAAACATGATCTCAAAATGCTAATGAAACAAGCTAAAGATATTGGATTAATAGAATCAGATTCATATGATTTATCTTCTTCTTCAGATACCTTATTAGCTTTAATGGATAAATTATTTAAAAGAAAAAGACAAGAAGTATTAGATAAAGTTGATGTTAGAAATTCAGAAATAAAAAGAATTGCTTCAAAACTTTTAAAACTTTCAGGAGGAAAAGAAGTAGATTATAGTTTTATGCTTCAATATGATTCAACAGGACAATTTAGTGGACGTTATATACAAGAGATAGGTTATGAATACTGGAGAGAAAGATCAGATTTAAGAAAAGATATGTTTACTTCTGATGGTGACTGGATGGAATATGTTTTTATAGAAGATATGAGTGAGGCAAAACCAGAAGATATTGAATTTAATAAAAGATTATATGCAGCAAAAAAGAAATATGGAGAATTTTTAAGTGCAGAAAGAAGAGGTAAAAATGGAGTGATAGATGGAGAGTATCATAAGTATACTGATAAATTTAAAATAGAAAGATCAAAGTATCAGGTGTATAGAAACCGTGGAAGTGGATATTGGGAAAGAAAAAGAGGAGTATCTGATCTTGCTTATGGAAGATTTATTAATAAATATTTTAATGAAAGACCTACACATTTTGCAATATTAAAAGATGGGAATTTTACTGGACAAACTAGAATAGATGAAAAACCTTTTCCTAAACAAGAATATGTAGAGATAAGACGGATTACTTCTGCAGGAAGAGATATGAGAGATCCTAAATATATTAAAATAATGACTCCTAAAGATGCATTAGGTGAAGCACAGAAGGAATTTTATTTTATGTTTAAAAGAATGTTTGAAGATGAATTACTTACTAAA
>Ga0310121_10000343_pt1 | contig 51603 bp, 51 predicted proteins | sample CB27_Tmax_986_MG_FD_203504 | JGI IMG/M metagenome (GOLD analysis project Ga0310121, IMG submission 203504) | Marine microbial communities from Western Arctic Ocean, Canada - CB27_Tmax_986 | ecosystem: Environmental > Aquatic > Marine > Oceanic | place: Canada: Western Arctic Ocean | collected... | reverse complement strand
CCAAAAAATTCAACTTCAAGGTAAACAAGGTAAACAAGGTAGACACTGCAATAGATCTAATTGAAAGTGGTAAAGTTATTGGTTGGTTTCAAGGTCGTTCAGAATTTGGCCCGCGTGGATTAGGTAATAGGAGTATTCTAGCCCTTCCTACCGAACAGAAATACAAAGACAAAGTGAATGAAAAAGTCAAAAAGAGAGAGTCATGGCGTCCCTTCTGCCCTACAATTATTGAGGAAAAAAGCAGTAAATTTTTAAAAGATCCTTCGTACGCCCCGTACATGATTTTAGGGTTTGAAATGAAAAATCCTGAGCTGTATCCTGCTGTGACCCATATTGATGGAACATGTAGGCCACAGATCCTAAAAAAAGATGTTAATCCTGATTTTTATGAAGTTGTGAGGGGTCTAGATGGAATAGTCCTAAACACTTCGTTTAACTTAGCTGGTGACCCAATAGTTGAAACTCCTCATGATGCTCTCATGACGTTAAAAAATTCAGAAATGGATGCAGTTATAATAAATGATTTTATGGTAGAAAAAAACAAGTGATTTTATGGATACCAAATCTCAAATTACTAACTTATACGAAATCATTTTTGAAGAAATTCCGGATCCTGGCACTCTCGAATCGTTGATTCTTCATTATAAGCAAAATAATAATTCCATTGATGCTGTAGAAAATTATTTACGTAATGATAAAAAATTTAAAAAATTATCTGTTGAATTAGAAACAGAGTTAAAAGTTGCAGAACTATATTATAACATATTAGAAAGAATGCCAGACGAAGAAGGAATGAATTTTTATAAAAATCAACTTTTACAAAATAATAAATCCTTAAAATCAATAGAAGATGAATTTAAAAATTCAGATGAATACAAGTCAAAAATATCGAATGAAAATAAATTTCAGTCTAATGAATTAATGGACTCGTTGGGTATTTTCAAATAAGTTTAAGTCTCAATTGTTTTAAATCTATTACACTCATTATTTTTTCAATTGAAAAGTTAACCAATAATATTCGTCTTTATCATTTCCCTCCTCTATTATTTCAAAATTATTTGCTTGTGCAATTTTATGAATTTCGTCAGAAGTAAACTGGACTCCATCCCAAGTAGTGATTTGATTTGGTTTAGAGGCAATTGTTCCCCGCACTTGAAATCTAAATAAACAATTGGGTTTTAGAACTCTGGAAGCCTCTGAGATATATTTTTCCACAATTTTTTTTTCTGGAATATGCTGAAATACGATAAATGAAAAACAAAAATCAAAATAATTATCTGGAAATTCTGAAAGATCAATTCCATTATTTTCAACAATACTACAATTTGGAATATTTGCAACATATTTTTGCCCCAATCTAACCATTTCTGATGAAATATCAATTCCAGTCATATTACCAAAAATTTTTCTCATAGGAATTAGTATACGGCCAATTCCACAACCAATTTCTAAAACATTCATTTTTGATGGTTCTTTATTTTTTATAATGTTCTGAAATCTACTCGTGTCCTTTCCTAGGATCATATTACATTCAGTTATACCTGACTCCCAAAAATCTTCTTCAGATTCTGAGTGATTAGTGGCAATTACAAACAAATGATTCATTTTTGCACGTTCATTCCATTCTTTTTTCATTTTAATATTCACTGGGGTATCTGGTTCAATTTCAACTGGATGTGACAGTTTGTATTCTGGAGAATTTTTGAACGTATCAATTAATGATTTTTCATTAATTTGACTAGTTTGTATCAGATGTACATAATGTTTTAATCCTGCATCATCAGGTTCACGGTTAAGATATTGTAGATAACATCTTCGTACAATTTCTTTTATAGTATTTTCATTCAAAATTATAGCCCTATGAATTATCCCAGTGCATCTTTTGTCACCTACTCTGAATTGTTCTATTGATGCTGAATAAAATCCCAGAAACTAAGATTAGCATTACGCCCACAGTAAGAAATACCACAGATACAAGAGTTGTAGGTACTGAGAAGTGCCCAGTTTGATTAAACAGCATCAAAGATATAGTAGAGGTAATTATTCCAGCAACAAGAATAATCAATCCTGGAATTCCCAAGAAAGTTAAAGGCCTCTTCATTAAAACTAGTTCAAATAAAGAAATTAAGACGCCACTCCCATGGCTAATTGGGTTTTTAGTCGATGTTTTGCTACCTGTATTATATAACACAGTGACATTGTGCTCAGAGATTGATAGATTTTTTTCTGAAGCATCAATCAAGATTTCAGAATCTGCAGCAAATCCATCATTTCTAAAATAAATTTTTTTAATTGCCTGCTTTGAGTATGCCCTAAAACCACTTTGGGTATCTCGTAAGTTAAGATTTGCAGCCTTTTTACTTACTTCATCCAATATTTTATTACCAAATTTTCTATATGCTGGCATATCTTTTTCAGTTTCGAATCTATAACCAATTACAATATCAGATTTTCCATCTTCTACATCCTTAGTTAATTTAGGAATTTCCTCGGGAAGAAATTGACCATCTCCATCTATAGTGACAATTACATCCGCGTTAGAATGTCTGGCATAATCAAATAATGATTTTAATGCTGCACCTTTTCCTTTATTATGTGAATGTTGGATAACAAATGCGCCCGCATCTTTAGCTTCTTTTGAGGTAAGATCACTTGAACCGTCATCACACACTACAACAGAGTCTACTAAAGGAAGTGTTTTTTTGATCAGATCTCCAACGACGCCCTCTTCGTTATAAGCTGGAATACAAGCAAGCAGATACATTGAATGACTGGTTTTTGTTTGTATATAAAAAACATTGTGATAGTATTCACAACTTCTGTTCAACAGTATAATTTCTAGATAATTTTACGAGCATATAAAACAAAATTGAGATAGTAGCTACAAAACATACCAAAAATAGTTCTATGCCAAGAATTTTGAATAAAAATAAATCCAGCTGAGGCTTAGCAAGTAACATCATAGTTGACTGTACAATTTGACTAAACTCAAACGTCCAAATAATTACTGGGTTTACCCACAGCTCGTAAACACCACCATCAGCTTTTCTACCTAATGAATAAAGTCCTCGCTCATCGGAACCAAAAAATCCCCAAACAAACCAAGATACATCCTGTAAAAGATAAACTAAATTAATTAAAAATCCAGCAATGCCAAGAAAAATAACTGATATTTTAAAGGAAAAATGCATTCTTTTTTCAATACTTGCTGCAATAGGTATCATAAGAAATGGAATGACTGGAAGTAGGTACCTTGTTCCCCATCCATTGAAGCCATGCCAATTAGTTCCTGCTGCAAAGAAAAGGACAAAAATTCCTACGAATGAAAGAAATAGTATACAATCTGATTTATTTTTTTTATAAAAATCAAAAAAACCCACAAAAGAAACAAAAAGAATTGGTGAATAAATAAAAAGTCCAGCTCCTGGGCTAAATAAAATTCCAAACAGTTGTAGAAGATATGGATTTTGTGCTGCACCCTCTGCCAGTCCAAGTGGTATACGCCCTATATCTGCTAAAGGTGATATTGCATTATCAGAAAAGACTGATGTGATAGGAAGAGAGCCTTCACCGACTCTAGCATACTCAATTAGTTTATGAATTATGTATGAAAAAATTATTGGAATTGAAAAGGCGAACATTGTTTTAAGTTTTGTATGTTTCCGAAATGAGATTACAAGTAGAAAAATAAAAAATGGGATGAAGATTAAAATCATATCATTGCGTGTCAAAAATGCTATTCCTAAAATTATTCCAGCTAAAATTAAGTGAAAATGAGAACTGGTTATTTGGAATTTTCTGTAGAAGAAAAATCCAGTTAAAAGAAAAAATGTTGTCGGCAAACTGTTTAGAGATGTTTGAGAATATGCCCAAGTTATTGTAGTTAAACCATATAGAAACACTAGAATTAAAGAGGTTCTAGTAGAAAATCCATAGGTCTTAGATATTAGAAAAAGTACACATACAGATAAAGCTGAAAAAAACGGACCGTAAAAAACTTCCATAAATACCATATCAGGATCCATATCATTTCTCCATGAAACATAATGAAAATCATCAAAATCATCAAGTGACCAAATATCATCAGCTGTTACAAAATCAAGATTGCTATTGACAAAAATAAAAGGAGATTCGGTTAAACTGTGACCAATTGTTGCATGGGAACAGAGAATCGCATTTTGACAAACTGGTCTTTGATTATATTCATATGAAGTTGGAGGAAATAACCAAGGATATTCAAAAAATTCACGTGATTCACCTTGCACATATAGTGGATCTGGACCAAAAGTAGCTATGCGCTTACCCTGTTGAAATGCTAGGTCTTCATCAAAAGTGAATCTATGCCCATCAGAAGTAAAGATGAAAATAATAAAAAATAGCGAAAATAGTATCAATAAAAATTTTAGATTTTTTGGACACTTAGCTTTTAGACTCATCATCTACATTCAAAAAATAAAACAATTAACATTACTTAAACTGTGAAGATCCAATAATTTTTCTAATTATAATATAATAACAATAAATAGTAAAAAAGGAAATTTTTGGTTGGCTAATTTGGTTAAAAAAAAATCAATATGTTAAAAAAAATTAAGAATTACGAATGATGTTTTTGGTTTTTTTACTTAGATTACGTACAATTGAATTGAAAAATCGAGAAGATGATTCCCCCACTAGGACTGGAGGAATATCAATCTCATCTGCAAAATTTTCCACTATTTCTTTATCAGATAATTTTCTAGTTGCTGATAAAAGTTTTTGACGAGTTTTTATTTTGGGATACATTAGCAGCAGAGAGAAAAAGGCTCGTATTTTTGCACCACCAAATCCCCTTGATAAGAGAAACAAAAAAGTACAAAAATCATAAATTAACAACGTTGGAAAAATCTTGTTAAATGTTTTCCTTGAATATAATGTGAATAAACATATCCAACGGTTTCTTTCCATGTAAAAGAATTTTTTAGAACTCCATTTGAGAATAGGGCTACCAACATGGTAAATAATGCATTCAGGTTCATAATAAGATGGAATACCTAAAAGCCATCCTCTCCAACCATAATCAAGATCATCAAGCATTAAAAAGAAAAGTTCAGATTCATCAACATAACCAATTTCTTTGAAAACTTCACTTGGACCAAAAGTGCAACCGCCTACTGGAAATGTAATTTTTTGGAAAGTTTTAAACTTCCCTGTATCTTTTTCCCCACGACCTCGTGCAAATCCTGTTCCAAAAACATTAGCCATATCACCACAACTTTCAATAACAGAAGGATCATTCTTCTTCAGTAATTTTCCTTGATACAAACCTGAGCCATGTTTTTTATAACTATCTAACAAAATGGATAGCCAATTAGGCTCTACAACAGTGTCTGCATCCAAAAATACAATAAAGTTCCCTTTTGCATTATCAAGTCCAATATTTCTAGCTGCCATTCCTAGGTTTTTGTCGCTTTGAAAAAGTCTTATCTGAGCAAACTTATCCTTGCATAAATTTGAGCTGTTATCTGTAGAATTATTATCTATCAAGATAACTTCAAAATTAGAATGAGTGGTTTTAATAACAGAATCAACACAGTCTAAAATATAATCCCCACCGTTAAAATTTATAATTATAACACTTACCAAACTATCATTTTCTGGATATTTACTAGTCATCTGAAACAGCTTTGTAATTCTAAGATATCAATCTTGTTTGAAAAATACATCTTAAAGTTGTTAAATTATTATATATACTTCAACAATAGTTGATTTGTGTTTATCGGAAGATCTCCACTAAGAATAAGTTTTGCTGGTGGTGGAACGGATTTAGAAGAATATCATAACAAATTTGATGGATATTCTATTTCTTCTACCATTAACAAGTACACTTACGTTATTGCTAAACTAAGAAATGATGACAAACTGCAGGGATTTTCACCAGATTTTGCCTCACATTTACCCCCAAAAAAACACCACACAAAATCTGTTCAAGGTCACGAAATCGTTCTTGTAGGACTAAAAGAAATGAATTTTAAAAAAGGTGTTGACATGTATTTGGCTACCGACGTAGAACCAAATTCAGGATTAGGTGCATCTTCATCATTGACAGCAAATTTTGTTAATCTAATAGCTCATATTCAGAGAAAAAAAATGAGTAAAAACAACATTGCAATGAAAGCATACTTTATTGGTCATAATATATTGAAATGGGGAATAGGAAAGCAAGACGAATTTGCTGCTGTATTTGGTGGTTTTAATTTACTAAAATTCACGAAAAACAAAGTTCACGTTTATCCAATATCTGTTAAAAAATCCACACATAAAGAACTACAAGAAAAATCTATGTTGTTTCATCTTGGCAACAGAAAGCATTCTGAAGGTATTCTAAAATCACAAATTGCGGATATAAAAAAATCAAATAAAAAAACAATTACATCTTTACATAAAGCTAAGGAATTAGCTTTGGATATGAGAGATGCATTAAAGATGAATGACCTTGCAAGATTTTCTCAAATTCTAAAAGAAGGATGGGAAGTAAAGAAAAATTATACCGCGGGAATAAGTAATCCGAGAATAGAAGCTATTAGCAGGAAGGTATTTTCTAGTGGAGCAATTGCCCTAAAGGTTACAGGAGCTGGAGGGGGAGGACATTTGTATGTATATGCAGAACCAAAAAAACACTCTCAGATAATCAAAGAATTAACAAAAATTGGTGTGCAAAAAGTTAATTTTCAATACAAAAATACAGGAGCCACAGTTTTTACTTTAAATAATCTATAAAATGTAAAATATTCATGAGTGAAGAAAAAATTCAAAATTATCTAGATCAACAAGTCAAATCTATTTCTGTTTTAAAAAATTCTTACAAGACCTTGATAGAAATTTACAACATAATAAAAAATGCAAGAGACAAAAACACGCAAATCTTTGTTATGGGTAATGGAGGTAGTGCTTCTACTGCATCACATTTTGTATCAGATTTGTTAAAAACTAGCATAACAAATGAGACCAAGAGGTTCAAAGCAATGTCTCTTTCAGATAATATTCCTGTTTTATTAGCATGGTCAAATGACGTATCATACGATAAGGTTTTTTCTAGTCAATTAGAAAATTTTCTTCAGGAGGATGATGTTGTAATTGGTATTAGCGGAAGTGGTAATTCAAAAAATGTATTAGATGCAATCGAATTTGCCAATCAAAAACATGCAATTACAATAGGTTTAAGTGGAAAAGGAGGAGGCAAGTTGTCTGAATTAGCAAAAATAAACCTAACTGTACAAAGTGATGATATGTTAACAATAGAAACAATGCATCTTTTGATTTGCCATTTGATTACAACATTAATTAGATCTGACGGTACACCAAAATTTTCTTATTAATTAAATGACAAAAGCAATTTTCCTTGATCGTGACGGGGTGATAAACCAAGAAAGAAAAGATTATGTTAAAAAAATAGACGAGTTTAAGATTCTTGATAAGATTGCAGATGCAATAAATATCATAAAAAGCCATGGCTTCTTAGTAATAATTATTACAAATCAATCAGCGATTAATAGGAAATTAATTTCGGTGGAAACTCTAAATAAAATTCATGAAAAACTGCAATTGTATTTAGAAAAACATGATACATCGTTTGATGGAATATATTTTTGCCCGCATACACCATCTGAAAATTGTGAATGCCGAAAACCCAAACCTGGTCTTCTGTTGCATGCAGCTGAAGATTACAATATAGATATGAAAAATAGTTTTTTTATTGGAAATTCAATTACAGATATAGAGGCTGCTGACGCCGCAGGATGTAAAGGAATTTTGTTAGAAGAAAATAAGTCACTTTTTGAAGCAGTAAAAAGTTTATCCACTAGTTTTTGAATGGATGAAAGATATTCCAGAATCAATATCACAAAATTCCATTCCTATTAAATTTTCTAGTTTCGTTGCATCTAGGCACCCATTCTTTGGTCTAGGCGCCATTTGTTTTTTTTCTGATGTTAATGTTGGTAAAACAAGTTTTTTATCCAACTGAAATTTTTCTGCAAGTTTTAATGCAAAATCATAACGATTTATACAAGTTTTTCCTGAAGCATGAAATAGCCCAGACAAATCAAGTTCAATAATTTTTCTTAAAGCCTTTGATAAATCATCTACTAAAGTTGGAGTGTTATATTGATCAATAAAAGCTGTTACAGAAAGATTATTTTTCAAATTTTCAATAACCCAATTAGTAAATCTTGAACGTTTTTGTCGACCATATATCACAGTAGTCCGCAAAACTACATTTCTATCATTTTCGCCAAGAATAATTTTTTCTGCATCAAGCTTAGTTTTGCCATAATAACTTATGGGATTAGGCGTTTCAGATTCGGAGTATTTTTGATTTTTTTTACCATCAAAAACTGCGTCAGTAGAAAAATATACTAATTTTGAATTAGTTTTATTACAAATTTTTGCTATGTCTCTAGTAATTTTAACATGTAATAAATTAGATAACTCATGATTGGTTTCGCAGAAATCAACACTGGAGAATGCTACCGTGTGAATTACTGTTTCAGGTTTTATTTTATTTATATATTCAGAAATTTTATTTCTGTCTTTAATTAGATCTATTTTTTCAGACGCGTTATTATGTTTGCTTTCTGAAGTGTTATGTAACGTTACAAATATTTCAGAATCTTTTGATGCATAGTCAATAAAGGTGCTTCCTACAAGACTAGAACCGCCTATAACTAAAATTTTTGGCGACATTATTATTTTTTAGTTATATTCCATTTCGTCCAATCATAATCATCATATGATATATTATGTTCATCACGATTGTCAGGTTTCCAAGAAGGACTTACTAATGCAAGAATTATACTTGCTTCGTTTGAAAGATTAATGTGTGCTGATGAACGATTTTTTGGTATTTCCACAAGTACTGGTTCTTCTTCACTAGATTCAATTTCTAGATATTTGCCAGAATCTTCCTTTATAATAAAAACAACTCTTCCTTTAATACAAACATAATAACTGTGCCTAATTATATGCAAATGTGGTCCCTTAATTTCTCCAGGATTAATTATTGTCACATACACCATTTCGGGTTGAACAGTTATGATCTTATCCCAATCTCTCCAAATAGGAACAAGATAACCGTTAACATGTTTATCATCAATATCTTTAGTATCATGTTTTTCAAGTTTGTGTGATTTAATTTCATTTTGAGACAATGTAACATGATTTAGCACGAAGAATATTTAAATAATTTAAAAAGCGTCAAGGAAAGTTTTTAAAAAAACGTTTAAGAATGATTTTAAAAATAGTCCTTAAGGTGGGTTATTGAAATATTGTAAAAAGTGTCTTTTCCCTGATACAAAGCCACAGCTTGATTTTGATTCAGAAGGAGTTTGTGATGCGTGTATATATGCAGAAAAAAAAGAAGAAATTGATTGGGATTTTCGCAGAAACGAGTTAGAAAAAATTCTAGAAAAATATCGTAGTAAAGATGGAAGCAGATATGATTGTGTAGTGCCTGTTAGTGGGGGAAAGGATAGTACGTTCCAAACATACTTCTTAAAAAAAGAATGTGGTTTGAATCCTTTAGCGGTGAATTTTCGCCCTCGTGACTTTACTGAGACTGGAATAAAAAATATGGAAGCGCTAAAAAAACTAGGTGTTGATTGTGTAACATTTTCTATGAACCCTATTATCTATAAAAAAATGGCAAAATTTGGACTGGTTCATTTAGGAGATGCAGCATGGCCTGAACATATAGGATTATTTACTGTTCCAGTAAAGGTTGCTGTTGCATACAAAATACCCCTCTTAGTTTGGGGAGAAAATCCTCAATTAGAATATGGGGGACCAGTTTCAATAAGTTCTTCGCCACATCTTAACAGAGAATGGAATGAAAAATACGGAGGATATTTTCTGGATAAAATTAGGCCAGAAGATATGGTAAAACATGGCATTGAACTAAAACAACTTCAATCATTAATTTATCCCTCTGATGACGAAATTAATCAAATTGGGATAACAGGAATTTTTCTAGGATATTATATGAAGTGGGATGCTAGAAAGCAGTTAGAAATTGTAAAAAAACAAGGGTTCAATGTTTTCGAAAACCATGCTGAGGGAACATATACAAATTATGAAAATTTAGATACAAAGTATGTTGGTATGCATGATTATTTCAAATTTTTGAAATTTGGATTTGGGCGTGCAACTGATCATGCATCAATTGACATAAGAAATAAAAGATTGACACGTACTGAGGGTCTAGAATTAGTAAAAAAATATGAAGGAAAAATACCTAGTTACTTGCAAGAATTTTTAGATGATTTTGAGATATCAAAGGATGAATTTTTAGATATTTGTGATAAATTTACAAATAAATCATTATTCAAAACTAATGAGCGAGGAGAACTGTTAAGGGATAGTAATGGTGATATTGAAAAAATAAAATATGATAATTAATTCCATTATGAAAATATGATATGATTCAACTAATTATTTTTGTTAATACCAAATAACCTAAAATTTGACTTGTTTATAGTTTTGATATGATAGGTTGTATTATTCAGGCACGTATGGGTTCATCAAGACTGCCTGGAAAAGTAATGCTCAATATTGATAAGAAAAATCCAGTAATTTATTATGTTATTGAGCAACTTAAACACTGTAAAAATTTAGAAGACATTGTTGTGGCAACAACTAGGTTAAAAAAAGATGATGTAATTGTAGAATATTTGAAGCAAAGAGGAATCAATGTGTATAGAGGCAGTTCAAGTGATGTCCTAGATAGATATTATAGATGTGCAAAACAATTTTCGTTTTCTAAAATAGTTAGAATAACATGTGATGACCCGTTAGTTGATCCAGAAATTGTTGATAAAATCATTAACAAGTTTACATCAAATAATTATGACTATGTCTCAAACACAATTAAAAGAACATTTCCATATGGAACAGAAGCAGAAATTTTTTCATTCAAGTCACTAGAAAAGGCTTGGAAAAATTCTAAGACATCTTATGATCGAGAGCACGTAACAGCATATTTTTATAAAAAAAATAGTAAATTTAAAATTGCAAATTTTTCTTTTCATTCAGATTTATCTAAATTAAGGTGGACGTTAGATACCAAAAAAGATCTAATTATTATCAAAAAAATTATTAAAAAAATTAAGAGAAGACCTATCTTTTTAAAAGACATACTTATGATTTTAAAAAAAGAGCCAGAATTAATGAATATTAATCAAGATATACCCATAAAACATGATTTCTTCAAGTTTGCTAAGATTCTTAGGAAAGTTTCATAAATCAAATAAAAATATTGGTTGTCATGAAAGATAGTTCTAAAATCGGCGGAGACGAGGAACTTGAACGGAGAAATAAAAAATTTGTTGATTTGATGAATAAAAATAAATCACTTTTGAAAAAATCTAAAGATTGGGTTGATAATGCCTTCAACTATGAATACGTGTATCATTTCAGATGGTTGGGAAGACCCATAATTCAATTTCCTCAAGACATGATAGCAGTCCAAGAATTAATTTGGAAAATTAAACCTGATTTCATTATTGAATCTGGTATTGCTAGGGGCGGCTCTCTTATTTTTTATGCTTCAATTCTTGAATTATTGAAGCATGGTAAAATAATTGGTATTGATATTGATATTAGAAAACACAATAGAATAGAAATTGAAAAACACCCTCTTTTTAAGAGAATAAAACTTATTGAAGGTTCATCGATCGATGACTTTGTTGTTCACAAGATTAAAAAAATTCTCAAAGAAAAAAAGAAAATTATGATTTTTCTTGATTCTAACCATACTGAACAACATGTTCTTACAGAATTAGAAAAGTACTCGCAATTTGTTAAAGCAGGTAGTTACATAATTGTCTTTGATACTATGATGGAAGATATGAAAAGGCATCATTTTAAAAATCGCCCGTGGGATCATGGGAATAACCCTAGAACTGCAGTATGGAAGTTTTTGAAAAAAAATAAACGGTTTAAAATTGATAAGGAAATACAAAAAAAACTTCTGATAACGTCTTGCCCTGATGGCTATTTGAAATGTGTAAAAAATTAAATCACTATTAGTTTACTGAACATCTGAGTATGACTGTAAAACTAAGCATTGGGCTACCCGTATATAATGGCGAATTATTTATTGAAAGATCTATAGAATCTATTCTAGCTCAAACTTTCACTGATTTTGAATTAATCATATCTGATAATGCTTCTACTGATTCTACACAGGAAATATGTCAAAATTTTTCAAAAAAGGATAATAGAATTCGAATATTTAAACAGGAAAAAAACATCGGTATTCATAGAAATTTTTATTTTCTTTTATCTCAAGCTAAGGGCGAATATTTTGCGTGGACAGCAGTTGATGATTACCTGGATAAAGATTTCATGGAAAAAAATTTAAAAGTTTTAGAATCAGATAGTTCTATTGTATCTAGTGTTGGAAAGATAATTCCCTATGACGTTGAATCATTAAAGATTGATTCAAAACTGATTAACACTTCAAATTATCCAAAATTTCTTAAAAACTATGTAAAACACGGCAGACATAAAAAAATGATGGATACTGGACCAGTATCTGGAGATATTAATACTAAGATTAGGAATTTACTAAAAATAACAAAATCCCTTGGACGATGGTATGGTGTACACCGCACTGAACAACTGAAACAATGTATTGTAAAAAAACCGTTCATTAATGTAGAAGTTGCTGTTTTCCTGAATCTTCTAAGACTAGGGGATTTTTATGAAGAATCTTCAACCACTCTGTATGAATTTGATGAAGGAGTATCCTCTAGGGGCATCATTAACATGGCAAGAAATTCCGAACATAACACATTTGAAATAATTTTTCCGTTTTATCCATTTACTAAATGGCTGATTCAAAACTTTGGTGTATCGGCATTCATGAGAAATTTTGATACTTTGCTTAAAATGAATTGGGGAGGAGGGTTTGCTCTGTTCATAGATCTTTTTCTCAAAATTATCAACGGCTCTAAGAAAACTTGCTAATTTTTATTTTGTTTTAGTTTAAACATGATTTCATCTATACCATATTTGAGATCATATTTAATTTGAAATGCTAGTATTTTTTTTATTTTGCTACAATCCATTGTAAATGAATTTTCATCTTTTTCATCATTTATGATAAGATTTTCATTTTCTTTTGTTACCTCCATGATTTTTTTTGCAATTTCTTCAATCGAGTAATTTTGATCATCTGATCCAACATTAAAGATCTCCCCAGCAACTTTTTCTTTTCTGGATTTAATTACTAAGATTATTGCTTCTATAGCATCCTTAATGTGTAAAAATGGCCGTTTACTGCTTTTACTTTTAACCTCAATCTTTCCTTTAAGATGTAATTCCTTTAGCATACTGTTTATTGATTGGTCCCATCTCATTCTTACTGAATCACCAAAAATACTTGCTAATCTTAAGACAGTTATCGAAAATTCACTGTTATTTAGGGAAAGGGCATATTTGTCTAACTCCAAATTTATTTTTGCATATAGTGTTTTGGGGTTTGGTGATTTTTCCTCATTATTTTTCTTTAAACTTCCTTCATAGACATTACTACTAGAGATTCTAATATACTGTGAAACCCCACTTTGTTTGGATATTTCAATGATTTTTTGCCTGGCATTTTTATTTATTTGAATAATTTCTTCCTTCTGCACTTCACCAAGATTTTTTGTCAGTGATACAAGATCAATAACTATGTCAATATCAAAAAAAATTTCTAGTGCTATATCCCTAACATCGCCAATTATAACTTCTGTATTTTTGTTAGATTTTAATTTCGAATAAGTGTCTGAAGATGTAAATCTATCAAAACACCTAACATAATACTCATTTTTAACCAATTCTGGAATTAGTAGGGAACCTATGTAACCCCCACCTCCAATAACAAGAATTTTCTGTGGTATTTTCAATTAATTTTATCCTACATCTGATAAATTTTAATCATGTGTTATTACTTTGTCACGATACAAGCCCCAAACTATGTATTACTGCTAATTTCTTAAAATAATTACTAACTAATTATGAGATTAATTTTACAAAATAATATAAGAGCTAAAAATTTTTTCCATACTTATGGCAGATACTAATTATCTATCTAGAGTTATCAGACACCCACAATTTGTTCTTAATGAAAATTTTATTTTACATCCTATATCAGCACTTTCCACTTCAAGAAAAATTATAAAAAATAACCGCCCGCTCATTGATTGCATTAAAAAATTAACTGGTGATACGACTGAAAATATTAAAAGATATTATAAGGATATTGCAAACAATTCTGAGTTAGAGAAATATTTACAAAACCAATTTGATGAATACAATTCTTACATTAACTCAAAAGATTTTAAAATTTCAAAATTTTTCAAAGAAAATCCTGCGGGCAGACTAAATAGACCATCACAGGGACATGCAGGATTTTTTTTATACATTCTAGTTAGATCATTAAAGCCAGAATTTTTTCTAGAGACTGGTGTAAGTGCTGGGGAATCTTCTACTTATATTCTGCAAGCAATGCATGATAATAATTTTGGAAAACTGTTTTCTATTGATTTTCCATCTGCTATTGTTGAAAAAGGTTTGACTACTATTATGCCTGAAGGAAAAACTTCAGGATGGGCAATCCCAGAAAATCTTAAAGATCGTTGGGAATTAAGTTTAGGAAAATCAGAGGAACTTTTACCAAAAATTCTAGAAAGACAAAAAGAAATAGATGTCTTTATGCACGATAGCTTGCATACTTATGATCATATGATGTTTGAATATACAACAAGTTGGGATTTCATTAAAAAAAATGGATTGCTACTCTCAGATGATATTGTTGTAATGAATGGAAAAGGTCATTCTCCGTTTGTTGATTTTGCAGAATCAAAACAAAAAGAAATCGTGGTATACAATGTATTAGGTGGATTGCAAAAATAATTGTATATGAAATGAAAAAAAATGATAAATATTTACTGGTTTTCTATGCATTGCTTGTAACAGGAATTTCTATGGGATTATTGTACATTGAATCTTCTTTAGAAAAACCTGTAGGCCCGCTAAAAATTATTCCAAACCCACTTGAAAATATTACTATTATAAAAATAACTGATCTTGAAACAGAGAGAATTTTTCAAGTAATGGCTGATGTAGAAAATTATCCACTTGTACTTCCAAAAAATATACTTTCAGTAAATAAACTTGAAGAAACTGATTCATCATTACTTTATGAAATGACTATTCATGAAGCTGGGCTCTCATCAACTATTTTGATTAGACATGATCTTTTTCCATATGACGAACAAATCCTAACCGTTATTGATGGTGATGCAAAAAATACAGTCATTCACCAAAAATTCCAAAACCAAGGAAATTCCACAAAATTAATTTCAAATATTGATATCCATTTAAGAGGTATACTAACTCCAATTCAGTATTTTCCTACCCAAAATTTTAATCATGCTATGGATTCTGCACTTTCAGAATTTATTGCCTACTCTCTTGAAAAAAGTAAGAATGAAAAAATTGTGGATGATATTTATCGTGATATACTAAAACGTCCTGCAGATGGAGAAGCACTTCATTATTTTGTACCTTTGTTGGAAAAAAATGAGATAACACCAGAAGAAATCAAAACTGAAATATATGATTCTGAAGAATATAACGTAACAATAGGCATTATTCTGAAATCTGTAGATCAATTAACTGATAACACTAAGAATACAATTGATGAATTATATGAAATTGTTTTGAGAAGAAGTGCAGATACACAAGGCATGGCACATTTTGGTACGTTATTAGAACTTGAAAAAATGACAGATGTGAATATTCGTGATGAATTACTAAAGTCCTTGGAATTTGGTTCATTACCTGTGGAAACTAGAAGTTTGGACATGATTTCTGAAGATACCAAAGATTATATCAATTTTATTCATCACGAAGTTACAGGACAGCCTGCTGATAAAAAAATACTTAGAGTTTTCGGAATTTTAATGGATTCTAAGTGCAGCGAGCTGGAATGGATGTATACGGACACTGTAGAATCATCCAAGGATTGTAAGAACTGGGGAATGACAAAAAGTGAACTCGATTCGTTTATGCAGACATATGGTACTGCTAGAGCTTGCCGAGTCGATTGTTGATTTTATGAATAATTCATACAACTATAAACAAAATGTTAACGAGTTAACGTAATGTCTTAACAAACAGTAAATCTTTTCTAATAATTTATGCATATCTATTTTTTTAAGTATTTTATTATTGTATTTTTTACAATATCTGAAAATAATGGGGTTATCTCATCCCTTAATCTTTGTATATTTTCTTCTAAGGTCTTAGAGATGTCATAATTTACTGGGTATGAAAGAGTACAAATTGTTCTACCTAAATCAATTTTCTCAGCCAAGTGATGTGCTGATAAAATTATTTCATTTTCATTTTTGATTAATGCCTGCTTAATCGGTTCAGAACCTGCGTATTCTGGTAATTTTCCTCTATGAACACCAAATGCAAGAATTGAAGCTTTGTTTACAATTTCTTCCGAAATTAAATATCTCCAAGAAATTTCAATTATGAAATCACAATGTGGGACATTAGTAATTGATTGTGATTTTGAATCTATTACTTCTAATGGAATTTTATTTTCTTTACATTTTTCCACAAATAACTGGTAATCTTCTCTTTCCGCTCTATCTGGGTCCTCTGATTTGGGTTTTAATTTATGTGTGTATACTTTTAATAATTTATAATCTGATTCATCGATGATTCCACACAGAGTGTTATACCCATGGGGTCTTGAGATAAATGCAACTATTGTAATCATAAATTCTAATCTTATAAACAGAATAAAAAAATTTCTCATCTATGACATATTTTATCTGAATGATTATATGGTCAAGAGTATTATTACAAGTGTGTCTGTTCCTTCAATTGAATTAAAAACAATTCACAGCTCTGATATTGATTTTCTTTATGAATTGCTTTCAGAAAGACCATCTGTTGAAAATATTTCTCATAAAGAAATGCCAAGTTACAGGAAACATGTAAAATTTGTCCTTTCAAAACCCTACAAAAAATGGTACATAATTTATTATAAAAAACAAAAATTTGGTTCTCTTTATCTGACAAATTTGAATGAAATTGGCATTCATTTTAAAAAAGTTTCAATTTCTGATTTTCTCATTACCAAATCTATAGATCTATTAATAAATAAAAATCCTGGAAAACGATTTCTCATAAATGTTAGTCCAAATAATAAAAAATTTATAAAAACAATCAAGAGGAAGTTCAAGTTGATTCAACATACTTATGAATTACAGTTTTCTAGTTAGTTCAAATATTGCCAAAACAAATTAAACTATTTGATCCCGTAATCAATGATGATGAAGTAAAAGCTGTTGTAAAAGTTTTAAAAAGCCATTTTTGGGCATCTGGTTCTGGTACAGGTAAGGTTAAAAAATTTGAAAAAATCTTCAATGAATATATCGGTTCCCAAAACTCTCTTGCTGTAAATTCTGGAACAGCTGCGTTACATTTGGCTCTGTCTGTTTGTGATATTAAAAATAAAGAAGTTATTTTACCATCATTGTCATTTGTGTCTACTGCTCACGCAGTAATGTATAATGGGGGCAAACCAATTTTTGCAGATGTTGACCCAATTACTCTGAATATTGACCCAATGTCTATTTCAGAAAAAATCTCAAAAAAAACCAAAGTCATTTTACCTGTACACTTTGGTGGTTTGGCATGTGATCTTGGTTTAATTCAAAAACTTTGTAAAGACTCTGGCATTTTTCTAATTGAAGATGCGGCACACGCTACCGGTAGTTTGTATAAAGAAAAAAAAATTGGAACCCATGGGGATATAGTTTGTTTCAGTTTTCATCCTGTAAAAAATTTAGCAATGCCTAATGGTGGTGCACTTGCGTTAAATGGAAAAAATACAAAAAAAACTGAAAAATCCATTAGAGCGTTGCGCTGGTGTGGTATATCTAATCGGCAAGGAGTAGAATATGATGTTTCTGCACTTGGCTGGAATTATTATATGAATGAAGTTTCCGCGGTCATTGGTTTAGAGCAATTGAAGAAATTAGACAGGTTGATTTCTATCAAGAAAAATATTGCCAAAAGATATTCTGGTGAATTAAATGTCGAAAAAATGCCATTTGATGAAAATTGCTCATATCATTTGTTTTGGATCAGAGTAAGAAAGAGGAAGCAATTTATGCAAAAAATGACCCAAAATGGAATTGAAACAGGAATTCATTATAAACCAATTCATAAAATGACATTTTACAATTCAAAACAGCAACTTCCAAATACAGAGTCTATATCTGACGAGCTTGTTTCAATCCCAATTCATGCTAATTTGTCAGATTCATCTGTGTCTAAAATAATTAAAAATGTAAACAAGTTTTCTTAGTTATTCGTATTCGGTAATTCCTTCTCCTAAACCGATATCACTTTTAGCCTTCTTCCCATCAACTTCGTTCATTAATCTTGGATCCAAACCTCTAGTTTTGTTCCCTGGACGTAGGATTTCTATGTTCACACCTTCTTTCAAGATCTCTCCTTTTTTGATATTTTTTATTGCTTGAATTCTCCTTTTTGCAAAACACAGTAATTCATTTTCTACATCAAGAATAATTTTTTCTCCATCTCCTTTTGCCTTATCTGCATGCCTAATACTTTTTACCATCATTTCCAATTCTTCAGGTATCAATGCGAATGAATGATCTGGTCCTGGCAAATTTCTATCTATAGTAAAATGTTTTTCTAAAAATGTAGCACCTAAACCCACAGCTGTAAGTGGACCAATTAATGGATCCATGCTATGATCTGAAAACCCAATTGGTAGATTATATCGTTCTTTCATTTTTGGAATTACAGACAAGTTAAGTGATTCGATTGGAGATGGATATTTTGATGTACATTGAAGTAGACCAATTGAATTATTATATTTTTTAACAAGATTTACCGCGAAATCAATTTCATCAAATGTACTTGCTCCTGTTGAAATTAAAATTGGTTTTTTTGTTTTTGCTATATACTCTAACAATCTAATATGATTTATTTCAAATGATGCAACCTTGTGAATAGGAACGTATGGATTAATATTTTTTGCATCTTCAACTGAAAATGGTGTTGACATAAAAATAATGTTCTCCTCTTGACAATTTTTTTCTAATTCTGGTATCATTTCATATGGCATAGAAAGATATTCAAAAATTTCATTGATCTCTTGAGTAAAACCTTGACTTGAAAGATACTCACTTTTGCCCGCTTTATCAGCATAAACTGTATTGGACTTGTATGTTTGAAATTTTATTGCGTCAGCACCTGATTTTGATGCAATTTTGATCAGTTGTTTTGCTTGTTTCAAATCTTCTTCATAACTACCACATTTCCAATTTGAGCCTGCCTCAGCGATGATAAATGTATGGAAACAGTTATCAAATAAATTCTTAGAATAATTCAGATCTTTGTTTATTTCCATATCAAATTCTATCTTCACATATTTCTTTCCTATAAAATTTATTTTTCGCTGCCAAGTAATCCCGATTCTTCAATTATTTTCTTTAACTCATTCTTTGAAATTTTTTCTACCGAATTAGATGAATATCTATCAGACATTTCAAGTTTTTTTATACCTGGATAGCCTACTTTAATCTCACTTATTTCTCTAAACGGGCTAAAAATGATATATTTATTATCAAATTCCCACGTATACCGCAGTTCATCTGTATTAATTAGTGTCTCATGTAATTTTTCACCTGGTCTTATAGAAACTATCTCCTCTTCAACCTCTCCGACTAGTTCGATTAATGCGTCTTTTAAATCCATTATAGAATATGCCTTTAATTTTGGCACAAAAACTTCAGAACTTTTCCCTAGAAAAGTTGATTCGATAATAAAATCTAACGCTTCATTCATAGTTAAGCTAAATCTTGTCATGTTTGGATCAGTGATTGTAAGTTTTTGTTTTTCTCTAATTTGTTTTATGAATTTTGGTACAACAGAACCACTACTTCCTAAAACATTTCCATATCTTAGAGATATGAATTTTGTCTTTTTTTCTTCAGAATTCCAATATGGATTAGCAGCAACAAATAATTTTTCCATTAGTAGCTTTGTAGCCCCATACGTGTTAAGTGGTGAAACTGCCTTATCAGTACCTACACATGTGGCAACAGGAATATTTTCATGCATACATGCATCAATAACATTTTGAGAACCAATCACGTTTGTTTTAATTCCTTCAAAAGGATTGTATTCAACAACAGGAACATGTTTCAGAGCTGCCCCATGAAAAATAATATCTGCTCCTTCAAATGCTTTGTATAACCTAGATATTTCTCTTACATCTCCAATAAAAAATCTTAATCTTTCATCATCAAATTCTGATTCCATAGTAACTTGTTTGTTCTCATTCCTACTCAAAATTCTAATTGTTTTTACTTCTGACTCAAGTAATTTCTTTGTTAAAGCCTGACCCAATGACCCAGTACCACCAGTAATTAAAATAATTTTATCCTTTAATTTTTCAATAATCTCTTTTTTCATTGTTCATTAAATAATATTTTTTATATTTTAAGTCTATTTCTTTGTCAATTCAGTCTCTACAAATTCACAAATAATGTGGTAAATTACTCTGTGTGCCTCTTGGATATTAGATGTGGAGGAATCATCCACAATTATTGGAATGTCAACATGTTCTTTAATAATTCCGCCATTATTGCCTAAAAGAGCTATTGTCTTGGCTTTTCTCTCTCTGGATGTAATAATTGCATTTTTAACATTAACTGAATTCCCACTAGTCGAAATCCCCAAAACAACATCCCCATCAGAGACAAGCGCCTCACATTGACGACTAAAAATATGATCAAATGAAAAGTCATTTCCAATTGACGTGAGAACTGAAGTATCTGTCGTTAGAGATATCGCTGACAAGCTTTTTCGATTTTTTTTAAATTTGCTTATAAATTCTGCTGCAATGTGTTGTGCATCAGCTGCACTGCCTCCATTTCCAAAAATTATAATTTTATTACCTCTTTCTAAACAATTGATAATTTCTTTTATTGCTTTTTCTATCACTTCTGAAAGATTCACAGATTTTTTAATGCATTCTGCACTGTCTAAAAATGATTTTTCAATACTGCTTTTCATAGACATCATGTTAAAATTTGCCTTAATTTTTCTTTAGCAGGTAGTTCTGAATCCCAAATTCTCTTTTTTCCGTCTCCAATAATTTTTTCAAGTTCTTTTAAATCTCTGACTAATCTGAATAAGCCTCCCGGTTCTAATGATGCCGCTTGATCACTTCCATACATTGTTCGATCTAAAGTAATATGTCTCTCAATTGATGTTGCACCAAACAATGTTGCAGCAACACAAATTAGATATGAACCTGTTTCATGACCACTATAGCCTACTTTGCATTTAAATTTATTTTTCAAAACAGAAATTAATTTTAAATTTGCTTCTTCCGGATTCATGGGATAAGCACTATGAGAATGCATTAGCTCAAATGGACATTTAAATTTTCTAAAAATTTTTACCGCTTTCTCTATATCCTTTAAAGTACTCATTCCTGTTGAAATGAACGTGTATTTTTTTTCCTCTGCAATAGTCTTCAAAAGTTTATTATGAACAAGCATTGCTGATGCCACCTTGTTGTATTTACTTTTAAATTTCCGCATTTGGATTTGACTTCCAACATCCCAACATGACACAAACCATGGAATTCTTTTTTTCTTACAATATTTGTCAATTGTTGAATATTCCGTTAGAGAAAGTTCAAGCCCTAGTTTTTGGTCTCTTTGGGTTGTACCCCAAGGACTTTCTCTTGGCTGATTAAGAATTTCTTTTGAATATACTTTTTCTACGTCTCTTTTTTGGAATTTTACAGCGTCGCATCCAGCATTTTTTGCAATTTCAATTAATTTTTTTGCTATACTAATATCCCCATTATGGTTAATTCCAATTTCTGCTGTTATGAAAACCATTAGTTAATTCGATTTTTTTTTTTATAAATATGTATTTAGTGTATATTTGAACCAAATTTTGAAAAAATAATCAAATCTGAAATTTCTCTAAACGCCCCCTTTCCTCCATCTTTTGAACAAACGTAATCTACGTGCCTTTTTATCATGTTGCTGGCATCATTAGGGACAGCAGAAAATCCTACTTTTTCTAGAAGCGCCAAGTCATTTACATCATCACCGATATAGGCTACTTCATTTTCAGAAACATTAAATTTTTTACAAATTTTTGGTAATTCATTTTCTTTTTTTAGCGAACCTGAAATAATTTTAGTAATGTTCATTTCCTTTGCCCATTTTTTTGTGATTTTGGAATTCTCCTTTGTAACAATAATCGTTTTTATTCCATTTCTTAATAACAGGTTAACACCCATACCATCTCTAACATGAAATTTTTTTAATATTTCCCCCATATCTGAATAATATCTACCACCATCTGTTAATACACCATCTACATCTGTGAGAATAATTTTAATTTTCTTACATTTATTTTTCTTTGCAGAATTGTTTTTTTTACTTTGCATTTTATCCTCTTTTTCTGTGTGTATTTTACCTAAACAAATTCACCCGGAGAAACGTTAATCTCGACATCAACTCCATCAAGAATTTTTGTTTTATCAGATCCATCTTGAATTTTTTCGTCATAGACTTTTGATCCAAATTTTAATTTACGCTGAATCATGGTGCCTAACATTTTTGAAATAATTTTACCTATTCCATTTACATCAGAACCATTCTCTTCAATTTTTTCTTTTATCATTTGTTTTTGGACATCATTTGAAAAGAATAAAATGTCGATTGGTTTTTCTAATTTTACGGGCAAACTCCTAAATTTATCATTCATTAATTTTTGAAAATCATAAGTAAATTTGTGTGAATATTCTTTTTCATATTCAAACACATTCCTTTTTGTTAAGATGCTAAAAATTTTTAGTTCTTGTAAAAAGGAATTGTATTTTTCATATGCTTGAACATCTTTTTTCTTTAAAAGATCACTAGCTGTTGAAAACACTGCCTCGTGTATATCATCAATCAGATCTAGTGCTGCGATGGCTCTGTGTTTAAATAAAACATTTACTCCCAATTCTCCTTTTGCGTATTTTTCTATAATTGTTTTATCACTTTTTATAATATTGATTACCTGATCACGATTATCCAATAATTCGTTCCGTGTGTCATTATCAAATGATTGGTAAAGTCCATTAATTTCTTTTGAGTAATATTTTCTATTTTCATGTAATATTGGTAACAAATCAGAGGGTTTTATGCCAAAATTTTTTAGAAAAGTGTAAAGCTCTGACAGAATTTCATCCTGGTAGAAAATACCTAGGGTTAAAGCAAAGGAACGACACTCATAGTAATCCTCAATTGGTAAACTAGATGTTGCAACGCAAATCTCTTCAATTTCAGCTGTCAGAATTTCCTTTTTTCCAAATCTATACGCACCAAAACATCGTGGTAATACTCTATACTTGGTTTGCATTTTCCAATAATTTTTGCTTATTTCAGAGCCTAATTCTGAACCTTCTAGAATCATACATTGATACATAGAGATTATTTTGATTGCTGAATCTGCTAATTTTAGTACTGTATTGAAATGTTTCTCTTTGGAATCACCCGGCAAGGCCAATATAACTTCCGAATAGGTATTTGCACTCATTTCATTTCCAGCTTTTGTCATTTCTAACAGTTGTTGTTCAGAAATATTATTTCGCTTAACATTTTCTAACACTTGCTTATCTAATGACTGTACTGAGGCGGCTAATCCCATACTTCCTTTCAGTATAGATGCACATTCTAGAATTCTAGGTTTGTTGTTTTTACCAGCAGATACTTGAATGTAATGTGGATAATCATATTTCTCTTTAATTCTTGCAATACCAGTACTAATTTCAATATCTCTAGCATACATTCCAAAATTAAGATCTGCAATTGTCAACATTTTTCCTTTGTAGCGAGTTGCAACATATTCCAATTCTTGTTCAAATCTTGAAACTGACTTGTGGTATACTTTTGAACGACTATCAGTTCCATCAACACAAAAAGTACATGTAAAAGGGCAGCCGCGATTTGATTCTAATAGTGGTGACAATCTAGAATCTTCTAGAAATTTATCCATATACCCTTTTAGATAAGGCGATGGAATTTTATCCAAATCTTCAATTCTAGGACTAAATTCTCCAGTCTTGTGTAATTTATCATTAACTAGAGAGTAGCATCCAGGAATTTCTTTTTGTTTTACTTTGTTAATATCACGAGTTTCATACCACACATCTACAATTTTTGTAAAACTTTCTTCACCATCACCGACAACATAGATATCAACAAATGGACGCTTTCTAAGCCATTCTTCTCTTTGTTTATTTTCTAATGGAAAATTAGGGCCGCCAAAAACTATCAACGTATTTGGATTAAGTAATTTGATCTCTTTTGCCAAGTCTATTGATAGTTCAAGATTCCAAACATAATTACCAAAACCAACCACTGTTGGTCTTTTATCGAAAAATGCATCAATAAATTTTTGCGGGTCCTTAAAAATTTCTATAGATAATTTTGAAGAATACTTTGAATATTCTAAGAGATATGACTTAATGCAACCTATAGGATAGGGCATTAAATTTGGTGAATATGATTTGCTTCCAGTATGAGTTAAATCAGCAATTAGTATTGTTTCATTCATTATTTACTTACATAATTATGCTCATTTTAAACATATTTCGACACTAGTCATATTTGTACTACAAAAAAGACATCTCAGCAAATATTATTTCTCAGTAGGTAACTATTAAATTAAAATGAATAGGGATTGATTTAATGGATCCAAAATGGACATCTGGAAATGAATTAAAATACTTGCAAGAAGTCCTCAACAATTCAGATGATGTTAAAAAAAATCCGTTTACAGATAGGCTAGAAGAAGCTTTTTGTAACAAATACGGTGTGAAGTATGCTATTGCTGTAAATTCAGGCACATCTGGACTTCATGCTGCATTAGTAGCAGCTGGAGTAAAACCTGGAGATGAAGTAATCACTACACCATTCACAGTTGTAGTTGATAGCACTGTACCAGTAATTATGGGGGCAGAGCCTATTTTTGCAGATATTGATCCAGAAACTCATAACATTGATCCTAAATCAATTCAAGAAAGAATTACTAAAAAAACTAAAGCGATAATTCCTGTAGCGCATGATGGATTACCGTATGATATAGATGAAGTCAAAAAAATCGCTGATGAAAATGATATCATTGTGGTTGAAGATAATGCTCAAGCTATGTTAGCGGAATATAAGGGAAGATACGTAGGAAAAGATGCAAACATTACAATGTTTTCTTTTGAAAGAACAAAGCATGTCTCAACCGGTGAAGGTGGAATGTTAATAACAAATGATGAAGGACTAGCTACAAGAGCTAGAAAATTTGCTGGAATGGGATTCAAAAATCTTTCTGCGAGAAAAAGTGATTTGGTAGCTGGGGTTCCCTTAGAATATCAAACTCCCAGTTATGAAAGAAATGATGCAGTTGGTCTTAATTATAGATTTAATGAATTTTTAGCTGCTATTGCGTTGGCACAATTTGAAATTGCAGATGAACGAGTGAAATTGAGAAGGGATATTGCAAAACTCTATACTGAAATCTTTACTAATACCAATTTTAAGATGCAAAAAATTCCAGAAGGATATGTAAGTTCATACTTTACATATGCTGTTGAATCTCCATTTGAAAAAATAAATGAATGGAGTAATTTTCATAAACATCATATTAATAATGGAGGAGATGATTTTTACGCTGCGATGATTTTGAGTTATGAGGAACCAATCATGAAGAAATTAGGTTACTATGAAAAATGCAAAGGTACATGCCCAGTTGCGGAAGAAATTCAGCCTAAAATGATGCAGTTTAAAACTAATTATCGTACAATAGAAGATGCAAAAAAACAGATCAGTATTCTAAAATCATCCTTAGACAGTTTTGTAAAAACCAAGATTTAACGTAGTACATATAATTATTTAAAGTGTATTTATTATAGATATTAGAATTAATGAAAGATAAGATACTTTTTTGGTTGGAAACTGGCTCACCACATTTAGGTATTGCAAAATATTTAGATGAAAACCACGATTGTGAACTTTTTACTATTGTGAACACGAATAGGGGGAAAAAGTTTTTCCAAAAACAAAATATTATAAAATTTATTAAAACTTGGTATCTGCATGATAATGTTATAAAGTCGAATAAAAAACCAGATTTACAATACCTATCTTCATTTGAAAAAAAATATCAGATTAATTTATGGAATATAGTTTATAGTGATGTAATTCTTTCACAATACAATAATTTTTATAAATTTACTGAAAATGAGATTTTAAGTGTACTAGAACAAATTTGTAAATTTTTTGAGGGTATTTTAGAAGAAATTAATCCAGATTTTTTGATTATTAGACCAACTGATGCTTGTGCGGATCAACTTTTACAACTAATTTGCAAATCAAAGAAAATAGATATTCTTACTGTTGGTTCTACTAGATTTGGTTCCATATCAAATATAGAAACTGATTGGGATCTTCTTGATTACCCACTTCCTCCTATAGATTATAAAAAATATTCCAATAGAACAAAAGAAGAATTGATTAATTTTATGACAGGATATGACAGACAGCAATATGAATTGAGGAAAAGATGGCAAGGCTCTAAAGTAAATTGGGCAAAAGCTAGTCTTCATTATTTAAAATTGATTGCTAATCCAGATTGGCAGAAATACTATACACATTCTGGTATAACCATACCTCGAGTTATTTTCATAGAAATATTATCCAAAATGAAAAAAATTTATCGTCAATCTTTTATCGATAAATACTTTCATAAAGATATAGATTATGATAAAAAATTCGTATATTTTCCATTATCTTTAGAGCCAGAAAGAACGATTCTGATTCCAACTCCATTTTATTCAAATCAGTTGGAAGTAATTAAAAATGTGGCAAGATCCTTGCCCGTTGATCATCTACTATATGTAAAAGAGCACCCAATGCAAAAGTTCCGAGGCTTGAGACCTGTATCCTATTATAAAGAATTGTCAGAATTACAAAATGTAATACTAATTCACCCCTCAATTCCTAATGAAAAATTAGTTCAAAATTGTTCCCTAGTTGTATCAATTCTAGGCACATCCTCATTAGAGGCCGCATTTCGTGAAAAACCATCAATTGTATTCGGAGATGTGATTTTCTCCAGTCTTCCATCTGTATTAAGAATACAAAATCTTGAGGAACTTCCTGAATTAATCAAGACTGGACTAAATACCAAAGTGAACTTATCAGATTTGAACAAATTTGTAAATATGATCGAACAAAATTCATTTGAATATGATGATAATGAATTTGCCATGAAAATATGTGATAGATTCTTTTTCAGTGGGTTTCTATTTGATGTTAATATACCAGTTTCAGATATGGCATTGTTTTTGGAAGAGAATAAAAAAATATATGATTTGTTAGGCTCCCAACATTTAAAAAAAATATATCAAATTAAAAACAAAAAATCATAAATTAGATTTAAAATTTACTAAGCGTGATGGGAAATTTTTCTCCCTTTGCGCATAATACATTTGTATAATTCTTTTTTTGCTCATTATATTCTTCAATAAAATTTGTTAACACTATAGGATCTAATTTTTTATTTTCTTGGTTGATATTAAATAATTTAAATTGTTTTTCTATTAGTGATTTTAAAATTTCTTCTGGTATATCTCCAAATTTTTTAATCCATTTTGGAAAATACTCCATCATGATTACAAGATTTTTTGAATTTTTAATAATTTTTGACGCCCCTAATAATGTAGCACCTTCTGCGCCTTCAACATCTATTTTGATAAATTTTATTGGTTTTTCAAAATTTTTAAAATATTCATCTAATGTAATTACGTCAATTTCTATACTTTCTCTTTTATCTTCACCATCAAAAATTCTATGACTAGCAAGATTTCGTTTTGAAACATACAAATTAATTTTACTGTTTTTGTCAGAAACAGCTTTTTGAACTAATGTTACATGATTGTGATTATTTTCTTTTACATTTTTTGAAAGTAATTCAAAGTTTGATGGTTCTGGCTCAAATGCATACACATGCCCAAATTCACCAACTAATTGTGCGAGAATTAAAGTATAATAACCAATATTTGCTCCTAAATCTACAACAATATCCCCTTTCTTAATAATCCGTTTTAAGCACTCGATTTCAAATTTGTCGTAGCTATCTTTCCTTGTGGATAACAGTAGTGAATCCTCTTTGTCAAGGTACAATTTTTGTCCACCAATTTTGATATATTCTAAACGAACCCCTGAACTAATTTTGGAAAATGTTTCTTCGTACAAATTTACTATCTTTTGTGATCTACCTAAACCTAATTTTGCACAATATTTAGAAATTTTCTTGAAAAGCAGAACTCTATCCATTTATGTCCATATCCACTCTGAAGTAATAAAAATGGATTTATTGTACTCTAACTTCTTCGTTTATTATGACAAGTTATGACAAAACACTATGGAATACATATACAAATGACAATTTAGAAACCGAGCAGCAAAAATTAGGTGATTTTTTCTACCATCTTTCACTAGGACTAGGTGCAAAAAAAATCTGTGAAGTAGGCACAAATGTAGGAAATAATTTAATGGGATTCCCAAAGCAATTTGATGTTACAGGAATTGACTTGAATGAACATGCATTGTCAATAGCTAAAAAAAAGTATCCAGAATTTAAGTTTGATTTAGATTCAATACTAAAACTCCCTTATGCAGATTCAACGTTTGATCTAGTTTTCACACGAGGAGTATTAATCCACATTGACCCTAAAAATATTGATAAGGCCACTAGTGAAATATTTAGAATTTCTAAAAAATGGATTGTCTGTTTAGAATATTTTGGGGAAGACGCTAAATCAATCCCCTGGAAAAGAGGAAATGATTTACTGTGGTACAGAAATATGAAAATGAAATTGATGAGTCACTCTGTTGAGGTAATCACTGATATGGCAATGCCTGATGAAATAGATTCAGGTAAAACTTGGTTAACTGTGGTAAAAAAAATATAGTACATAATTATCTGAGCTGATATGACAAACGATAAAAAAATAAAACCAAACATACTATTTTTATTAATTGATTCATTAAGAGCTGACAAATGTTATGGTATTCAAAGGACTTGTGTAACTCCAAATTTAGATGAAATGATAAAAAAGGGAACGTATTTTACCCAAGCAATTTCATCATCAGATGCAACAGTATTATCTTTAAGAGGTATGTTTACGGCACTATTTCCTTTTAAAACAGGTACAATAAAAAATAGAAGAATTAATTCTAACATTGATACAAAAATTCCCACAATTACCAGTATACTAAAAAAATCAGGCTATCAAATTTTTGGTAAAGTGCCATCACTTGTATCATTAGACTCGTTATATTCAGTATTTGAAAATAATGATAAATTTTCAGTCGATCAACAATGGCCACGATTAGAAGATGGTATAGGTGCAGAAATAATAAAAAAAATTAAAACAGATATCCAAGAACCATGGTTTTACTATATACATATTCTTGATGTACATAGTAAGGTCATGCCAAAAATGCCACCATTAATAATCCCTAAAAAATATGATGATGAACAATTTGGAAGAAGTAAATATGAACGTGCAATTTCTGCTACTGATTATTGGTTAGGAGAGATTTTGAAAAACATTGATTTAGAAAAGACAATTGTTATTACTACTTCAGATCACGGTTCGTTTATACCATATTATCAAAATGGTACAGTGATTAGCCTGGAGGAAAGTGTAACTACATCATTACCAAACATTAAAACACCAAAATTTCTAAACCCGTTGAAAAGAAAAGCATATTCCATAGTTAAGAATAATGAGCAAAAAAATATACTTGCTAAAATAGAAAAACTTTCACTCACAGAATATGAAAAGAGAAATTTATTATGTTTATATGATAAAAATCTCTTTAGAATTTTATATGATGAACTTGTGAGAGTTCCACTCTTGCTTATTGGGAAAAATATACCCAGAGGTAAAATCTTTAATCACCAAGTTAGCACACGAGACATATTACCTACAATAATTGATATTCTGCAACTTGATGAAAATATTAGTGTAGATGGGCATAGTTTATGCCCTTTTATGGAAGAAAAAAGCATAAAAGAAGAACCAATATTTATTCAAAGTTCATTTCCACTGGACAAAGAATCTGGATATTTAGTGGGAATTAGAACACTAAAGTACAAATATAATAGATCAATTGACGATCCTAAACAAAATGTTTTCCTTTATGATTTACAAAAAGACCCAAAAGAAGAAAAAAATATTGCTGATGAACACGCTGACATAGTTAACGAATACGAAAATTTCCTGAAAAATTGTCTTTCTCAGACACAAAATGATGAAGAAAAATCTGAAAATTCTAAAACAAAGATCATTGAGGATGAATTGAGGAGATTGGGATATATCAACTGATGTTCCTAATTTTCAGTTTCATTAATTGTTTGTAACAATGTTATGATTTCCTCTTTTGAAATTTTTCTTGGATTATTATCTAAATGCTTTCTATCAAGTAAAATTAATTCTGATGCCTTCTCAATGTTTTGACTTAAACTAATTTTAGGGAAACTCAGCTTTTTTACTATTTTTAAGAATCTATCATAAAATACTGAATTATTAAATTTATGTGCTACAGTGGTAGTAAATGCAAGTGCATGACCATGTGAAATGCCTTCATTTGAATAAACATAAGATAATGCATGCCCAAGTGTTGTAGAACTATTTCCAAATCCTAATCCCGTTAAAAGTGAGCCATAAGGTAATTTTTTATAATTTTCATTCATTATACCATCTTCTAATATATCAAATGCTGTTTTACAAAAAAACCTCGTGTATGGATTAGCATTTTTACTATCGTATGCTTCTGTGCATTGAGCGCATGCATCAATTGCAGAGTTTCTAATTATCTTCACTGGTGAGTTTTTTATAAAAAATGGATCTATTATTGCAGTATTTGCAAGTAGGCTGTCATCATGAAAGCTTTTCTTTTTGCCATTTACTTTTAAAACAGAAATTCTAGTTACTTCACTGCCACTCCCAAATGTTGTCGGTATCAATATTTTCTTTTTTTTTAGTTTATGTGCAACATATTTTGCTACATCCAACGAACTACCTCCACCCAATCCAATTACATGACTAAAATCTATATTCTGAAATTCCGAAATTATTTTTGATGTAGTCTCAATTGATGGGTTAGGTTCTACACAATCAAAAACATGTTGATTGTTAATTTGTAAATGCTCTAACCATCCTCTAGATTTAGCTCCTTTTGAGGTAATTATTAGAAATTTTTTTGGGTATGAAAAATGCATGGAAGAATCTTGTCCAAAAATTATTTCTGATGGCTGTTTTACGGTCCACATATAATAAATATTAAAAGATGTATTATTATAGATTAAATTACATTCTTAATTAACTGATTATATAATGAACTCTAATGCTGACACACTTCATTCAAAATTAGGAGGAAATTCAATTTTGAGAGTTGCTGGTGCATTTGATGCAATGTCAGCGAAACTAGTAGAATTGAATAAATTTGATGCAGTATGGGCTGGTAGTTTTGCAATTTCTGCAACACATGCAGTTCCAGATGCTAGTATAATGACAATGACAGAATTTCTGCAGGTAGCAAAAAATATGGTAGATTCATGCAATATACCAATCATTGCAGATTGTGACACAGGATTTGGTGGACCGTCTAATGTATCATATCTAGTTAAACAATATGATAATGTTGGTGTTGCAGGAATTAGTATTGAGGATAAAATTTTTCCAAAACAAAATAGTCTTCTTGATAATGGCAAACAAGATTTACTGCCAGAAAAAGAATTTGTCGCAAAAATTATCGCTGGAAAAGAATCCAAAATTAATCAAAATTTTATGATTATTGCAAGAACTGAAGCATTAATTGCAGGATTAGGTATTGATGAGGCAATAAAACGAGCCAATGCATATGAAAATGCGGGTGCAGACGCGATTCTAATTCATTCAAAAAATAACACCCCAAATGAAATTTTTGAATTTTGTGATTCTTGGAAAGGAAATGTTCCATTAGTAGTAGTTCCAACATCTTATAGCAGTGTTAAAATTGATGAATTAGTCTCTCATGGAATTAAAATGGTTATTTATGCAAATCAGTCACTAAGAATTGCACATAAATCAATGTCCAGATTATTAAGAAAGTTGAGAAATGCAGACAGTTTAGATGAAGTTGACGAGGACATATCAGATATGAATGAGATATTTGAATTACAAAAAATGTTCGAAATACATTCACAAGAAAAAGAAATTGAAGAAAAATTAAAGAAAATGGGTTATATTAATTGAAAAAAAAATTTCAAAGTGAAATTTTTAATTTGTTATTGAAAAAAGGGATAGATAATTTTATTGGCGTGCCAGATTCAACATTCAAAGATTTCATTAATGAAGGATTGAAACAAAAAAAAATAATAATTTCAACCAGAGAAGAAGAAGCAATTGGTATTGCGGCTGGTATGTCACTGTCAGATAGTAAATCCTTAGTTTTTATGCAAAATGCAGGATTTGCCAATTCATTGAGTACAATTACATCACTAGTACAATTATACCATATTCCAATAATTTTTTTGGTTGGGTGGAGAGGTTATTTATCAGGAGATGCCCCAGAACATAAAAAAATTGGAGAGATACAACCAGATTTGATTAAAATTCTGAAATTACCATCAAAGGTAATTACAGAAAAAAATTGGAAAAATGCATGCCTATGGGCAATCAAAAAGAATCAAAATAATACTGCATGTGTATTAATCATAAGGAGAGAATTTCTTGATTAGAAAAGAAGCTGTAAAATTAATTGCAAAAGAAATTGGTAATCAACCAATTGTTTCAGCAAATGGATTCATGAGTAGAGATTTGTATGAAACAAATGAAAAAGAAAATAATTTCTATATGATTGGATCCATGGGGTTAGCTTCATCAATAGGATTAGGAGTAGCGTTAAAAAATCCAAAAAAAAAAATTTATGTTTTTGATGGAGATGGAAGTATACTAATGAATTTAGGATCATTGGTGACAATTGGTTCATTAAAGCCAAAAAATCTAATTCATATTATTTTTGACAATAAAGCTCATGAATCTACTGGCGGTCAACCAACAAATTCAAAAATAATAGAATTAGAAAAAATTGCACACGTTACAAAATTTAAAACTTATAAAATTTCTAAAAAAGAGCAAATTAAAAAAATCTTTTCTAAAATAAAAAAAGAATCTGGACCAATTTTCATATTAGTAAAAATTGAAAAAAGTGATGCTAGAAGTATCAGAGTTGATATCACACCACCAAATATTAAAACTAGATTTATGAAATCATTAAAATGAATGCAATAATAATAGCAGCCGGTTCAGGTAAAAGAATTGGAAATCATGTAAAAAATATTCCAAAAACAATGGTTAAAGTAAATGGAAAATCAATCATTGAGTATCAATTATCAGCATTAAAAAAAGTAGGAATTAATGAAGTCCATGTAATTACAGGCCTACATAGTGAACAATTCAGTATAAAAAATGTAACACATGTTAAAGATGAAAATTATAGTAAACACGATATTTTAGGAAGTTTAATGGAAGCAAAACAATATCTCATTGATGATACTTTGGTTTTATATTCAGATATTATTTTTGAATCAAAAATAATTCAAAAAATTTTAAATTCAAAAGAAGATATTTCTATTGGCATAGATATGGATTGGGAAAAAAAATATGAAGAAAGAACAGAACACACAAAATTAGAAGCTGAAAATGTTGAATTAGATAAAAATGAAAAAATAATTCAAATTAAAAAAAATATTCAAAATGTAAATAACAATGTCGGTGAATTTTTAGGAATTATAAAATTTTCAAGTAATGGAGCTAAATTATTTATTAAAAAATATGAAGAATTACTTAAAAATAACAATGGTTCTTTTCATGAAGCTCAATCTATTCAAAAAGCATATCTTACAGATATGTTTCAAGAATTAATTAATTCAAATGTCAAAATTGAACCAATTATGGTTTCTGGTAAATGGTGTGAAATAGACACTATGCAAGATTTAAAAAATGCTGAAAAAATATTTTTTCCTTAATCACGTTTACTAATTAAATTCTGTAATTCTGTCCATAAAATTTCTTCAATTTTTTCTCCTGTTCCAATTAGATTTTTATTTTCATTTGGATCTAATTCAAGATTATAGAGCTCCTTAGTTTCATTATGTTCATTAAAAATTAATTTCCATTCAGATGTTCTGATTGATTTTGTATTAGGTTCTTTTGGAGGGGCTTTTTCATTTAGTGGATTACCAGTTTCAGAAAATGCAAAAGGTTCAGAAAAAGATTCGCCACGTATTAATGGCAATAACGATTTACCATCCAAACTAGAATATGCCTCATCTAAAGGAATATCTAAAAAATTCAAAATAGTAGGCATAAAATCAATTGTACGAATTTGTTGCTTTATTTCCAGAGTATTAGAATCAGGGATTAAAAAATATGTGAAAGTCTTAAGAGTATAATCATAACAAAAAGCACCATATGCTCTTTCACCAATTTTTTCACCTATACTAATTCCATGATCAGACATTACTAAAACTATAGAATTTTTATCCAATTCTAATTGATTAATTTTGTTTAAAATTTTAGATAAATATGATTCTGCTGCCGCAAATAATTTATCATAACGTAATTCATTTTTATTTTTATTTGAAAAAAAGTCTTTACTAAAATTATCATATACTTTAAGAACTTCATTCATAATTCCAGTATGAATTTTACTATAATGTAAATAAAGAAAAATTTTCTTATCATCTAAATTTTTTTTATTCATTTCATCTAGAAGATTTTGATGTCGTTCAACTAAATTATCATTTAATTCATCATGAACTACATAATGATCAAAACCTTGTTTTGGGACAACTAATTGATTAATTACATCAGCATAAGTTTCATAATTATTATCTTTCAAATATTCAGTAAGTGTTTTAAATTTATTTTTTTTAAATTTAAAAGTAGACCAATAACTATTGGTTCCAGTACGAGAACCATATGTACCACTAAAAACTGCATGCATTGCAGCAATTGTATGAGACGCATAAGTAATCGAATTTGAAAAAAAGATTGATTTTGTTTTTAATTTATTAAAAATAGCTGAATGTTGGGCTCTATCAAGTCTTCCACCATCTATCATTATAATAATTACGTTTTTTTTATTCATAATAAAATTAAAATTTCAAAATATCTAATTTTTTCCTTTAGAATCAAACCATAACATAGTTTCAGAGATGGCTCTTTCTGTATTTTTCTTTCCAACTATAGAAAGTTCTCGTTGAGAATCACCAGGAATTTTTCCACCGATTCTTAAAATCAAAAGTTTTCCATTTCCTCTAAAATTATGTTTAATGAAGGGTTTCAAATATAATGAATCATTAGGATTAATTAATTTAGTAAATATTTTATCATTTAATTTCCATGTTAGTGAAATAGGGTTTTTTCCAATATTGTAAACATATTGATGTAAACCAGATTCTAAATCTAATTCAGAATTATCAGAATTATTTACTTTAATTTCAAAAGATTTAGAAAAAGGTAACGCAGAAGTGGAAGCCAATTCATGAAATTCATAAGAATTATTATCTTCAGGATAAAACCAAGTTTGTCCCTCATCATAATATTTTACAATTACTTTATTTTCAGTTTTATCATTTGGCAAAAGATCCCTAACGTTAATAGTTAATGCGTTTGCCAATTTTTTTAATTCAGAAAAAGATGGAAGTTTAGAACCACTTTCAAATAATTTTAAATCATCAATTGTGATTAACGTATTTTTTGATAATTCCTTTAAAGTAAAATTTGAAATTTTTCTATGATAATTTAAGAGTGCAGCACTAGCAGAACTATTAGATGAAAAATCTAATGCAAAATTAGAACCAAGTTTAATTGATAATGCAGATAATTCTTGTTGAATATCACCAGTTAATTGCCCACCATATGTTAATGCTAAAATTAAACCATTTTCTTTTGCTCCTTTTCTTGTTGCAAATGAATGACTAGTAAATGGTGTAATGTACATAGAATCACCAGTATTCATTATAGCTACTTTTTTTTCTCCATCAGAATCTTGATAATAAAAATTCACTTCACCAATAAAATATGTAAATTGATGCATGAAATGACCATTATTCCATTGCACATCAGGATTTGTAGGTTCATTGTCATCAACAATACATAATTCAAGGATCCATTCTGGTCTAAATGGTGCAACAGTACTCATTACTGTATCTCGATATTCATAATATGGTTTTCCAGCACGTTTCATTATGCGTTTAGATTTTTTTGAGTCATTAGCGGTCATTACTTTTATTCCATCAAAACAATCATCTTCAATAATAAAAAAATCTCTTTTATTTACAGGCCAAATTTCAATTGCTCGCTTTACTATATCAAACGTTAATTCTCGTTTACCCTGAATAATTTCATTAACTTCATTAGTTGAAATTCCTAATTCTTTTGCTGCATCTTCTGGTCGTCTTTTAATGTCATTTAAGATACTGAGAAAATTTTGCCCAATTCTTCCATTCTCAGAGACTAATTCAATTACCATTCAAATCACTTAATCTAACTGATATTTTTAAGTTCTTCATCAGTCTTCATTACTGATAATCAGATAATGATTTCACAAATTTTTAGCAAGCTTAAATTAGGTTGTAAAATTGTTTGAAAATGTGACAACAGAACAAGAAAAATATGAATCGGTCATTTGCCAGGATGTGTCTTCCGACGAAAATATCATTGCAACGTATTTTTTATCATCTAGTGATAATAAATACAATTTATTTGATCTAGCGTGGAACCTTGCTGTAGGACAAAGTATAGGAAACCCAAATACAAGAAGTCTTTTTGAAACTGATGAGATGATTTTAAAACATAGTTGTAAAATTTTAGGTAAAAAGGAAGATTTAGTTAAGAAAAGAGAAGGAGTTGTAAAAATTGCATTTCCGTTAGTTAACATAAATCTTGAAAATGACGGTATATCACAAATGTTGTGTCACTTTATGGGAGGGCAGTTAGATATCAATATGTTTGACAAATGTGTCCTAAAAGATTTTGAACTACCTGAGAAAGCGAAAAAACATTTTCTTGGACCAAAATTTGGCATTAAGGGCATAAGAGATTTTGTAAATAATCATAACAGACCTCTCCTTGGTGCTATTATAAAACCAAAAGTTGGTGCAACAAAAGAAATCTTACTTGAAATGACAAAACAGTTGGTTGAAGGAGGAGTTGAATTTATCAAAGAAGATGAAATAATGAGTAACCCAGACATTGCACCTCTTGAAGAAAGGGTACCTTACATCATGAACTATCTTAATTCTATTGAGCGAAAGGTAATCTATTGTTTTTCTATAACCTCTGATTTTCCATATTGCCTAGAACGAGTTAAGCAAGTTCATGAATTAGGAGGAAACGGAGTTCATATCAACTTCTGGAGTGGTTTGGGGGTTTACAATGCAATACGTAAGCTTGATTTGCCAATTTTCTTACATTTTCAAAAAAGTGGAGATAAAATTCTTACAAATAAAAAACATAATTTCCACATAGAATGGCCTGTGATCTGTAAAATTGCCCGAATGAGTGGAGCAGATTTCATCCATGCGGGAATGTGGGGAGGATATTATCATGAAGAAGAAGAAGATTTGCGGAAAGCAATAGCTGCGCTTACTGATGGAGATGACTATGGAGGAACTATACCAGCACTAAGTGGTGGAATGCATCCAGGATTGGTAGGAGCAATCAGAAATAGATTTGGAAACGATGTGATGTGTAGTTGTGGTGGGTCTATACATGGTCATCCTTCAGGGACCTTGGCTGGTACTAAAGCCATGAGGCAATCTATTGATGCCGCAATTAAAGAAATTGATTTAGGAAGTACAAGTTTGCAAAGTGAGTTAAAAGAGGCTATTGATAAATGGGGCTACATAAAATATGATCTTCCTAAGGAACAAGATTTCAATATTGTGATTCCTATGGCTGGGCGTGGCCAACGATGGAAAGATGCAGGTTATATTTTTCCAAAACCACTGATAGAAATCAAAAATAAACCAATGATACAATTGGTACTAGAAAATATTAATCTAAATGGAAATTATATTTTCATCTGCTTAAAAGAACAAATTGAGAAATTTTCTCTTGATTCTGTATTAAAAAATCTTAAACCAGATTGCAAGATTATTACAATAGATGAAGTCACGGATGGTGCCGCATCAACAATTTTGAAATCTAAAGAATTCATTAATAAAGATGAGCCATTAATTATTGCAAACTGTGATCAATGGATTAATTGGTCATCATCTCGATTTATTGACTTTATTAATAAGAAGGATCCTGACGGTATCTTGGTTACTTATACATCAACACATCCAAGAAATAGTTTTGTCAAAACAGATGATGAAAATACAATTATTGAAATTGCCGAAAAGAAACCAATTAGTAACATAGCAAATGCTGGTATATTTTATTACAAATCAGGATCAGGTATGATTACCGCTATTGAAAAAATGATTGAAAAAAATATTAGAACAAATAATGAATTTTTTCTATCAACAGCGTTTAATGAATTTATTCTTAAAAAACAAAAAATTTTATCATATCATGTTGAAGAAGTAAAAAGTATGGGGACACCTGAAGAATTAGATAATTCTTGGAAGACCAATTGGAATAAAGAATAGTTATGAGAAAATTTGACTTTAGTATAATGAAGGGTGGTTGGTTTGTGGGAAATTTTGAACCAACAGCGTTCAAAACCAAAGATTGTGAAGTAGCGTATGTTAAACATTTCAAAGACCAAGAATGGGAAAAACATTTTCACAAAATTGCTACGGAAATTACATTTATTATTAAAGGAAAAATAAAAATTAATGATACTATTTTTTCATCAGGAGATATTTTTGTAATAGAGCCAAATGAAATTGCAGACCCCACATTCTTAGAAGATTCTGAAGTGATAGTAGTGAAATTGCCATCTAATGCAAGTGACAAGTATAATATTGAAAGATGATCGAAATTTTTGCTCATAGAGCAATTTTTGAAAATAAAGATAATTCATTAGAAGGTATAGAACATTGCCTAAAATCTGGTTTTAACGTAGAAATTGATGTTAGAAAAAAAGATGAAAGTTTCTATTTGTCGCATGATCCACAAGAAAATGGAGATTCATTCTATATGGCATGTGAAATAATTAAACGGAATTCCAAAAAAGCTGCAATTCATATTAAAGAGGATTTTGATATAAAAAATCTAGTTGATTTTATCTATGAGTATAATATAGAAAAAAAATGTTTTATTTTTTCAACATTACAAGATTATGCTCAGCTGGAAAAATTTGAAAATATCAAATATGCATATTATCAAAATAAATTTGAGAGTAAAAACAGTGCTAAAATTTTATGGTGTGATGAAAGTAATGAGATATGGTATGATCAAAAAACATTCTCCGAGCATAAAAAAAATAATAGAACTATAATTACAATGTCAAAAGAATTACTAAAACCATGTGAAATGAGTGAAATAAAGAATGAGTGGGATAGATTGGTTGATCTAAAAGCAGATGGAATATGTACAGATTTTCCTTTATTACTAAAAGAATATTTGAATGAAAAAGGAAGTGAAATAAATTGAATATCATAATACCAATGGCAGGATTAGGTCTTAGATTAGCGAAACATGGTTATAAAGAACCAAAACCCTTGATTCGAATTTTAGGAAAACCAATTGTAGAGTGGGCCATAGAAACTATAGGTGATGAAGGAAATTTTATTTTTTGTTGTAGTCAGAACCACATTAAGCAATATCAACTAGAAAAGCTTTTGAAGCAAAAAATACCAAATTGTAAAATTATTTCTATTGACCATCATACTGAGGGTACTGCAAAAACTATTCTAGAAGCAAAAGACTTGATAGATAATGATGAGGAATTGTTTATTTCTGACTCGGATCATTATATTCTCTGGAATAAAGTTCAGTTTAATGAACAAGTTCGAACTAGTTTAATAGATGCGTGCGTTTTTGTCTTTCCGGAAAATCAAAATTCAAAGGATTATAGCTATGTAAAAATCGATGAAAAGGGTCTTGTTATCGAATCAGCTGAAAAAATTCCAATTAGTAAAATTGCTTGTGCTGGAATGCATTATTTTAGGCGAGGATCAGATTTTGTAAAATATGCAGAAATTATGATTGAAAAGGAACACAGATTTAACAACGAATTCTATGTTACCCCTGTTTACAATGAATTAGCTAAACATGGAAAAAAAATTATTACTTTTCCAATATTGAAAAAATGGGCATTAGGATCTCAAGAGGAAATTAATCAATTTTTATCATCGCCGCCTAACATTAATTAATTTTTCATGTATCAGTTGGTGCACGCTTTGGAGATGCCCTTGTGTATAGCTCTTGATAACCTTCAAATTTATTAATTTTCTCCCATTCAATTTGAAAATCAGAATGAAAGTCTTTGACGTAAAAATATTTTTTTAGTGCTAGATTCCAAGCTGAATTATCTTTTCTGATATTTACTACATAATTTTTTGTAAGATGCTTAGCTGCTTCAACAGCGAAAGAACCATCAAATAAGGGCATGGAATCCCAATAATCTGATAACATTGACCTCGTAGCTAGCTGACAAAAGTCAGAGGTCCTATAATCAATTGAATCATAAGTTCCATAATCAGGAACCATAATTTTGTTTTTAGGGCATAATTTTTCAAATATGTTAAAAATCTCTTTGTTGTGGATGAATTGATCAGGTCTACATTTCAAAATTACATCACCATGAACTCTCTTTAGCCCCTCCTGTGTTCCTACTATTTGAAAATTAACTGTAGATTTATGTGGTGATGGAAGTGGAGGAGGTTCTATACACGAAACATCACAAGAAATTCCTTCTGTATTTTCACCAGTCCAAGTTGATAAATGAATGTGAGTATCAGGAAAATTTTTTCTATATTCTTTGATTATATCTTTAGTCCATTTTGATACAGGACCTTGAAGTAGAATCCCCTTTTGTAAGGTTTGCACATATTTTTCATTGATTCATGATAAAAATAGTTAACCTTTTTATGGTAATTTTTTCTTTTAAAGAAAATGTCAAATATCGACTTGTGGTCATATAGTAATCCTTTTTTGGATAGTAAACTACGTTATCAATTTTCAAATAAATATGTAAAAGGAAAAGTTTTGGATTATAATTTTAGTTCTCATATGGCATATTCTGGTTCAAAAATTCTTCTTGATAGTGATGCTACAGAAGTCTGGCATCATAATATTTCTGAAAAAAATACAATATGTATGATTAGAAAACACGGTGAAAACGATTCTATTGACTATAATTTAATAGAAAATCAAAAATTTACTGAAAATTCATTTGATTGTTTGGTTTCATTTGATACTTTATTATTTGTAAAAAATCGTGTTGATGTATTAAAGACATTTAGCAGCATTATCAAAAATGATGGATTTGTAATTATTTCTATACCTAATCTTAGGCTTTTAGATTACCCCATCTATAAAAAATTTAATCATGAAAAAAATTATTTGAAGGAGGAATTTTTAGCTGATTTACAAAAGTATTTTGAAATCGAATTGTACTCATTAATATTTAAAACAGATTCAAATAAAAAACCTGAACTGGGTTCAAAAATGGTTAACGAACCCCAATTACTTCTTTTAAAATCTCTAAGAAAACCTATAAAATTTTTTGCCTCGAAAGTAGATAAAAATTTCAATTTTTTTGAATTACATATGAAAGACAAGTACACGGAACTTATTGATTATGATAAGAAAAAAACTTCAGAAGAAATAGAAATAGTTTCTTCGAAACAGACAACTGATTCTAATTCCTTATATTATATTGCCGTAGCAAAAAAAATATAAAAAAATAATTAAATTAGTAGAATTGAAACTAACTGATTCACGTACTTCGGTTTTTTAACTCGTGAATTATTGCACTAAATACTGTTCTTATTTTTTCATCAATGAAATATGTCAAAGCTATATATCCAAAAATCCCCAGTCCTACAAACAATAGAAGATTTGGAAGAAAATCAATAATGCTAGGGTTAAACTCTAAAAATTCTAGAGACATATAATATGAAATTCCAATAGTTAGTATACTTGCTAGTAGATATTTTACAAAATTTTTCACCTCCATTTTAAATTTAAAATTCCTTTTGACCAAAATGTACAAATAAATGAAAACAGGAATTTCAACAGCAAGCCAAACAATAGCCCAATATGTAATTAATTCTACATCTGTACTTGAGGAAAATACCATAATTAAAACAAATGTCAGGGATATCAAAAATACTGAATATTGAATAAAGCGAATAGAAGGAACTAGAAACAATTTACTTCTAATGTAATCCTTAAAACTTGCATTTTCCTGGGTATCTACTTTTTCACCTCCCTTCAAAAACTCCGCAAAAGATACACTATACGTAAAAAGGAACATACGAATGGTCATGAAAATTACTGCGGGATACGCTTCCACATAAATTGGATTTAACGCGTATACTGCTGGTTTTGCAAAAAAGATCGAAAGTGTTGCTAATGGAATAACAAAAAAAGAAAGTAATGTAATGTTATTTTGTAAAATGTTGCCCATCTGCTTTCCTTCTAATAGCTTTGGATATACTGCACTTGAAATCGATATTGCATTAGTGCATATTTTTGAAACAACTAACGCAGCCGCATAAAATGCTAAACCAATGACCGAGCCAGTAATTATGGTAAAAATTAGAACGTCAAAGGCTGCGATAACTGAACCTACACTAGGATAAGATGGTAACCAAAAAAGTTTCAGCCATTTTTTAATATATATTATTTTTATTTTATTTTTTATTTTTTCTTTACCAAAAATAAAAAGAACCAGTATACTTGGTACATATGCAATAGTCATTGCAAAAATTATTCCTAATACCCCCATTTGTAACCAATATACTGTAATTATTAAAAGAGGGATTTTGCTGGCTTCAAGAGCAAGTAGCCCATAGCTTACTGCGTGTGGTTTCCAACCATAATTGATTGCCACTAAAACATTGTGTAAGAAAATCATTGGGACCAAAATAAATGCAGATAATAGAATATCCTGGTCTGCATCTGATTGACCACTGACAAAATAAACAATTACTAGATATAGACTAATTCCGATGCACGAAAATAACCCACTTGATAAAATTGCAGTTTTTCCTGATTCAATGCCTCTGGCGGTTTCCCTTGTTACCCAATACGTGATCATAGGTAGGATATAGTTTACATACACAAGTAAACTAATTATTAATGTCCATGTTCCAAACTCCTCCGGAGTGAGATTTCTTGTGATGATTAGAATTGTTATTAAACCAAACACAGATATGGCTAAACCTGAAACAAATGAAATTAAACCAGCATAAGTTACTCTTATTCCAGACAAATTACTTCAATCTTAATCATAATTTTAGATTGATTAATGTAACTAAAACAAAAATGTCTAATCAGATAATTTTACTAGTAACAAAGGTAGCCTTAATAACAGCTAGAGAAAATTATGCATTCGTGAAAACAAATTTTAAAAAAATAGAAGCTCAAGTTGATGAACAAAAAATAGAAAAAACAAACGATGAGGATGAAAAAAAGCCACTTACTCAAGCGGAATTTGAAGAATATGTGTTAAAATCAGGCGCAAAAGGCTCTTTTATGGTATACAGATCTAAAAATAAAGAAGACGAATTAGGCATTGATGAATTATAAATTATTTTAATTAATAGTTGTTTTAGCAAAAAACATTCAGAATTAGTAGATATCTTAAACCAAATGAATAAATTGAAAACAATTAATTTTTAAAACCGGTGTTAAATGTTGGACGATTCTCACAATACTAAAAATAATTCTATTCAAATGTTACTAGAAGAATCAATGAAGAAAATTCATTACGAATCGTATGAGCAGTGGGTAAATAATTTTGCAATAAACTTGGATAAAATATGGGAAGAACCATCAGCTGGTGAACTAGTTCTGTGTAAAGATAATGAATCAATTAAAAAACAAAATTTATCTGCAATAGTGATTGGTAGAGGACCTTCAATCAAAAAATTCAATCATTTAGAATTACTCAAAGAAAGTGACTACAATGGATCTATAATCTGCTGTGATGGTGCACTAATAGACACTCTAAAAGCAGGAGTTACCCCAGAAAGATTTCCAAATTTTTATGTCGCCACAATTGATCCTATTCCACAAATTAAAAAATTCTACGATGATAAAATTGTAGACAAATATGGACCAAAGATAAAGGGTGCCTTTACGGTAATTTCTGATCCATCAGCAGTTGATAGAGCAAGACAAGCTGGAATAAAAATACATTGGTTTCATTCTTTATTTGATTATGAAGAAGGAAAAAAATCATTTAATCATATTTCAGCGTTAATGATAAGGGCAAAGAATCATCCCAATGGGTTACCAGCAATTCAAACAGGAGGAAACGTTGGAACATCTTCGTGGTTTATTTCTTGGAAAATTTTAAAATGTTCGAACGTTGCGCTAATTGGATTAAATCATGGTTGGGAAGAAGATGATCCATGGGATTTGATCATGCGTCATGGTTTAAAACATATTTCTGTAAAAATTGACAAGAATAGTCCTACTTTTAAAAAATTATTCCCAAAAATTTTCAACCCCCAAATTGGAAAATACTGTATTTTGGATCCAATTTTTCAATTTTATAGTACTGCTTTTAAGGAATTCATTTCCAGGTCTCCCTCGTGGCTAACAACAATTAATGCAACTGAAGGTGGTTCAATCTTTGGAGATAGAGTGAAATGCATGACTTTTAGTGAATTTCTTAAAAATTATAAAAAATAAACCGAATTGTGGATAACATTGGTTTAAATATTATTTTTATATTCCAAGTTTGTTGAAAGTTCTTTTCATTGTACCAGAAATACGGTTGGATTCAGCTCCAACTAATATGCCATTTTGGGCAGGAATTCTTGCGGCCATAGTAGAAAAAAAAGGAGGACATGTTGGAATTCTAGATTTAAATGCGCTTCGAATGAAATATGATGGAAAACAGGTCCCTTTCAAAGTAATTTCTGAAGAAATATCTGCAGAAAAATGGGACATGATTGGAATTGGAGGTCTTACATCTACTTATGCACGTATTAAAGAACTAGCACCTTTGATACGAAAAAATTCGCCAGATTCATTATTGGTATCCGGTGGAGGATGGTGTACTTATAATCCAGATGAAATTTTTCAGCTTGTTCCAGAGATTGATTTAATTTGTATTGGAGAAGGTGAAGAGACTTTCTCTGAACTTTATGATCAAGTTGAATATAATACAAATGATTTTGAAAAAATTAATGGTCTATGTCTAAGAGACGGAAATAGTTTCAAATTTACTGGACCCCGTGCATTAATATCAGATCTAAATACAGTTCCATATCCGGCATACGAATTATTTGAATTGGATATATACTTCAAGTATTCTTCTGTAATGTATTCACTTGAAGCTTTTAACTCAAGAAGAAGAGCATCCGTAGTCTGGGAACGCGGATGCCCTAGAGGCTGTACTTTTTGTTCACATAATGGTATGTCACGAATAGATTTACAAAACATTTATGGAGATGGGGACAGGAGAGCAGGAGAAAAACTAGTTAGAATATCAGATAAACAAAATGAAACTTTTCAATTACCTGCAAGATGGCCTACACCAAAATATGCAATAGATAATATCAAATTATTACAAGAAAAATTTAATGTTGATTTTATTACTATAGTGGATGAAAATATGACAAGTAATAAAAAATGGACGAATGAATTCTGTGATCTTTACATAAAAGAGGGTCTAAGTGAAACCATAAAATGGGGAACGCTTGGAGATGCACCTAGCGTAGCAACCCAACCTGATTTAGTAAAAACTATGATTAATGCAGGCTGTACATACATCTCATTTGGTTTTGAATCTGCTTCTGATAAAGTTTTGAATGAAGATATTCAAAAAGGCCAAACTAGAAACCATCTACAAAAAACTATCGACACAGTCAAAGAAACAAAATTAAAACCTATAACCACTTTTATGATTGGCAATGCACATGAAAATATTGATGATTTGATGGAAACAGTTGATTTCTGGATTGAAAATGATGCTGTAGTGGAACCTTTCATATGTACTCCATATGTAGGAAGCCCAATTTTTTATGATAACAAAGATTATGTTTTGGGGCAATATGACGAACGACTTAACTTAGTAAACGAAGGTATTGCAAAAGTCGATGAAAATACTGTGAAACAATGGAAATTACAAGCACTAGATAAATTTATGAAAGAATGTGGTGATGCGTTTCAATATACAGCAACAGTTAGTCAATATTTCACAATTCCAGAATTATTTGCCATAAAACAATTCATGTACACACACGATGTTAGAAGGCTCTTACAATGGGCTCACCAACGATATACTGAAACTGGTCTACCACAATGGAAACATTCAACAAAATGGAAAAAATATTGTCAAGTATGTCAATCCAAGGAAGAACTATTAAAAGATGCGTGGTTTTGGCAAATTAAAACGGATAAAAAGAATTAGTGCTATTTTTCATTTAGGATTATGAAAATTTTAGCGGTTATTCCAGCAAGAAAAGGATCCAAAGGGCTTCGTTCAAAAAATTTAACTCTACTAAATGGATATCCTCTCATACATTATACTACCAAAGCTTGTGTTAATTCAAAATTAGTAGACAAGACTGTAGTTTCTACTGATAGTGATAGAATTGCTGCTATTGCAAAAAATCTTGGTGCACAAGTAATTAATAGACCAAAACAACTGTCTCATGATAAAGCTGCATTAGAACCTGTGATCCAACATGTTTTAGACAATTTAAAAAGTAAAAAAAAGTATTCGCCTGATATCATAGTATTATTACAAAATACTTCTCCATTAAGAGATTCTAAAGACATTGATGGTGTGCTTTCAGTACTTATCAAGGGAAAATATGATTCTGCTCTTAGTGGATTTCCATACCATACTTTTGTATGGAATGTTGAAAAAGATTCTTCCATAATTCCACATAGTTATGATCCTCAAAATAGACTCAGGCGCCAAGAAACCAATGAACAAATATTAGAAAATGGAGCCATTTATGCCACCACAAAGAAAGCATTTCAAAAAAGCCAATGTAGGATATCAGGAAAAATTGGATTTTATCCAATGCCCATGGAACTTTCATACAATATTGATAATATAGATGATTTACAAAATGCAGAACGAATCTTACAATATCAAAAAGTTTATGATCTTTTTTCAGTAAAAAATAAAAATATTATTCTTACTGGGGCTTCTGGACTTCTGGGAAGCTACTTTTCTAGAACGCTTTTAGAAAGAGGCGCAAACATGGCACTAGTTGATCATAATCCAGGAGTTAGTGAAGCACTAAAAGAAGAATTTAGCAATAGTGGCCAAATTATTCAAGTTTACAAATGTGATTTAAGCAAACCAAACCAAATTTCATTAATTGTTAAAAAAATAAAGAAAGATTTCAATACAATTGATGTTTTAATCAATAACGCGGCTTTTGTTTCGGCAAAAACTTTTGCAATAAAAGATTTCAAGAATTTTGAAACACATCCTTTTGATCTTTGGAAAAAAGCATTTGAGGTGAACGTTGATGCACCATTCATTCTTAGTCAAAAAGTATTAGGAATGATGAAAAAACAGAAAAGCGGTTCCATTATCAATATATCTTCAAATTATGGAATTGTAGGACCGGATTTTGATACTTATGAAAATGAAAAATTATGGACGCCGCCAGGATATGCTGTAACAAAATCAGCAATTTTGAATCTTACTCGTTACATAGCAAATCTATATGGCAAACATAACATAAGATGTAATACTTTGAGTCCTAGCGGTGTTGGAACTGACAAACTTTCTGCCACTTTTAAAAAACGATATGCGTCAAGAAATGCGTTTAAAAGAATGGCGAAAGTGTCAGATTACGCTGGCCCATTGGTATTTTTGTGTTCAGATGCTTCTGGATATATGACTGGAGCAAATTTAATAGTTGACGGTGGCTGGACTGCTAGGTAAAATATTAGAAATAATTTTCATGCTATACTAACCAAACAAGAATAATTTGTATAAATTTGTGCTACAAGTTATTCTTTTGAAATATTCTTTAACTCAAGTTTTTTGTATTGATTAATTTTTTTTATGTGTTCTAATGTTAGTGTCTCATAACTTTCTTTATTTTTTTCTAAAAACGATTTTAATCTACTCATTGAAATTTCATCACTTATCAAAAACCCACCACCGTGAAATTCATCAAGAATTTTTTGATGGTTCCCAAAAAAATCATAATCAAATGAATTTCTATCAAGTAAGCTTATGAATTTACTTACATCAGAAAGAATAACCTCTTTTTTTAATGATGTTTTAATTACCTGTGAAAGTTCTTCTAGGTTTCTAAGTCGATAAACTGACGGGAGTGAAGAATAAATTGTATCACTAAAAACTATACATGGTTTTTTATGTATAGCTGCTTCTAAACCTACAGTTCCTGCAATAGTGATCACAATCGAACACCTATCTAAGAGAGTTTTCGAACTCACCGTAGGATGAATTAATCTCACATTGGGCAATCTCATAATTTTTTTGTAATCCGAAATTTCTCTCCAATGACGTAGGTACATTTTTGGGTGCTCTTTGACGTATAATTTGAAACCTACTGGCAGTGCTTTTGCTATGTTAGTAATAACTTCAATTTGATTAGAGTAGAATGGGGCATCTATGTCTACATTACGTTCAGGCTGAATCTGTAAGGGAAAAAGCAGAAATTTCTCATTAGGTATAATTTCACGAACAAAATTTTTATCAATAAAATATTTTCTGTATCTTCCTTTAAGTAAAACCGAAAGATACTCTTTAACTGCGCGATAACGAGTGACACCATAATGTACATAATCTTCTTTATATTCCTCATCAAAAGTTTTTGTCATCCATCTTATAGACTGCATAGTTTTCTTACCTAAGGGAATGTTCATACCTCCTGAATCAATTCCTTTAGCTTGTTGAAATTTATCGTATTTTTTTAAATACTCCCTCAAATCTTCAAACGAATTAATTTCAATCTCATTTTCTCTTTGTTCGTCTAAATCATGGTCAATTTTATCAGATTGAGATGATATGTGGGATCTAAAACCTAATCTGCTTGCAGAAAACATCAAAATTTTAACACCGCTAGCTCTGCATATCTCGGCCAATAGATGATTTCTGTGAAGGTCGGTAGTTTTAATCATAAGAAAATTAGGTTTAACTTCGCCCAAGACTTTTTCAAAAAACTTGCACTCCTGCTCAAAAATTGATAGAATTTCTTCTCTTTTGAATTTGTAAAACGGATTATCTTTACCAAACGCTCTTTCAGTATAAGCAATCTCCCACAAATTTATTCCAAACTTTTCTTCAAATTTTTTCAAATATTCAATGTCCACATTTTTATTTATTCCTGATAAGTGCTCCCAAAAATACCATTCTTTTTTAAAGTTAACAAGTTTTTGATTTTTGAATGATTTTGTTAAATGATTATTAAAATCATATATTACATATAGATCTGCGTTTAACTTTTCTTGTAAATTTTTTGCAATGCCAAAATGTATGAGACCTGCATCTATCCAAAACAATACCCTATCTACCATGTGGTTTTGACTTCCAATTAGCTAATATAGATTTAGAGATAAGTAATTCCACAGTTACTTTGTAGTCTGATGTGACTAACCTAATATGAATATATTTGAAAATATATTTTGAAAAATGACCCAGTACAATTAATTTATAAAGCAAGTATTTTGTTTGCCATTGTTGAAAATATTAATTACTGGCGGAGCTGGTTATGTTGGTTCTGTTGTTATTCCCCAATTAATTGAAGACGGACATTATGTAAAATGTTTAGACCGATTTTTTTTTGGGGATGAATTTCTGTCACAAAATCAATTTGCCAATAAATTAGAATTAATAAGAGATGATATAAGATGGTTCAAACCAAATATTCTTGAAGATATTGACGTAGTTCTAGATTTAGCAGCCATCTCAAATGATCCTGCAGGTGATTTAAACCCAGAAAAAACTTACGAGATTAATCATAAAGGTAGAGCAAGAGTAGCAAAACTAAGCAAAGAAAATGGAGTGGAGAGATATGTACTTGCATCAAGTGCTAGTATTTACGGTCAACAAAACAACATTGCCAATGAAAATTCAGAAGTAAAACCATTAACTGTATATTCAAAAGCTAATAGAAATGCAGAAATAGATAATCTTTCATTAAACGATGAAAATTTTACGGTGACAGCGTTACGATTTTCCAGTGTTTATGGAAATTCTACAAGAATGCGATTTGATACGGCTGTAAATTGCATGGTTCTTGACTTATTTAAAAATAAAAAAATTTCAGTTAGAGGTAAACTAAACAAAAGGCCATTCATCCATATCAAAGACGTAGTTAGGGCATATCAAGCAATAATTGACGCACCAAAAGAAAAGATCTGTGGACAAATTTTTAACGTAGGTTCCGAAGAACAGAATTTTGAGATGGGAGAACTGGCTCAAGAAATAGTTACAGCTAGTGGCATTGATTGTGATATTGAATTAAACGATACAAATGATCATCGTTCATACTTTGCATCCTTTCAGAAAATAAGGGAATCTATTGGATATTCTACAAGACATACAGTAAGTGAAGGAGTTATGGAAATGTATAATGCATTAGATTCTGGAAAATTAACAGATGATATTAAAACCAAAACAGTTGAATGGTATAAAAAATTATTATCTGATCCAATTTTTGCTAAGCAATATTTGTTAAACAGCAGAATTTTATAAAATTAATTAATGATCTCAATTTTAGGTATTAAAACAACAAATTTTCCATTCCAATCACGAATGAAGCTCATTTGCTCGATAATTTCATCTTTTAAATTCCAAGGCAAAATTAATAGATAATCAGGTTTTGTCGAAAGAACCTTTTCTGGAGAGTAGATTGGAATGTGAGTACCTGGAAGAAATAATTCTTGTTTATGGGGATTTTTATCTACGGTATATTCGATAAAATCCTTTCCAATTTCACAAAAATTTAGTAGAGTATTACCTTTAGCGGGAGCACCATAACAAACAATTTTTTTATTTTCTTTTCTTGCTTCTGCAAAAAAATTACAGATGTCTTGTTTCACATTTTGAATGTTTTTAGCAAAATTATCATATGTTGAAGTTTCTAGTAAACCAAATTGTTTTTCCTTTTCTAACAGTTGATCAACACGTGTACTCTTTTGATATGAATTATTTTCCTCATGTATAATATACAGACGCAAAGAACCGCCATGAATGGATAATTCTTCTACGTCAAAGATTTTTAATTTTAATTCAGAAAATATTTTTTTTAAAG
>Ga0310121_10000341_pt1 | contig 51765 bp, 49 predicted proteins | sample CB27_Tmax_986_MG_FD_203504 | JGI IMG/M metagenome (GOLD analysis project Ga0310121, IMG submission 203504) | Marine microbial communities from Western Arctic Ocean, Canada - CB27_Tmax_986 | ecosystem: Environmental > Aquatic > Marine > Oceanic | place: Canada: Western Arctic Ocean | collected... | reverse complement strand
TTAAGTTCTGATTTTAGCTCTGGTTTTAATTTTTTCTTTGACTTTGTTGGCTTAACTTCAATTTTATATTTTTTTTCTTCATCTTCTAAAGTCTTTTTTTTATGTTTTTTACCTCTAAGAAAAGAAGCAATTGATTTTAATATTCCCATTTTATTTAAAAAAAAAGCTACTATAAAAGTAGCTTTTTTTTTAGTTAATTGATAAAATTATTTTTTACTTAACCAATCATTTATCAAGTCTGGAGGTAAAATCTTTTCAACAAAACTATAACTAACACTTTTACCCTTCTTAACCATTTTTATAGCTTTTGCAAGTTTTTTAGAACCAGTTTGAATTGATGCAACAGATTTTTTGGCCATAATTTATTTTATTTCCTTGTGAATAGTCATTTTTTTTAAAATTGAATTAAATTTCTTTAACTCTATTCTATCAGGTGAATTTTTTTTATTTTTTGTTGTTATATACCTTGATGTACCCGGTTTTCCAGAATCTTTATGTTCAGTACATTCTAAAATTACCTGAACTCTATTACCTTTTTTTGCCATAACCAATTATTTAATAAAACCTTTTGATCTAGCTTCTTTTAAAACTGCCGAAATTCCTTTTTTATTAATTGTTTTAAGAGTTGAAGATGAAACATTAAGAGTTATCCATCTACCTTCCTCAGGAATATAAAATTTCTTTTTTATTATATTCGCATTAAATCTTCTTTTAGTTCTATTTAATGCCTTAGAAACATTGTTTCCAAACATAACCTTTTTCCCAGTTATTTCACATATTTTAGACATTATATTTATTTTGATAATTGGGTGCGCAAATTTACATTTTTTTGTTGACTATAAAAACTTAAATTTAAATATTGTTAGAAGTAATCTCTTTATATAAAATTTCTAAAGCTTTATTTGTAGATTTTTCAATAATTTGCTCTCGATTTTCACCAAGTTGAAAATTAAACGATTTAACACCTGATAAATTTGCTAAACCTATAAATACTGATCCTGTTTTTTTTGATAAATCTCCAAGTTCAGGACCTGCATTACCTGTTATTGCAATTCCATAATCTGTTTTAAAAATTTCTCTGACTTTTAAGGCCATTGATTCAACAACTTGAGAGCTTACACTTCCATATTTTTTTATAACTTTCTTTGACAAACCTAAAATTTTTTCCTTTGAAAAATTAGAATACACAACTGTTCCGCCAAAAAAAAACGAAGAGGCTCCAGGGTATTTAATAAGTTTTGATGATAATCTTCCTCCAGTACAACTCTCAGCAACTGAAAGTGATTTTTTTAAATTCTTTAGTTTTATAGCTACTAATTTTTCAAGAGGTTCGTTCTCTTCATTTCCAAAATAAATATCTTCTATTAAAGGGATTAATTTATTTACGTATTTCTCAACATGACTTATTACTCTATCTTTGATTTTTCCTTGAGAAGATAATCTCAATCTCACCCTATCCAAACCCGGTAAATAAGCTAACTTAATACTTTTAGGTAAGCTATTTTCCCAAGATTCTATTCTTTTTGAAATAACGCTTTCTCCTAATCCATAAGTTATAAGAGTTTTATGATAAATATAGGGTAATGAAAAAGACTTCTTAAGCTCTGGAATAACAGAATTTTCCATTAACATTTTCATTTCATAAGGCACACCAGGTAATGAAAAAAATAATTTTTTATTTTTTTTAAATAACATTCCTGAAGCAGTGCCAAAATTATTTAAAAAAATTTTAGCATTTTTTGGTAAAAGTGCCTGTTGTTTATTTTTTTCATTAATTGGAGAAGATATGTGTTTTTTGAACATATTCTCTATATGTTTTAATACATCCGGATATAAAACTAAATTATCATCAAAATATTCACATAGTGAAATTTTAGCTAAATCATCTTTCGTTGATCCTAATCCACCAGTAATTATTATTAAATCTACAGTCTGTTCAACCCTTGAAATAGAATCAATAATAGCTTTTTTATTATCAGGTATCGACAATATTTCTTTAACTCCTATACCTGTATTATTTAAAGATTCAGCTAGATATACAGAATTTGTATTAGCAATTTGTCCAATTAAAATCTCATCTCCAATATTTATAATTGTAGCCTTCAAATTATTTAATTTTAATAGAAAAAACCTTATTGTCTTCTAAAAAACCTTCAAATACATCATTAACATTAACCCTTGAAACCCCTTTTGGAGTCCCTGTAAAAATAATATCACCAATTTTCAAAGTAAAATAAGAAGAACAATAAGATATAATTGAATCTATATCATATATCATTTTAGAAGTATTTGCTTTTTGAACAGATTCTTCATTTTTCAAAAGCTCAAAAGTCAAAGAATTTAAATCTTTAAAATTATCTTTTGAAATCCATTTTCCTATCAATGCAGAACCATCAAAAGATTTTGATTTTTCCCAAGGTAAACCTAGATTTTTAAGCTGGGATTGTAATTTTCTCGCAGTAAAATCAATTCCTAAACTTACATCTTGATAATATTTATGTGAAAATCGTTTTTGAATATGTTTTCCAATCCTATTTATTTTTATAATTACCTCTACCTCATAATCAATATCAGTAGAAAATGAAGGAATAAAAAAAGGCTGATTTTTTTTAATTATTGCAGTATCTGGCTTAAGAAAAATCACTGGAGATTTAGGGATTTTATTCTTTAACTCTCCTACATGAGATAAATAATTATGTCCAATACAAATAATTTTCAATGTAAGGTGTTATTTTTTATTTAAATTTCTTAGTCTAATGTCTGTTAAGACTTTCTTAGTAAATCTAGGAAAATCAGACTTTAAAACCCAACCAAAATAACCTGGATTCTCTTGCAAAACTTTATCTACTTGTTTTCCCTTATATTTTCCAAAACCAAAACATTCTTCTTGAGTCTCATTAAAAATAATAAAACCAGCATAATCAACCGATTTATTTCTAGAACTAAATTCATTCAAAAACTTTACATTAGGTTCTAAGTTTAAATATTTTTCAAGTTGAGCCATCAAAACATCATGTGTTGCTTTAGTATCATTCATAGCTGAATGGGCTCCTTCATTTGACCTATTACAATAAAATTTCAAAGCTGCAGATAAAGTTCTTTGTTCCATCTTATGAAAAATAGTTTGAACATCTATAGTCAATAAATTTTTTAAATTAAAATCAATTTCTGCTCTCATAAACTCTTCTACCAATAGGGGTATATCAAACCTATTAGAATTAAATCCAGCTAAGTCACTATCCTTAATAAAAGAATATATCTTTTTAGACAACATTTTAAAACTCGGCATAGATTTAATCTTTTCATTTGTGATTCCATGAATATCAGAAGCCTCTTTAGGAATTGTCATTTCTGGATTAACCAAAGATTTCATTTCTTTCATCTTACCATCTGGAAACAATTTTAAAATCGCAATTTCTACAATTCTATCATTAGCAATATTTATACCTGTTGTTTCAAGATCAAAAAAACACAATGGTCTAATTAAATTTAACTTCATTTAATAATTTAATGTGGTAAAGATTTTTCCCAATTTTCAAGATATTCTGCAATTTTTTTTAAAAATAATCCTCCAACCTCTCCATTTATAATTCTATGATCATAACTATGAGACAAAATAACTTTTCTTCTTACACCAATATAATCTCCTTTATTTGTCTCAATTACTGAAGGCATTTTTCTTATAACGCCAATTGCTAAAATCCCAACTTGAGGTTGATTTATTATTGGAGTTCCCATAATTGAACCAAAATTTCCAATATTTGTAACAGTATAAGTTCCATCATTAACTTCATCTGGCTTTAAATTATTATTTCTTGCCCTTAAAGCAAAATCATTAACTGATTTAGCTAAACCTATTAAATTCATATGATCAGCATTTTTTATTACTGGGACTATTAAATTTCCATTCGATAAAGCAGTTGCCATTCCAATGTTTATTGAGTTTTTTATAGTTATTTTTTCATCTTCTATTGAACTATTTAATATTGGATAATCTCTTAAAGCTTTAACTACAGCATAAATAAATAATGGAGTAAAAGTCAACTTCTGATTTTCTCTTCTTAAAAAATGTTCTTTTGCTATTTCTCTCCATTTCCATAAATCTGTAACATCTACTTCAATAAATGACTGTACATGAGCTGATTTATTAATACTTTCAATCATATGAGATGAAAGTATTTTCTCCATTCGAGTCATTTCGATTATTTGGTCTTTACCTTCACTAAAGTTTGTAGAATTAACTTTATAAATAGATTTTATTTTATCATCACTATTTTCTTCAAAAGAATTTATTGAATTATAAACTAATTTATCTTTTCTTATGGATAAATAAGAAATAATATCTTTTTTAGTAACCCTGTCATTCTTTCCTGTTCCTTTTATTTTTTGAAGTTCTTCATTTGTCAGACCTTCCTTCTTGGCAATACTTTTAACTAATGGAGAATAATATTTTAAGTTTTCATCAAAAACTGACTCAACAGAACTTTTAATCAACTCTATTTCATCTAAAATTATTTTCTCTTCAATTATTTCTTCCAAAGATTCATCATTATGCAATTCTATATCTATTGATGGATCTTTAATTTGTTGATCTTCAGGTAATTTATCTGTATCTATTACCGCTATTACATCACCAATTTTTACAACATCATTTTCTTTAAATTTTTTCTTTATTAATTTCCCTTTAACTTCTGAAAAAAGATCAGAATCTACCTTATCTGTAGCGATTTCTAAAATTAAATCATCAATATCAATTTTATCACCAACATTTTTCTGCCATTTAGTAATTGTTGCTTCTTCAACACTTTCACCCATCTTCGGTAATTTTAAAAAATATTCCGCCATATAACTAAATAATTTATAAAAGTATCAAAATTTAACTCTATTGTCTAGAAATCGAATTTTCAAAAGGAATTCTAGCTAAAATACTTCTACCTAAAGTTACTTCATCTGCATATTCTAGTTCATCACCTACTGAAATTCCTCTTGCAATTGTAGTTGTTTTTATTTTAAAAGATTCAATTTTTTTATAAATATAAAAGTTTGTTGTATCAGCTTCCATAGTTGAACTCAAAGCAAAAATAACTTCATCAATAATTCCAGAGCTAATTTTTTCTATTAATGAATATATATTTAAATCGTTTGGACCGATACCATCCATTGGGGAAATCAATCCTCCTAAAACATGATAAAGACCATTGAACTGACCAGTATTTTCAATAGCCATAACATCCCTAATATCTTGGACAACACATATTATATTCCGCTTTCTTTTTTGGCTAGAGCATATCTGACAAAGATCTTCATCTGACATATTATGACATTTTTTACAATAAATGATATTTTGACGTAAATCATTTATGGCTTTTGATAAATCACTTGTAAAGTCTTTAGGCTGTTTTAACAAATATATAGCTAATCTTATTGCTGATTTTTTCCCAATTCCTGGTAATTTAGATATTTCATTTACTGCTGTATCAAGTAATTTTGATGAAAATTCCATGCTGTAAAATTACAAAATATTGTATTTACAGTACTTTTGTAAATTATTACAATATTTTGTTTATATGATTTCACCCAGTTTCATTTTGTCCTTAATTCTAATTTATTTCATTATACTCATAGTTATTTCTTATTTAACTGGAAAAGAAAATTCTAATCAAATTTTTTTTACTGCAAATAAAAACTCTGCATGGCCTCTTGTAGCATTCGGTATGGTTGGAGCATCACTATCAGGCGTTACATTTATTTCAGTTCCTGGTTGGATTGAAACTTCTCAGTTTTCTTATTTTCAGGTTGTTCTAGGCTATTTTGTAGGCTATCTTATAGTTTCTTTTGTCCTTTTACCAATTTATTATAAAAACAATGTTACATCTATTTATGAATATCTTGAAACTAGATTTGGTTATCACAGTCATAAAGCTGGTGCATTTTTCTTTTTTATTTCAAGAGTTATTGGTGCATCGTTTAGATTATTTCTGGTTGCAATTGTAATGCAACAATTTATTTTTGATTCTTGGAATATACCTTTTGAATTTACAGTAATATTATCAATAGCACTTATCTGGGTATATACAAATAGGGGTGGAATTAAAACAATTGTTTGGACTGATACTCTTCAAACAACTCTTATGATAATTTCAGTTTTACTATCTATTATATATATAAATAAAGATTTAGGTTGGTCCTTATTTGATTTTTTAAATTCAACTGAATTTGAAAAGTATAATAAAATATTAGTTACTGACTCATTTTTAAAAAGAAATTATTTTTTTAAGTCTTTTCTTGGAGGAGCATTCATAACAATTTGTATGACAGGTCTAGATCAAGATATGATGCAAAAAAACTTAAGTTGTCGTTCTTTAAAAGATGCTCAAAAAAATATGATTGTTTTTAGTATTGTATTAGTAATTGTCACTTTTCTTTTTATGATTCTTGGAGCTTTACTTTATACATATTCTATTAAACAAGGAATTCCTTTACCTATAATGGATGGAAAACCAAATACAGATCTACTTTTTCCAGAAATTGCACTTAATGGAGGACTAGGAATAACTATTGGTATAACTTTTATTTTAGGCCTCGTTGCTGCAGCATATAGTAGTGCAGATAGTGCTTTAACTTCACTTACAACCTCAGTTTGCATTGACTTTTTAGAGATTAATAAGAAAAACAAATCGAAACAAATCTCTTTAAGAAAACAAACTCATATTATACTTAGTTTTTTAATAATAATTGTAGTAATACTTTTTAAATATATTTTAGATAGAAATGTTATTGATGGGTTGCTTACTGTTGCAGGTTATACCTACGGTCCTCTTTTAGGTTTATTCAGTTTTGGGATTTTTACTAATCACAAAATCAATGATAAATATGTTTGGTATGTTTTATTTCTCTCTGTTATTATTACCTCTATTATCGGAAATATAAATTCTAATTTATTATGGGGTTATGAAATTGGATATGAATTACTTCCAATTAATGGTTTAATAACTTTTATTGGTTTAATATTGATTCGTAGAAAGTAAAACTAGAGTACATGAATTCTCCCATTTAATTGAATTATCACTTAAAAAATTTGCAAAGTCAAAATTTTCAGTTCCAGGATTAAAAATTACTCTTTTAGGGTTTATTTTAAAAACATAATCATAATATTTCTTTTGATTTTTTGATGAAATATACAATGATACAGTATGAATATCATCAAAAAAATTTAAAGTTGGATGAATTATTACATCAGAAATATTTCCCTTCTTTTTTCCAATAGCAAAAACTTGATGATTTTTTTGAATTAATTTTTTAATTACTCTATATGAGTATCTGTCTCTGTTTATAGAAGCTCCTATTATAAGAGTATTTTTTGACATTACCAATTAATCATTACACTACCCCAGGTAAATCCGGCTCCAAAGGCAGCAAGAACTATTTTTTTCCCTGGTAAAACTTTGCCATTCTCCCATGCTTCTGTTAATGCAATAGGAATAGAAGCTGCAGTTGTATTTCCATACTTTTGGATAATGTTATAAACCTGATCATCATTCAAACCAAACTTTTTTTGAACAAATTGAGAAATTCTTAAGTTAGCCTGATGTGGAATGAGTAAATCAATATCCTCTGACTTCCAACCAGTTTTTTTTAGACCTTCATTTATAACTTCTTCAAACCTAATAACAGCATTTTTAAATACGAAAGGTCCATTCATATATGGATAATATGACATGTCTTCAAAATCATTATCAGAAATAATTTCTGGAACCCATCTCCTTGTACTTGGACCAATCACTGAAAGTTCCTCAGCATGCTTACCTTGAGAATGTAAATGAGAAGAAATAATACCTTTAGAATTATCTTCTGTTCTAGTAAGAACTGCTGCACCAGCTCCATCTCCAAAAATTATTGAGACATCTCTTCCTCTAGTCGTTAAATCAAGACCTCCAGTTTGAAACTCAGATCCAATAACCAAAATATTTTTATACATTCCAGTCTTAATGAATTGATCAGCAGTAGACAAACCGTAAACAAATCCAGAACACTGAGCTCTTATATCTAAAGCCGGACAATCTGTTATATTTAAACTTTCTTGAACTAAAACACCAGAACCAGGCATATAATAGTCAGGACTTAAAGTAGCAAAAACAATAAGATCAATTTCTTTTGCATCCATTTCGGCCCTCTGTAAAGCTATTATTGCAGCCTCAACACCCATAGAAGCTGTTGAATTGCCATCTCCTTTTTTTACATGTCTTCTCTGTTCAATTCCTGTTCTTTCAATTATCCACTCATTTGAAGTATCTATAATTTTTTCTAAATCAGCGTTTGTAACAATATTTTCAGGCAAATACTTCCCAAGTCCAATAATAATTGAATTAAACATATCACAAATTTTAGATAGAACAAAATATGAAAATAAAATCACATTAAATAATGACATCTTGTCATTTTATCATGATTGGTATTTTTTTTGATGTATTTATATAAAAAATAAATAAAATGGCAAAAGGTAAAATTAATGTTGCAGTTGAAAATATATTTCCTCTTATAAAGAAATTTTTATATAGTGATCATGAAATCTTTTTAAGAGAATTAATATCTAATGCAACAGATGCTACAACAAAACTCAACCATTTAAGTAGCATTGGTGAAATTAAAGGAGATCTTGGTGATAAAAAAATTGAAATAAAAATTGATAGTACCAACAAAACTTTACATATTATTGATAAAGGCATAGGAATGACTAAAGAAGAAGTCAAAAAATATATAAATGATATTGCCTTTTCAGGAGCAGAAGAATTCTTAGATAAATATAAAGAAGGATCAAAAGATTCTGGTATAATAGGACATTTTGGTCTAGGTTTCTATTCTGCTTTTATGGTTTCAAAGAAAGTTGAAATAATAACAAAATCTTATAAAAAAGACAAAGCAGCACATTGGACATGTGATGGCTCTCCAGATTATACCATTATTGAATCTAATAGAACATCAAGAGGAACTGAAGTTATTCTACATATTGATAAAGACTCTAAAGAATTTTTAGATGAAAATAGAATTAAAACCTTGCTTTCTAAGTATAATAAATTCATGCCCATTCCTATCAAATTTGGAACTAAAGAAGAAACAATTCCGCTTCCAAAAAACGCAAAAAAAGATGCAAAACCAAAAACAAAAACTATTGACAATATTATTAATAATACTTCTCCTGCATGGACAAAAAAACCATCAAGCTTAAAAGAAAATCATTATAAATCTTTTTATCATGAACTTTATCCAATGCAATTTGAAGAGCCTTTATTCAATATCCACTTAAATGTTGACTACCCCTTTAACCTAACTGGTATTCTTTATTTTCCTATACTAAAAAATGATTTAAACATTCAAAAAGATAAAATTCAACTATATCAAAATCAAGTTTTTGTTACTGATAATGTAGAAGGAATTGTTCCAGAATTCCTTACTTTACTTAGAGGCGTTATTGACTCCCCTGATATACCTTTAAACGTCTCTAGAAGTTATCTTCAAGCAGATAGTTCTGTTAAAAAAATCAGCAATTATATTACTAGAAAAGTTGCTGACAAATTAAATAGTTTATTTAAAAAAAATCGAGAAGCTTTTCAAGAAAAATGGAATGATATTAAAGTTGTAATTGAATATGGAATGTTAAGTGAAGAAAAGTTTTTTGAAAAGGCTGAAAAATTTGCTCTTTACTCCACAACAGATGGAGAATACTTAACATATGAGGAATTAGAAAAAAAAGTCAAGGATAACCAAACTGACAAAGATGACAAATTAATTTTTCTATATGCTTCAAATGTTGAAGAACAACATAGTTATATATCTCAAGCAAAAGGAAAGGGTTATACAGTTCTTTTATTAGATTCTCCAATAATTGGTCACTTAATACAAAAATTAGAAACTAGTAAAGAAAAAATTAGTTTTTCAAGAGTAGATGGTGATTCAATTGAAAATCTCATTAAAAAAGAAGAAACAACAATTTCAAAACTATCTGATGATGAAAAAGAAAAATTAAAACCTTATATAGAAAAAGCAGTAGAAAATGAAAAATATACTATTCAATTAGAGTCAATGGATAGTAAAGAAAATCCTTTTATAATTACACAACCAGAATTTATGAGAAGAATGAAAGAAATGCAACAAGTTGGTGGAAATAATATGATGGGTTCTATGCCTGAAATGTTTAATCTAATAGTTAACACAAATCATGAATTAATAGGTGCTATTCTAAATACCAAAACATCAAGTAAAAGAGATCGTTTAATTAAACAAGGAATTGACCTAGCAAAATTATCTCAAAACCTTCTTAAAGGTGAGGAATTAACATCTTTTATAAAAAGAAGTGTGGATATAATTAAATAAAATTCAATTTACACATGGATTGCCAAATCAGTAATAGTTCGGTAATACATTCAAATAAAATAAGTTAATGACAAGGATCAATTTGGTTAATCCGTCAGAACTTACAGACCAACACCTTATAGCAGAATATAGGGAAATTACAATGGTACCAGTAGCACTTAATCGTACTCTAAAAAGTAAAATTGGTTTAAGAAATGAAAAAATTAATAAAAAATATACACTTAATACTGGTCATGTATATTTCTTCTATGATAAAGGAAAGTATTTATATAAAAGATACTTAGACCTAATAGAAGAAATGAAAAATAGAGGTTTTAATCCAGATAAAAAGCGAACTTTTCCTACAAAAATTTTTAAGAATAACGAATTATATAAGGATTGGATACCAGATTTTAATGATTTGAAAATAATTAAAAAAAGAATATCTAAAAAAATTGCTATGAAACCAAATTGGTATAAAAAAACAAAAAAAAGTCATTAATTATATTCTTAATTTAATAACACTTATACTCTAACAAAAATGAATAAGAAATCAAGAAAATTATTTAAATATTTTGTTTAAAATTGAAGCTAATCTTATTCCTCCTTTGAAAAGTCTCAGTTTAACAACGTCTAGATACTTATATTTATATTCATACCCCAAGTTCGTTTTTAATTCTAAATCTTTATATATCATTCTAGCAATCTCATGAGATTCCTTTACCCAAACACCCAATGAATCATTTTGAACTTTATTTAACTCTAATAACGCTAAAACAGGTAAATCATTTGATAATTCAGTATAACTCATTTGATGAGAATTAATAATTTCAGTATCCCAGACTTTATGAAGGTTAGTTAGTTTACCAAACCATTTAACTTTAATATTATTACCTCCTTTATCTTTAATTCTCCCTACATGAAGAGGCTGATGAACATCACCAACAAAATGAACTAGTAATTTTAGATAAAAAGCTTTTTCTTTATTAGATTGATTTTTATCACTTAAAACTTCAATACATTTATTAATTGCATAAACTATATATGCATTTTTTTTAGATAATAAATTTTAATAATCATCATCTAAATTTATATTTAAATAATGCCAAGATTTATATTTATCAAACCTTTTATCAGATTTTATATCATCAGCATAATTTAAGATACTTACTAAAGAATTACCATTAAGTATTGAGTAAATAGAATCTTCAGCACTTTCTGTTAAATATTTTTCAGAAACTAAAGCCACAACCCTATGACCGGTTAATCCTTAATCATTTTCACTATACTGAAAAATATTAGAATTAATAATTAGATGAATTAAACTTATAATCAATTTAATTGTCATAATATGAATTAAGTTGTCTAATTTATATATTTTGCAAATCTTACTTACCTAAAATAATTAATGATAATAATTAACCCAAGATTTCTTTTAATTTTAATTTTATTTTTTTCAAAAACAATTACTGCTCAAAATGAAGTTACTGCATTTTTAACAGATAAAAATTTAGTCATTGATGGTGAAGAAAATGACGATGCTTGGAAAACAGTAAAATACATTTCTTCCTTTTGGCAGTGGAGACCAACTGATTCAATTCAAGCTAAAACCCAAACAAAATTCAAAGTTTTAATGGACGACAATAATATATACTTTTTAGTTAAAGCTTATACAGATGGTAATAGATTTTTAATACCATCTCTAAAAAGAGATTTTAATTGGAATAGTGATTACATTAACATTTTATTAGACACCTTTAATGATGCAACAAATGCCTTTACTTTTTCATCTAATCCCTTTGGTGTTCAATCAGAAGGATTAATTTCAGGGGGCAACACTAATTGGAGATCTGATAGAAATGACTCCTGGGATACTATTTGGGAAGTTGAAAGCAATATTTATGAAAATTATTTTATTACTGAATTTAAAATTCCTTTTAAATCATTATTCTATGAAAACAACTCAAATAAATGGAGATTTAATATTTATAGAAGAAACACAGAAGGAAATGAGCACTCTTCATGGATAAAAACACCTCAAAACTTAGTTATTGGAAATCTTGCATATATGGGTGATTTGAAATTTGAAAAAACATTAAAAAATTCTAACAAACCTTTCACCTTTATTCCTTATTTCAATGGTTTAATTTCTGAAAATAGAATTGAAAATTCATCAAATAAATCTTTACTTTACGGAGCTGATTTTAAAATACCTGTTGGCAACTCAATTAATGTAGATTTAACCTTTAATCCTGATTTCTCGCAAGTTGAAGTTGATGATCAAATAGTTAATCTGACAAGATTTGAAATTTCTCTTCCAGAAAAAAGACAATTTTTCACCCAAAATAGTGATCTTTTTAGTGATTTTGGTAACAGTAGGGATGGTCTTCCATTTTTTTCAAGAAGAATTGGAGTTGCAAAAGATTTAGAAGGAAATACCATTGAAAATAAAATAACTTCAGGTTTGAGGTTAAGTGGAAAAATTAATAAAAATTTAAGAATAGGCTTCCTTAATATGATTACAGAGGCAGACGTTAAAAACAATATCCCTTCTAATTTAAACTCTTTAATTACTTTACGTCAAAAAGTTTTCAATCGATCAAATATAAGTTTCTTTTTTATTGACAGAAGAACAACTAAGGATTATGACTTTGTGAGTTTAGAAGAAAAAGCAAATAGTGTTTTAGGCCTTGAATATAATTTAGCTTCAAAAGACAGTAAATGGACAGGTAGAACTTTTATTCACAAATCATATAAATCTAATGACAAAAAAGATGTAAGTACAGGTTTTTTAATTAGCAAAAACACTCGTAAAAATAATTTTAGATTTCATTCTATATATGCTGGGGATAATTTTCAATCTGATTTAGGATACTATCGAAGAAGAGGGTTTTTAAAAATTCAGCCGAGTTATACTTACAAGATATATCCTAAAAACGAAAAAATAATAAATTACGAGTTTGAACAGCAATATGCTATTGTGTATAGGCCAGAAAATGATTTTTTAATTACGGATGAAGTCCATACAAGTAAAATTGAAATTCGTTATCTAGATCAAAGCAATTTGGAGTTTGAAATGAAAAGATGGTATCAATATTTAGAAAACTCATTTGATCCTACTAAATCTGGAGGTATTCCTTTACCTGAAAACGAAAGTTTTAGATTTACAAACTATGAAATTTCTTACAGATCAGATGGAAGAAAATTATTAAGCTTTAATAATAAAATTTCATATGGTTCTTTTTATAATGGAACAAAATTCTCAATCAATAATCAATTAAATTGGAGAAAACAACCTTATTTTAGGTTTAGTTTAAAATTAAATTATAACAAAATTATGCTTCCAAATCCATACTCAGATGGAGAATTATGGTTAATAAGTCCTAAATTTGATTTTACATTCACAAAAAAGTTATTTTGGACTTCATATATTCAATTTAATTCTCAAAATGAAAACTTTGGTATAAATTCAAGAATTCAGTGGAGATTTGCACCACTATCTGATCTATATTTTGTATATAATGATAATTATTTAGCTGAAAATGATTTTATTCCTAGATTCAGAAGTTTTAATATTAAATTAACTTATTGGTTAAACATTTAACATATGATTAGGTTCAATTTATTTATATCTATAACTATTATTCTATTTTGTTTTTCTTGTAAGAATAACAAAAAAACTGAAAATAATATCATGAGTATTAAGGGTAATATAGAAGGTCTTCGAAAGGGAAAGATCTTTCTGCAAAAAATTGATAGTGGATTAATTATTAATGTTGACTCTATAGAAATTAAGGGAGATTCTAAATTTCTTCTTAATACTGAAATTGACAGTCCGGAGATCTTTTATTTATATCTTAAAAAAGAAGATGGTGATAGTCTTAATGATAGAATTTTATTTTTTGGCGAAAAAGGTATTATCGAGATTAATACAATACTAAAAACTTATGAAAGTAGTGCTTCAATTGAGGGTTCTATAAACAACAACCTTCTAAAAGAATATCTAAGTTTTAAAAGAAAATTTAATGATCAAAATTTAAGTTTACTTCAAAAATATTATGATTCAAAAAAACTAAACAATCAAAAAAAATCAGATTCAATTGAAAAACAAATTAAAAATTTATTTAGAAGAAGATATTTATATGCATTAAACTTTGCTTCAAAAAATTCAAATAAAGAAATTTCGCCCTATATTGCTTTGACTGAAATTAATGATGCTAACATTAAACTTTTAGACACACTAGCTTCCAAAATGAGCATCAAAGTACTTTCTGGGAAATACGGAAAACAATTTAAAAAATTTTTAAAATCAAGACATGACAATGAAAATAAAATTGAAGACTAAAGTTTTGAAAATTTTTTACGCAAATCTTGAACTAATTTTAACCTCTCATTATCTATTAATTTAAACTGTTTTTTTAAGTCTCTATTAGTCACAGAATTAATTTTAAAGATTAAAGAATCGAATACATCAATAGCTTCATCAATAAGTTTCTCGCTTTTAGATAAATCCTTATCAGGATTTAAAAGTTTCCAATGATAAATTTCTTCTATAAAATCTCCTATTTCATTATTTATCTCTTTTTTTAAGTTTTTTATACTTGCCATATTATTTATTTTTTAAATAATCATAAAAACGTTTAAAAACAATTTTAAACCAGACTGTATATTTTTCTTGATTAATTTGTAAATCTTTTAAAATTAATTCAATAGACAGCCATTTCCAAGACGCAACTTCATTTGAATTAACTTTAGGATTTTGAGTCGTTTTTCCATATAAAACATGATCAAACTCATGTTCAATTAAACCATTATCGAGTTCTGCCTTATATGTAAATGAAAATAAATACTTAATAGATGTACTTATACCCATTTCCTCCATTAACCTTCTTTTTGCAGCCTCAATTGAAGTCTCTCCTTCACATTGATGACTACAACAAGTATTAGTCCATAAACCTGGAGAATGATATTTAGAAAAAGCTCTTTGTTGCAAAAGTAACTCATCTTTGTCATTAATTATAAAAACAGAAAAAGCTCGATGTAAAATACCTTTCTTATGTGCTTCAAGTTTATCCATTGTTCCCCTCTGAAAATCATTCTTATCAACTAATATTACTTTATCTTCTCCCATATATTATAATGAAATAATCTAAGCCTCAGCAGCTGGCCCAAAATTTAAAGGAATAGAAGGAGGATCATTAGATCTTATTTCACCATTAATTTTTTCAAACTTTTTAATATTTTCAGACAAAGCTTTATTAAATCTCTTTGCATGTTCTGGTGTCAAAATTATTCTTGCTTTTACCTTAGCTTTAGGAGAAGCAGGCATTATAGAAATAAAATCAACAATAAATTCAGAATTTGAATGATTAATTACTGCAAGATTAGAATATGTTCCATCAGTAAGATTTTCATCAATTGAAATATTAATTTGTTTCTCCTTATTTGATTTAGAATCACTCATCACTTAAAGAATATGAAATTTTCTTTTCTTGATCAATAAGTAGACTATTATATTCATCTTTAGATCCAACAATAATATCTTTATACTTTCTTAATCCAGTACCAGCAGGTATTCTATGACCAACTATAACATTTTCTTTTAACCCTTCAAGAAAATCTACTTTTCCATTGATAGCAGCTTCATTTAAAACTTTTGTAGTTTCTTGAAAAGATGCTGCAGAAATAAATGACCTTGTTTGTAATGAAGCCCTAGTTATTCCTTGAAGCACTGGAGTAGCTGTTGCAGGACGCGCATCTTTTGCCATAGCCAACGTTTTATCATCTCGTTTTAGTATTGAATTTTCATCACGAAGCTGATGAGCAGTAATAAGTTGTCCTTGCTTAAAATTATCAGAGCCCCCCACTTCTTCAACTACCTTCATTCCATAGAGAGAATCATTTTCATGAATAAAATCATTTTTAAAAACTAACTGATTTTCTAAAAAAAGTGAATCTCCTGCATCATTTATTCTTACTTTTCTCATCATTTGTCTTACAACAACTTCAAAATGCTTATCATTAATTTTAACACCTTGAAGTCGATAAACTTCCTGAATCTCGTTAACTAGATATTGTTGAACCGCAGAAGGTCCTTTAACACTAAGAATATCTGTTGGAGTTATAGATCCATCAGAAAGGGGCACTCCTGCTTTAATAAAATCATTTTCCTGCACCAAAATTTGAGTTGAAAGTTTAACTAAATATTTCTTAATATCTCCAAATTTAGATTCAACAATAATCTCTCTATTCCCTCTTTTAATTTTTCCATAAGAAACAACACCATCTATTTCAGAAACAACTGCTGGATTGGATGGGTTTCTTGCTTCAAATAATTCTGTAACTCTAGGCAAACCACCAGTAATATCACCAGATTTTGATGATTTTCTTGGGATTTTTACGAGTATTTTACCCTCAATAATCTGATCTCCATCATTAACAATCAAATGAGCACCAACTGGAAGACTATATGATCTGATTATTTTTCCTTTCTTATCAACTATTGATAAAGATGGAATTAATTTTTTATTTCTTGAATCAGAAATGACTTTTTCTTGAAAACCTGTTTGTTCATCAATTTGTACCTGATATGTAATACCTTGTTCAATATTTTCAAATACTATTTTTCCTGAAAATTCTGAAACAATAACACCATTAAATGGATCCCATTTACAAATTATATCTCCTTTTTTTAATTTCGCTCCATTTTTAATTAACAAGATTGAACCATAAGAAATATTATTAGTGCTTAAAGTATTTTTAGTATTTGGATTAATTAATTTAATTTCAGAGGTCCTAGAAATAACAATTGTTGAATTATTTCCTTCAGAATCTTTACCCTTAACTGTTTTAAGATCATCAATTTGTACTATACCATCAAATTTAGCTTCAAGCTTGTTCTCCTCAGAAATATTACCAGCTACTCCACCAACATGAAAAGTCCTAAGAGTTAACTGAGTGCCAGGCTCCCCAATAGATTGCGCTGCTATTACTCCAACAGCTTCTCCATTTTGAACCATTTTTCCAGTAGCAAGATTTCTTCCATAACACTTTGCACAAATTCCTTTATTAGCATTACAAGTTAGTGGAGAACGAACTTCAATTTTTTCTATTGGAGTTTTCTCAATCATTTTAATATGTGGATCCTCAATTTCTTGACCTGCTTCAACAATAATATCATTATTAGTTGGATCAATTATCTGATGAAGAGATACTCGACCAAGAATTCTGTCTCCAAGAGATTCAACAATCTCCTCATTCTTTTTCAAAGCAGTTACCTCAAGACCTCTTAATGTTTTACAATCATCAATATTAACTATAACATCTTGTGAAACATCATGTAATCTCCTTGTTAAATAACCAGCATCCGCAGTTTTAAGAGCCGTGTCAGCTAATCCTTTTCTTGCTCCATGTGTTGAAATAAAATACTCCAGTATTGAAAGACCCTCTTTAAAATTTGAAAGTATAGGATTTTCAATAATTTCGCCTCCTCCAACATTAGATTTCTTTGGCTTAGCCATTAATCCTCTCATACCTGTCAGTTGTCGAATTTGTTCTTTAGATCCCCTAGCACCTGAATCTAACATCATATAAACTGAATTAAAGCCTTGATTATCTTCACTTATTCTTTTCATCGCAAGTTCCGTTAACATTGCATTAGTTGAAGTCCAAACATCAATCACCTGATTATATCTCTCATTATTTGTTATTAACCCCATATTGTAACTTCCAATTATTCTATCAACTTGTATATTAGCCTCTTCAATCATTTTAACTTTTTCCTTAGGAATTATAATATCTCCAAGACTAAATGATAATCCACCCTTAAAAGCAAATTGATAACCCATACTCTTAATTTTATCTAAAAATTCAGCAGTTTCAGGAACACTAGTTACTTTAAGAATTTTTCCTATAATTTCTCTAAGATTTTTCTTTGTTAAAACAACATTAAAAAACTCTGCGTTTTCAGGAACAACTTCATTGAAAAATATTCTTCCAACTGTTGTCTCAATAACCTCAAAAAAAGATTCTCCTTTTTCATTTAAATTTTTAATTCTAATTTTAACAAAGGCATTTAAATCAACTTTATTTTCATTATATGCTATATGAACCTCTTCAGGAGAATAAAACTTTAAACCCTCACCATTAACCTTATCTTTTCCTGTAGATTTTTTTTCTTTTGTCATATAATAAAGACCTAAAACCATATCCTGTGAGGGAACTGTAATTGGTGAACCATTAGCAGGATTTAAAATACTGTGAGAAGCTAACATAAGTATTTGTGATTCTAAAATAGCTTCAGGACCAAGGGGAAGGTGAACTGCCATTTGATCTCCATCAAAATCAGCATTAAAAGCAGTGCAAACTAAAGGATGAAGGTGAATAGCTTTACCTTCAATTAATTTAGGTTGAAAAGCTTGAATACCTAACCTATGTAAAGTAGGAGCTCTATTCAATAGTACAGGATGACCTTTTAATACATTTTCAAGAATATCCCATACTACTGGTTCTTTTCTGTCAATTATTTTTCTAGCTGATTTCACTGTTTTAACAATACCTCTTTCAATTAATTTTCTGATAATAAAAGGCTTATATAACTCCGCAGCCATATCTTTAGGTAAACCACATTCAAATAATTTAAGCTCAGGACCAACCACAATAACAGATCTTGCAGAATAATCAACTCTTTTACCTAATAAATTTTGTCTAAATCTTCCTTGTTTTCCTTTCAAAGAATCAGATAAAGATTTTAACGGTCTATTAGAATCAGTCTTCACAGCAGATGACTTTCTTGTATTATCGAACAAAGAGTCTACTGATTCTTGTAGCATTCTTTTTTCATTTCTTAAAATAACCTCAGGAGCCTTTATTTCAACCAATCTTTTAAGTCGATTATTTCTTATGATAACTCTTCTATATAGATCATTTAAATCAGATGTAGCAAACCTACCACCATCTAAAGGAACCAATGGTCTTAATTCAGGTGGAATAACTGGTATAACTTTCATTATCATCCACTCAGGTAAATTTTCACCTTTTTCATTAGCCTCTCGAAAAGCCTCAACAACTTGAAGACGTTTTAAAGCTTCTGTTTTTCTTTGTTTTGATGTTTCATTATTAGCTTTATGTCTAAGTTGATAGGATAAATCATTTAAATCAATTCTTGACAATAACTCAATTAAACATTCTGCTCCCATTTTTGCAATAAATTTATCTGGATCAGAATCTTCCTTATATTGATTTTCCGGTGGGAGTTTATCTAAAACATTAAGATATTCTTCTTCAGTCAAAAAATCCATTTTATTTAATTGTTCTCCTTCTTCATTTGTTGCAATTCCTGATTGAATTACTACATATCTTTCATAGTAAATAATCATATCTAATTTTTTTGAAGGCAAGCCAAGTATATACCCTATTTTATTTGGTAAAGATCTAAAATACCATATATGGGCAACTGGCACAACTAAATTAATATGTCCAACTCTATCACGTCTAACTTTCTTTTCAGTAACCTCAACACCACAACGATCACATACAATTCCTCTATATCTAATTCTTTTATATTTTCCACAGGCACATTCAAAATCTTTTACAGGACCAAATATCCTCTCACAAAACAAACCATCTCGTTCAGGTTTATGAGTTCTATAATTGATTGTCTCTGGTTTTAAAACCTCACCTAGTGATTTGGATAAAATCACCTCTGGTGAAGCAAGTCCAATTGATATTTTATTAAATTTTTTTTGTATAATTATTTCATTATTTCTTGCCATCGTAAATTATTATTAATTATTCTTCTAATCTAATGTCTAGACCAAGTCCTTTTAATTCATGCATTAAAACATTAAATGACTCTGGTAAGCCTGGTTCGGGCATCGGATCTCCTTTAACGATAGATTCATATGTTTTTGCTCTACCGATAACATCATCAGACTTTACTGTCAAAATTTCTTGAAGAGCACTTGAAGCTCCATAAGCTTCTAATGCCCAAACTTCCATTTCACCAAATCTTTGACCTCCAAATTGAGCTTTTCCTCCAAGAGGCTGTTGAGTTATTAACGAATATGGACCTATTGATCTTGAGTGCATCTTATCCTCAACCATATGACCAAGCTTAAGCATATAAATTACACCTACAGTTGCAGGCTGATCAAATTTTTCTCCAGTTCCTCCATCATAAAGATATGTATGTCCAAAAAGAGGTACACCAGCTTCATCAGTTAACTTATTTATTTCATCTATTGTTGCACCGTCAAAAATTGGAGTAGAAAACTTTTTATCTAAATTTAATCCTGCCCAGCCTAATACTGTTTCATATATCTGACCAATATTCATTCGTGATGGAACACCAAGAGGGTTTAAAACAATATCAACTGGAGTTCCATCTTCTAAAAAAGGCATATCCTCTTCCCTAACAATCCTAGCAACAATACCTTTGTTACCATGTCTTCCAGCCATTTTATCACCAACTTTTAACTTTCTCTTCTTTGCCACATAAACTTTAGCCAGTTTTTTTACTCCTGATGTTAATTCATCTCCAACACTAATTGTAAATTTTTCTCTTCTTAAAGATCCTTGAAGATCATTTTCCTTTATCTTATAATTATGAAGCAAATCATTAATAAGGATATTGGCTTTATCAGAAGTTGTCCATGATCCTTTCATTAAATGCGCAAAATCTTCAATAGTGTTTAATAGCTTAATCGAAAACTTCTTACCTTTTGGAAACACTTCTTCTCCAAGATCATTAAGAACTCCCTGACAAGTCTTGCCATTGGCAATATTGAAAAGTTTTTCTATTAAGATGTCTTTTAAACTTTCAAAGCTTTTTTTATATTTTTTTTCAAGCTCTTCTAATTCATATTTATCCTGATTTCTTCTTCTCTTATCTTTTATTGACCTAGAAAATAACTTTTTATCAATCACAACTCCTCTTAATGATGGGGGCGCTTTTAATGACGCATCTTTAACATCCCCAGCTTTATCACCAAAAATTGCCCTTAAAAGTTTTTCCTCAGGTGTAGGATCTGATACTCCTTTAGGCGTAATTTTACCAATTAAAATATCCCCTGCACTTACCTCAGCTCCAACTCTAATCATTCCATTCTCATCTAAATCCTTGGTAGCTTCTTCACTTACATTTGGTATATCATCTGTTAATTCTTCAGCACCTAACTTAGTATCACGAACGTCCATTGAATATTCATCTATATGTATTGAAGTAAAAATATCTTCTCGAACAACTTTTTCAGAAATAACTATAGCATCTTCAAAATTGTATCCTTTCCATGGCATAAAAGCAACTTTAAGATTTCTTCCCAAAGCGAGTTCACCATTCTCTGTCGCGTAACCTTGACACAAAACTTGACCTGTAGTAACTTTGTCATTCTTCTTTACTATAGGTTTAAGATTAATACAAGTTCCTTGATTAGTTTTTCTGAATTTAACAAGATTATAAGTAACAGTATCTCCATCAAAAGTCACTAATTTCTGATTTTCAGATAGATCGTATTTTATAATAATTTTTTCAGCATCTACATATTCTACAGTTCCATTTCCCTCTGCATTAATTAAAACTCTAGAGTCTGATGCAACCTGAAATTCCAATCCAGTCCCAACAATTGGTGATTGAGGACTTAATAAAGGTACTGCTTGTCTCATCATATTGGAACCCATTAACGCTCGATTAGCATCATCATGTTCTAAAAAAGGTATTAAAGATGCAGATATAGATGCTATTTGATTTGGAGCAACATCTGTATAATTTACCTTATTAGGCTTTACTACTGGAAAATCTACTTGATTTCTAGCTATAACTTTATCAACTAAAATCTTTCCGTTTTTATCATAATCTATATTTGCCTGAGCAATTAATTTATTTTCTTCTTCTTCTGCACTTAAATATACAATTTTATCTAAATTTATTTTCCCTTTATCAACTTCTCTATAAGGAGTTTCAATAAATCCAAGGTTATTTACTTTAGCATAAACACTTAATGAAGATATTAATCCTATATTAGGACCCTCTGGAGTTTCAATAGGACAAAGTCTTCCATAATGGGTATAATGAACATCTCTAACTTCAAATCCAGCTCTTTCTCTAGATAATCCTCCAGGACCCAAAGCAGACAGCCTTCTTTTGTGAGTTATCTCAGCTAATGGATTTGTTTGATCCATAAATTGTGAAAGCTGATTAGTTCCAAAAAAAGTATTTATTACTGACGATAAAGTCTTTGCATTAATTAAATCAATAGGAGTAAATACCTCATTATCCCTCACATTCATTCTTTCCCTTATTGTTCTTGCCATTCTTGCAAGCCCTACACCAAATTGAGTTGAAAGTTGTTCTCCTACAGTCCTGACTCTACGATTTGATAAATGATCAATATCATCTATTTCAGCTTTTGAATTAATTAGCTCAATCAAATATTTGATTATAGTTATAATATCTATTTTTGTTAATACCAATTTATCCATTTCAACTTCTAATCGAAGTTTTTTATTCATTCTGTATCTCCCAACTTCACCTAGATTATATCTTTGATCAGAAAAGAAAAGTTTGTCAATAACACCTCTTGCTGTATCCTCATCTGGAGGTTCAGCATTTCTTAGCTGTCTATATATATGCTCAACAGCTTCTTTTTCAGAATTTGTTGGATCTTTTTGAAGCGTATTATAAATTATTGCATAATCCGATAAATGAGCATCAATTTTGTGAAGAAGTATAGTTTTTACTTCTGTTTCAATAATTTGGTTTAAATGTTCTTTCTCTATAATAGTATCTCTATCAATTACTATCTCATTTCGCTCAATAGAGATAACCTCTCCAGTATCTTCATCTACAAAATCTTCATGCCATGTTTTTAAAACTCTAGCAGCCAATTTTCTTCCTATAACTTTTTTCAATCCAGACTTAGAAACTTTTACCTCTTCAGCAAGATCAAATATTTCTAAAATATCCTTATCATGTTCATATCCAATTGCTCTAAAAAGAGTTGTTACAGGTAATTTTTTCTTACGATCTATGTAGGCATACATAACACTATTAATATCAGTAGCAAACTCAATCCAAGACCCTTTAAATGGTATCACCCTTGCAGAATATAATTTAGTTCCATTAGCATGAAAAGATTGACCAAAAAACACCCCTGGTGATCTATGAAGCTGAGAAACAACTATTCTTTCTGCCCCATTAATTACAAATGTACCACTTGGAGTCATATAAGGTATTGTACCCAAAAAAACATCTTGAACAATAGTCTCAAAATCTTCATGATCAGGGTCAGTACAAAATAATTTAAGTCTAGCTTTTAATGGAAGAGAATATGTTAAACCTCTATCAATACATTCCTGAATATCATATCTAGGTGGATCTACAAAATAGTCTAAAAATTCAAGAACAAACTGATTTCTTGTATCAGTAATAGGGAAGTTTTCTTTAAAAGTATTAAATAAACCTTCCACGTTCCTTTCATCTGACTTGGTTTCAAGTTGAAAAAAATCTTGAAAAGACTTAATTTGAATATCTAAAAAATCTGGATATTCAGGAGAGTGCTTGGCTCCAGCAAAATTTATTCTTTGATTTTGTTGTTTTAGCATTTAAATTAATTTAATATTAAACGAATTTTATTTGATTTTAAACATAATAAGGATAGGCTTCTAAAAAAATCTAAAAACCAATCCACAAATTAATGTTGATATATTGAGTTATTTAAGCTCAACTTCAGCCCCTGCTTCTTCAAGTGATTTAACTAAACTATCAGCTTCATCTTTAGAAACTCCCTCTTTGATTGGGCTTGGCGCATTATCAACAAGCTCTTTAGCTTCTTTAAGCCCAAGACCAGTTAATTCTTTAACTAACTTAACAACTGCCAGTTTTGATCCTCCAGGTGCTTTTAAAACTACATTAAACTCTGATTTTTCTTCTACTGCCCCAGCATCTGAACCAGAACCTACAGAAGGCCCGGCAACAGCTACTGAAGCAGCTGCAGGCTCTATATCATACTCTTCTTTTAAAATATCAGTCAACTCATTAACTTCTTTAACTGTTAAATTGACTAAATTATCTGCGAATTTTTTTAAATCTGCCATTTTTTCTCTGTTTTTATTTATTAAATTTATATATAATTTTAAGTGCGTACATATTAATTATTCAGAATTTCTCTCCGATAAACTTTTTAAAATTCCGGATACTTTTCCGCCACCCGATTTCAAAGCGGAAATTAAATTCTTTACTGGAGATTGAAGAAGATAAACAATATCCCCTATTAACTCCTCTCTTGATTTTATTAAAACCAAATTTTCAATCTGATCATCTCCAATATAAATAGACTCTTCAATAAAAGCTCCTTTTAGAATAGGCTTATCAGATTTCTTCCTAAAATCTTTAATTACCTTAGCTGGGCTATTTCCTGATTCTGAAAACATTAAAGAAGTATTACCCTTTAATAAATCTGTTAACTCTCCAAAATTTTTTCCAGATTCTTTCATTGCCCTCTCTAACAATGTATTTTTAACAACTGATAATTTAATTCCTACTTTGAAGCAGGCTCTTCTTAAAGAACTAGTTTCAAATGAATTTAATCCTGCTATATCAGTTAAATAAACATTTTTTGTGTCTTTTAATGTAGTGATTAAATCTTCTATTACTATTGTCTTTTCTTCTTTATTCATAATTCGATTAAATTGTTACTTCCTTTAAATCAACAGGTATACTAGGGCTCATTGTACTAGATATAAATATACTCTTAACATATGTTCCTTTTGTAGTTGATGGTTTTAACTTAACTATTGTCTTTAAGAACTCATCAATGTTATCAAATATTTTTTCAGGAGTAAAAGAAACTTTTCCTACACATGAATGAACAATACCTGATTTATCAACTTTAAAATCTATTTTCCCTCCTTTAACATCGGTAATTGCTTTTTTTATATCCATTGTAACTGTACCTGTTTTAGGGTTTGGCATTAAACCTCTTGGACCAAGAACTTTTCCCAAAGGACCTAATTTACCCATTATACTTGGCATAGTTATTATAACATCAACATCTGTCCATCCATCCTTAATTTTTTGTAAGTACTCCTCTAATCCAACAAAATCAGCGCCTGCTTCTTTGGCTTCATTTTCTTTATCAGTTGTAACAAGTGCAAGTAATTTTAGTGTTTTTCCAGTTCCATGAGGAAGATTTACAACACCTCTAACCATTTCATTGGACTTTTTAGAATCAACGCCTAATCTTACAGCAATATCAATTGAAGAATCAAATTTAGTAGTCGTTATTTCTTTAATTAAATTCGAGGCTTCTTTCAATGAATAAAAAATTTCATTTTTTATTTTAGATCTTGATGCTTTTAAATTTTTTGTTAATTTCATTATCATTTTTATTAATTAAGGGGAGTATTACCTGAAATTTTAAAACCCATAGATCTAGCTGTTCCAGCCACCATCTTCATAGCAGATTCTATTGTAAAAGCATTCAAATCTACCATCTTATCCTCTGCAATAACTTTAACCTGATCCCATGAAACAGATGCAACTTTATTTCTGTTAGGTTCTCCTGAACCTTTTTTAACTTTGGCCACTTCCATTAATTGAACAGCTGCAGGAGGAGTTTTAATTATAAAATCAAATGATTTATCTTTATAAACAGTAATATTAACCGGTAATAATTTACCTTGTTTGTCCTGAGTTCTAGCATTAAATTGTTTACAAAACTCCATAATATTAACGCCTGCCGCACCCAAAGCTGGTCCTAACGGCGGGGATGGATTTGCAACTCCTCCTCTAACCTGTACTTTTATTACTTTACTGATTTCCTTTGCCATTCTAATTCAAAATTTAATTTTTATAATTTTTCAACCTGCATATAACTTAATTCAAGAGGAGTTTTTCTTCCAAAAATTTTAACCATAACCTCCAACTTTCTTTTTTCCTCATTTACACTTTCTATAGTACCATTAAAACCATTAAAAGGACCATCAATTACTTTAACATTATCTCCAATATTAAAAGGGATAGTAACAAATTCAGATTCTATTGAAAGCTCATCAACTTTACCTAACATTCGATTTACTTCAGCTGATCTCATTGGAATTGGATCTCCCCCCTTTGTTTCTCCAAGAAAACCAATAACATTAGTAACAGATTTGATAATGTGGGGAACTTCGCCTGACAAGTTTGCTTTTATCATTATATAACCAGGAAAATAAACTTTTTCTTTACTAATTTTTTTTCCATTTCTAATTTGGATAACTTTTTGAGTGGGAACGATAATGTCTTCTACATGATCAGAAAAACCAAGCCTTTTTATCTCAGCCATTATATAATCTTTTATTTTACCTTCCTTACCACTTACAGCTCTAATGACATACCATTTATTTTCAGTAGATATTTTCATGAATACTAACCAATAAGATTAAAGTAAAATTTAATTATTCTAGATAAAATTGTATCTGCCCCCCATATAACCAGTGAAAAAAGAACAGAGAAAACTAAAACTATAGCAACTAACCTTTGAAGCTCAGATCGTTTTGTCCAAGATACATTATTTTTCAATTCTTCAAATGAATCTCTAATGTAATTTATAATAAGCTGCATTTCAATTTTAATTGCACGGGTTGAGAGGCTCGAACTCCCGACACCTGGTTTTGGAGACCAGTGCTCTACCAACTGAGCTAAACCCGTTTTTATTTGATAACTTAGGTATCTCGATAACATCAAAACATCTAAATTATCAATTTAAAAACATTTTAGTCTAGAATCTCCGTTACTTGACCAGCACCAACTGTTCTTCCTCCTTCACGAATAGCAAACCTTAATCCTAAATTAAGAGCTATTGGTTGAATTAAATCAACTGTTATAGTCACATTATCTCCAGGCATTACCATTTCAACACCATTAGGTAAATTAATATTACCTGTAACATCAGTAGTTCTTACATAAAACTGTGGTCTATAATTATTGTGAAAAGGAGTATGGCGCCCACCCTCTTCTTTTTTTAGTATATAAACTTCAGCTTTAAATTTAGAATGAGGAGTAATAGAACCAGGCTTACATATAACCATACCTCTAGAGATCTCATCTTTTTCAATTCCTCTAAGAAGAATACCTGTATTATCTCCAGCTTCACCTCTGTCTAAAATTTTACGAAACATTTCAACTCCAGTAACAGTAGATTTTAATTTCTCAGCTCCCATTCCAATAATATCTACTTCATCACCAGTATTTGTAACCCCTGTTTCAATTCTTCCAGTTGCGACAGTTCCTCTACCAGTAATTGAAAAAACATCTTCAACAGGCATCAAAAAATCTTTTTCAACATCCCTTTTCGGTAACTCAATCCATTTATCAACTTCAGTCATTAAACTATTAACTGTATCAATCCACTTTTGTTCTCCATTTAAAGCACCAAGAGCTGATCCAAGAATAACGGGAGTATTATCTCCATCATATTCATAAAAAGAAAGTAACTCTCTAACTTCCATTTCAACAAGCTCTAAAAGTTCCTGATCATCAACCGTATCAGCTTTATTAAGGAACACAACAATACGAGGTACTCCAACTTGTCTTCCAAGTAATATATGTTCTCGAGTTTGAGGCATTGGTCCATCAGTTGCTGCAACTACTAAAATTGCACCATCCATTTGAGCAGCACCAGTAACCATATTTTTTACATAATCTGCGTGACCTGGACAGTCAACATGAGCATAATGACGATTTTCAGTTTGATACTCTACATGTGAGGTGTTAATTGTTATACCACGCTCTTTTTCTTCAGGAGCATTATCTATTTGATCAAAACTCCGAGCTTCAGATAATCCAGCGTCAGCTAATACCTTTGTAATTGCTGCAGTTAGAGTGGTTTTACCGTGATCTACGTGACCGATTGTTCCTATATTTAAATGAGGTTTTGACCGATCAAACTTTTCTTTAGCCATAATATTTTTATTTCTTTGTTATTTTAAGGAGCGCAAATTTATGAATTTTTTTGACTTTCTTATTTTTTTTATACAACTTTTTGCAAGATTTTAACAATATAAAAAAAAAAAAAAAAATTTAAATAACATTTAACTTCTAAGAAAGTTTTTTTGTTCAAATTATTTAAAGTTTAGAAATTAATTTCTTCTTAATATCATTATTATTATTTTTACACTTAATTTTATAAAAAACTAATGGCATTCGATATTAAAATCATCAAAAATCTATATGATAAAATAGATGAAAGTATTAATGATGTAAGATCAATTATTGGAAAACCATTAACTCTCAGTGAAAAAATTCTTTATTGCCATACATGGAATACTAAAAAAATAGAGGTTTTTAAAAGAGGATTAGATTATGTAGATTTTGCTCCTGATCGAATTGCATGTCAAGATGCAACTGCTCAAATGGCTTTATTGCAGTTCATGCAAGCTGGAAAAAGCAAAGTTGCAGTGCCAACTACTGTTCACTGTGATCATCTTATTCAAGCAAAAAGTGGAGCTAAAGTAGATTTAAAATCTGCAAATTCTTCAAGCGCTGAAGTCTTTAACTTTCTAGAATCTGTTTCCAATAAATATGGAATTGGATTTTGGAAGCCTGGATCTGGAATAATTCATCAAGTTGTTCTAGAAAACTATGCTTTTCCTGGAGGAATGATGATTGGGACAGACTCTCACACTGTTAATGCTGGAGGTCTTGGAATGATTGCCATTGGAGTTGGTGGAGCTGATGCAGTAGATGTAATGGCTAGAATGCCTTGGGAATTGAAGTTCCCAAAACTTATTGGTGTTAAACTTATAGGAAAATTAAATGGATGGACTGCTCCAAAAGACGTTATATTAAAAGTTGCTGGAATATTAACCGTTAAAGGAGGAACTGGATGCATAATTGAGTACTTTGGCGAAGGAGCAAAATCAATGTCTTGCACTGGAAAAGGAACGATTTGTAATATGGGAGCTGAAGTTGGAGCCACAACGTCAACCTTTGGATATGATGATTCTATGGAAAGATATCTAAGATCAACTGGAAGAGATGATGTTGCAGATGAAGCGAATAAAATAAAAGAAAATTTGACTGCTGATCCAGAAGTTTATCAAAATCCAAAAAAATATTTTGATCAAGTCATTGAGATTAATCTAGATGAGTTAATGCCTCATATAAATGGTCCATTCACCCCAGATCTAGCCACTCCAATAAATGAAATGAAAAATAAAATTCATAAAGAAAATTGGCCTGTTGATATAGAATGGGGATTAATAGGATCTTGTACAAATTCCTCATATGAAGATTTAACAAGATCTGCTTCCATTGCAAAACAAGCTTTAGACAAAAAACTTGTAACAAAGGCTGAATTTGGAATAAATCCTGGATCTGAACAGGTTAGATATACTGCAGAGAGAGATGGAATTCTTTCAATTTTTGAAGAATTAAATGCTAAAATTTTTACAAACGCTTGCGGTCCATGTATTGGACAGTGGGCAAGAGAAGGGGCTGATAAACAAGAAAAAAATTCAATTATACACTCCTTCAATAGAAATTTTTCAAAAAGGGCTGATGGTAATCCTAACACTCACGCTTTTGTCTCCTCACCTGAGATAGTTGCTGCAATAGCAATATCAGGAAAACTTGATTTTAATCCTATTACTGATAAACTTATAAATGAAGAAGGAAATGAAGTTATGCTTGATCCTCCATTAGGAACTGAACTTCCCCCAAAAGGTTTTGCTTTTGAAGACAATGGCTATATTGAACCTTCACTTGATGGTAGTAAAATAGAAGTTGTAATAAAAGAAAATTCTAAAAGACTTCAAATTCTCAAACCTTTTGAGCCTTGGAATGGTCAAAATATTATGGGAGCAAAGTTACTTATTAAAGCTTTTGGAAAATGTACTACTGATCATATATCAATGGCAGGACCCTGGCTTAGATATAGGGGTCATTTAGACAATATTTCTAACAATTGTCTTATTGGAGCAGTCAATGCTTTTAATAAAAAAACGAATTTTATAAAAAATCAATTAACTGGTGAATATGCAGGAGTTCCTGATGTTCAAAGAAAATATAAAGAATCAGGAATTGATACTATTGTGGTTGGAGATCATAATTACGGAGAAGGATCTTCTAGAGAACATGCTGCTATGGAGCCAAGACATTTAGGTGTTAAAATAGTTATAGTAAAGTCTTTTGCAAGAATACATGAGACCAATTTAAAAAAGCAAGGAATGTTGGCTCTGACTTTTGAAAATGAATCAGATTATGATTTAATTCAAGAAGATGATACTTTTAATTTAATTGATTTAAAAGAATTCTCGCCTAATAAACCAATTACTGTTGAGGTTATTCATTCTAACAATTCTAAAGATCTTGTAATTACCAACCATTCCTACAACAATCAACAAATAGAATGGTACAAAGAGGGCTCAGCTCTTAATTTAATTAAAAAAAACAACTAGGTTTAATTAATTGAATTTACACTTCTGATCTTCAGATTTATTAATAAGACCTCTCTCTTGACCATTCCAATCTGTCCATTGATAGGGTATAGGGCATGGTATTGAATTTTCTGCTGTAGGGTTTGACCAATCAATTGAAACAACCCATTCACTAATATTTTGATTAATCTTATTAAAATAATTGTTAACGGTTTTATGAAATCCAATATTATCTTCACTCAATTCTGGAACTTCATTATTTGTAAACCAGAGCAAATCTATAGGGTTTTTTAATTTATCAGTATTAAAATCCTCAGATCCATCACATTCTGAAGGATGATTTAAAAAATTTGGAGTTTCATTACAAGTATGACCAAGGTTTAGTATATCATGTCCTAATTCGTGATACATCAAGTGAAATCCAATTGCAATTGGATAAGAATTATCCCAAAATTCTATACTTTGTTTCCAATCATCTTCATTTATTGTAATCAAAACCTCATCATCATAACACTTTCTACTTGCATATCCGGCAAATTCAATATCTACAAAACTAGGAGGAGCAAGTCTTAAACTATAACAACCCTCATAAACATAACTTAAATCAACACCATTTCTTTGTGCATCTTGAATAAAAACATCCAAATAAGAATAAAGATTATCTGGATCGATCTGACTATAAATTGAATCCACAAAGAAACCAATTCCACTATAATCAGAATTTATTTTACTAAGAAAATTTGCTTTAAACTGCTTGTCTGAATCAATACTTATAACTAAAGGATTGTTTGATTTAGGATTAATTATACTTGGGCCATCCCACCCTAAAAATTCATGATCAGAAGATGCTGATGCATTTAGTGATAATTTTCTTTCATTTGAAGTGGTATCAATATTTGCATTTACAGATCCCTCATTTTTAATTGAAATATCTACATTGTATGTAACACTTGATGAATTTGTTGAAATAGAATAAGATCCTAAGTTTTCACTTGCTATTTATGTAGTTAAATTAGCATTGTAAAAATCATAATTATCTCCATCCTGATTAACATCAATATTCTCAATCCCTTCAAAAGTTTCATTAACACTAGAATTAATTGAAATATCTATAGTTCGTTTTTCTTCAGTTCCTTTAGTCCCAGTTCTTGTTTGCTCAAAACTCGAGGTTTGATTTAAAAATTCTGGTGACCAATCAGAAAACTCTTCGGCCAAATCTATTTGATTGTCAATTTCAGTTTGATTTTGTTGTTCCTCTTTAGAACAACTTAAAATAAAAATTATAAATAGAAAATTTAATAACCTTCTCACTACTAATGTTATAATATAAATTTAAACTAATTTTAAATAACTTAAAATGTAATCATGAGAAACTATTGTCCACTTATTTTATTAATCTTTTTGTCTGCTTGTAATAATAAAGATATTAGTTCAGAATTTTACATAATTTCAAAAGAACAACTTCAAGACAAAATTAAAGGGGCTTGGGCTGCTCAAACAATTGGGGTAACCTTTGGAGGGCCTACAGAATTTAGGTATTTAAAAAAAATGATCCCTGACAGTATAAAAATAGAATGGACGGATTCTACTCTTGTAAATATGATGAAATATGCACCTGGACTTTATGATGATATATATATGGATCTAACTTTTGTCGATGTTATAGAAAAAGAAGGTTTTGATGCTCCTGCTTCTTCTCATTTGAAAGCTTATTCAGAATCAAAATATTGGTTATGGCATGCTAATCAACAAGGACGATATAATTATCTAAATGGAATAAATGCCCCTGAATCCGGTCATTGGCTTAATAATCCCCACGCTGATGATATTGATTTTCAAATTGAAGCTGATTTTGCTGGAATAATGAATCCTGGTATGCCTAATTCTACGCTAGAAATATGTGATAAAGTTGGGCATATAATGAATTATGGAGATGGTTATTATGGGGGTGTCTTTGTTGCAGCTATGTATAGTAATGCTTTTGTTGAAAATGATATAAAAAAAATAATTGATAATTCATTAGAGCTAATTCCTGAAAAAAGTACATTTCATAAATGTATATCCGATGTTATTAAATGGCACAAAGAATATCCTAATGATTGGAAAATAAATTGGGGTTTAATTGAAAAAAAATGGGGAAATGATATAGGGTGTCCAGATGGTGCCTATAGAGCCTTTAATATTGATGCAAAAATTAATTCTGCCTATGTAGTACTGGGCCTTTTATATGGAGAAAGCGACTTTGATAAAACCTTAGATATTTCAACAAGAGCTGGTCAAGATTCAGATTGTAATCCTGCTACAGCGATGGGTGTTCTTGCTACTGTTAAAGGTTTTAGTAATATACCTGACTTTTGGCTTAAAGGATTAGAAGAAATAGAGGATATAAATTTTCAATTCACCAATATGTCTTTAAATGATGTTTATGAAATTAGCTATAAGCATGCTAAAGAAATGATTAGCAGAAATGGTGGTAAAATTTCAGACAATTCATTTCAAATAAAAAAACAAAAAAATAAAATTGCCCCCTTCGAAGAAAATTTTCCTTGGTATGAATTGTCAAAAAACATTAAAATTGATAAAAAAATAAAATTCAATGATAAACAAGAAATAGATTTTAAATTTAAAGGAATAGGAGTTGTTTTAAGAGGAGAATCGAGAAACATTGATAAAGAAATAGATTCAAAATATGCAATGATTGAAAAAAATGAAACTCTTAATAATTTTAATTATAAAGTTGAATTTAGAATTGACGGAGAATTAATAAAAACTATGAAACTACCTATATATTTTATTGAAAGAGCTCATGAATTATTTTTTAAATATGAATTGGAGCAAGGCGAACATACTCTAAATATAAAAATTCTTAATCCTAATAAAAAGGCATATTTAAAACTAGACAACTTAATTGTTTATCAAAAAAAGAATTAGAATGACATCTAAAATCTATGTAGTTGGAAGTTCTAATACTGATATGGTAGTAAAATCACGTTTCCTTCCGAAACCTGGAGAAACTGTTATTGGAGATACTTTTCTTATGAATCCTGGTGGAAAAGGAGCTAATCAAGCCGTTTCTGCTTCTAAGTTAGGAGGTGATGTAACTTTTATTACTAAAGTCGGAAATGACATGTTTGGCAATAAATCTATAAACAATTTTAAAAATATTGGAATTAATACAGGTTTTATAAAAGTTGATAACAAAAATTCGTCTGGAATTGCAATAATTATGGTAGACAATAAAGGTGAAAATTCTATTTCTGTTGCCCCAGGTTCAAATAATGCATTGACTATAAAAGATGTTGATTTTCTTAAAAAGAAATTAAACTCTTCTGATTATGTTCTAGTGCAATTAGAAATACCCATAGTTGTTGTAGAATACTTAATCGAGATTTGCAATGAACTAAATGTTAAACTTATTCTTAATCCCGCTCCATTTCAAAAAATAAGTGATTATCATTTAAGTCTAATTAATATTATAACACCAAATGAAACTGAGGCACAATATCTTTCAGGAATTAAAGTGAAAGATAAAGAATCAGCTAAAAAAGCTTCAAAAATTCTAATAAATAAAGGAATACAAAATATCATTATAACAATGGGAGAAAAAGGGGCTTATTATAAGTCTTCAAATTATGAAGGTTTAATTCCTGTAAAAAAAGTAAAGGTTAAAGATACAACTGCTGCTGGAGATACATTTAATGGTGCACTTGTAGCTGGATTATCAATGAAAATGGATATGTTGTCAAGTATAGAATTTACAAACCATGCCGCTTCATATTCAGTGACAAAACTTGGAGCTCAATCTTCTACACCGACAATAAATGATTTAAATAAAAAAAATTTTAAAATATGTTCATAGTTGAAAATTACGGATTAGCTGTCTTTTTATGTTTTATAACCATGTTATGTTGGGGATCATGGGCTAATACTCAAAAACTATCTTCAGATTCTTGGTCTTTCCCTTTATTCTATTGGGACTATTGTATAGGTGTGGTTATTCTCTCTCTTTTTTTTGGATTAACTCTTGGAAGTAATGGTGATGAGGGCAGGTCATTTATTCAAGACTTAATGCAAGGAGACATTAATTCTTATATATCAGCTCTTATAGGTGGGATAATTTTCAATCTTGCAAATCTATTAATTGTAGCTGCAATTAGTATAGCAGGAATGGCTGTTGCTTTTCCAGTAGGAATTGGAATTGCTCTTGTTCTAGGTGTATTAGTTAACTATATGGCTACACCAATTGGAAACCCATTAATACTATTTATTGGAGTCTTAATAGTAACAATAGCAATTATTCTAGATGCCATAGCTTACAGAAAACTGTCTTTATCAAATAAGAATAATACTCCATCAAAAGGTATTATAATTTCAATACTTGGTGGAATATTAATGGGTTTTTTCTATAGATTTGTTGCATCTTCAATGTCAAATGATTTTATTAATCCTCAAGAAGGTTTATTCACACCTTATACTGCTGTCTTTATATTCTCTATAGGAATTTTTCTTTCAAATTTTATATGGAATAGTTATTTCATGTTTAATCCTATTGAAGGAAAACGCGTTTCATATTTTGATTATTTTAAAAAAGGTAATACTAAAACTCATTTTGTTGGAATTCTAGGGGGAATTATATGGTGTATAGGGATGTCACTAAGCATGCTTTCAAGTGAAAAAGCTGGTTATGCAATATCATATGGTTTAGGACAAGGAGCTACTATGGTGGCAGCAGCTTGGGGAGTTTTCGTGTGGAAAGAATTTAAAAATGCTCCTAAAGGAACAAATACTTTAATAACACTAATGTTTATTTTTTTTATTATAGGTTTAATTTTTATAATCCTTTCAAAATTGATTTAATTAGATATTATTTCAATTGCGAATCCTCCACCAGGAGCTAAATAAATATTCAATTTTGAATCTTTATTTACTTTAATACTCTCAATAGAATATTCCATAGGATTTTTATCCCAATGTGTTTTACTTGTATCCTTATATATTATTGCAGTGTATTCTTTTTCTTTATCTAAAAAATTTAGATTTATTTGAAAATCTCTACTTTTCTCATCAGTAATTCCACCCACATACCAATTGTCAGAATCTATATCTTTTCTAGCAACTGTAACATACTCAGAAATTTTACTGTTTAAAATCAGTTTAGTTTCCCAATTAACTGGAACATTCTTTATAAAATTAAAAGCCTTAAGATGTTTTTTGTAATGTCTTGGAAGATCAGCAGCCATTTGCATTGGTGAATAATAAACAACGTATAAAGCTAACTCTTTACCTATAGTTGATGGTACAGTTGCATTTTTATCTATTTTTCCTCCAGGTTTATCATATCTAAAATTATTTAATTGAAAAATTCCAGGTGTATAATCCATTGGTCCACTAAGAAGTCTTGTAAATGGCAGATCCGTAGCATGATTTACTCCATTTGAAGAAAAACCATTAAATTCTTGTCCTTTTGCACCCTCTCTAGAAATAAAATTAGGAAAGGTTCTTCTAAGACCAGTATCTTTAATTGGTTCATGAGTAATAATACTTAATTTATATTTTGAAGCGACTTCAATCACTTTTTGAAAATGGTTAATCATATATTGACCATGATGCCATTCTCTTATAGTTTTAACATCTTCACCAGTTCTTTTAATATTTTTACTTACATCATTTACATAACCAGTTTTTATATACTTTACTCCCATTTGATTGTATAATTTAAAAGCATCCTCCATTTGTTTTTCATAATTTTCAATTTGCCCTCCAGTTTCATGATGACCTACAATAGATATGTTTTTTTTAGAACTATAAAGTGAAATTCTTTTAAAATCAAAATCTTTCAAAGATTCTGTAAAGCTAAATGGAATTCCATTACCTGAACAGCACCACTGTGGGTACCATCCTTTATTCCATCCCTCAACTAACAAACCGTTAAATCCATGCTGTGAGGCAAAATCTATATAATTAAGAACTTTTTTCGTGTTTGCTCCATGGTGCTTAGAAGGCCACCAAGTCGATTCATTTGTGCCTATCATTTCCCACCAAACTCCCATGTATTTTCCAGGTTTAACCCAAGAAAAGTCATCTTTTTCATCAGGGTCATCATTTAAATTTAGAATTAAATTAGACTCTAAAAGTCCAGAGCTATTATCTGCAATCTGAATTGTTCTCCAAGAAGACTTAATTCCATCATTAGATTTAACTTTCGTTCCATCACTCCATGGATATAATTCAACTTCTAAACTTCCCTTTCCTTTTGGTGATAGTGTCATAGAAGAATAATCAACCAAATTAGCCTCATGAATACTTATAAATATCCCATTATTTTTTTTAATTGTTAAAGGAGTATGAGCTGCATCTATTCCAAGTGAATCATAAGAAATATCTTCAACTAAATCAGAATACACCTTTTTAGAGATATCATCAATCCCTGTGTTAGCATACAAAAACTCATATCTTCTATAAGAAAAGGCGGGCCCCCACCAAGCAGAATCTTTACTAGAAAGATTAAACTGAGTTATTTCATCCATCAAATCATAATTATCAATTGAATTTTGTTTTGGAAGTATATATCTAAATCCTACTCCATCATCATAGACCCTAAACTCTATTTTAATTTCCTTTTCTTTTTGAATCAAGTCTAATGTGAGCTGATTATAATGATTTTTAATTGTTTTATACTCTCCGAAAATTGGAGTCCAATTTTGATTAAAAGAAATTTGATTTTGATTTTTAATTTTAAACCCTTTAGTTAAATCAATATTATTTTTTAGAATTAAACCAAGACTTGAATTAGAAACAATAACTTTATCTTCTTTGTTAATACAATAATATGGCTTTCCATCAACTAATTTAAAATCCACCGAAATTTTTTTATCAGGGGAAGAAACTGAAGTTAAAAAACTCCCCTTATTACAAGAAAAAATAAAGAATAATAAAATTAAATAGTTAAAAATTCTCATGATTTCAATTTAGAATGTAAATAAACAAAAAAATGACTTAAGGGATTTCTTGTATTTGATTGCAATAACATTAATCTAATCAAAATGAAAAAAGGTACTCTCTTATTTGTAGGAATACTATTTATTAGCTGCCAACAAATTGAGAAAAAAAATGATGATGTTCTTAATAGAACACTTATTGATCAAACAGAACTAAATAATAAATTAGTTTCCTATGCGAACCACATGGGCTCAAAAAATATAGACGACATGCTTTCTATGATGACTGATGACGCTACATGGAGATTTCCTCATGGAGTAGCTGTTACTGGGAAAGAAAAGCTTAAAGCAACATTTTCAGCTGTCTTTAGTCAATTCGAAGAATTAAAGATGGATGCCTCTGACTCTGAACCTGTAATTTTAGCTGTAAAAACTGAGTCAAGTGATCGTTGGCTATTAAGGTGGACAACCTACAAATTCGTTAATAATATTAGATATCGAATTTATGGTCCCATGGCATATGGCAGTTCTTTTCGACGAGAACGATATGATAAAGACTGTCAATTCATGGTATGACCAGACTGATCTAGTAAAAACTTATACAGAAGGTGATATAATAAAATAATTCTAAGTGTTAGATTCTCCTTCTTAGAGGGTCTTTTTATTTTTCAATTAAACAAACAATTTAAAATTAAATTATTTTCTAGGCCCATTTGCTAGAGGGCTATTTGGTTTATCTTTTGGAACTCTACTAAAAATTAATCATCAATTCGATAAACGAAAAACCACTCTTCTATTCTTAGCCCTTCCATTAGGGGTATTGTTTGCATCTACAGGTTTGTTCTCTCCGAACCCAACAGATTTTATACGAGAATCTTTAATTCCTAGAGCCTTCAATGAATTTTTAATAGAATTAGCTCGTTTCTCAGAAAGATTTTGGTTATGTATAGTACCGCCATCACTTGAAGCATAACCTTCTATAATAATTATTAAATCAGGGTGATTTTTTAAGCTCTTTGCCAGATTAGTCACGGCCGATTCACCTGAGTCACTTGTTGTGAAAGAATTAGCCTCAAATAATATAATAGAATTTTCTTTAGAAATTATATCTAAAATAGATTTCACTTTTGAAGGACAACCTTTATTAGCTATATCACCAGGCTCATTTGGACAATTATCATCTCTATCTAAAACTCCATCTCCATCATCATCTTCCCAAGGGCACCCTTTATTATCTAAATCTCCAATCTCATCTGGACAATTATCTTCATCATTTAAAATACCATCTCCATCTCTATCAAGAGAAGGGCAACCATTATTTTCTTTAACTCCAAATTCATCTGGACATTCATCTTCAGAATTAATTATACCATCCTTATCATTGTCTGATTTTTTTTCTGTAATTATTTGCTCTATTATTTCCTCTTCACAATCAAGCGTAATATCAAAAAAGGTCTTCTTATCTTTTATTTTAATTTTTTTTGATTTACAACCCCTTTTAGTAAGCACTAATTCAAGAGGTAAATCATAAGTAGTTTTAACAGTAAACAAACCATCTTTTTCTGTATAAACTCCTCCATAGTATCCTGCTTTACTAATTTTAAGAGGTTTAACAACCACTAAAACTTTTTCTAATTCTGTACCCGTTTTTTTATCCTTAACTACACCGCTAAAGTTAAATTGAGAAAACATAAGAAAAGGTGAAATTAAAAAAAAGAAACTTATAAAATATCTTATAAAAAACATAGTTATTTTTTTGTCTATATATCTAATGTACAATATTTTATTTTAAATAAAAGTTGAGATTACAATAACCTCTCTAAAAAACTAATGGAATTCTAAACAATTTTAAATTATTTATTGGCTCTAATCATTGGGAAATAATTCAACAATTCCTCTTCAGATGGTTGAGCCCCATATTCTGCTATTTCAAAAGATTCAATATATTTTACAGCTTTTGCTCTTTTTTCTCCATACCATTTTATTAATGACTCCATCTTATTATTATTCTTAAAACTTGATCTCTTTTTTACCATATTAGAAAGCCAAGAACGTCTATCCTTGGGCAGAATAGGAACTTTTGATACACCAGAATCCCCCCCTCTAGTCCATGGAAGCCATTCATAAATTTGAGAAGTATGAGCGTCTAAACCATCTATTTTTTTTTCGATAGTTCTATCAATTGCTATAACAATATTCGGTTCATGTTCATATGGCTTTTTAAATCTATCTTCCATATAAAGAAATAGTGGGTTTTTAGATAAAGGTGGAGTATCAGGACAGACATTAGGAACAATTACCATATAAGAAGCGTCAACAACAACTTTCCCTGCATTTCTATGATCAGGATGATAATCATTAGGTCTTAATCCTAAAACAATATCTGCATTCCATTTCCTAATAGCTCTTATTACTTGATGTCTCACATTTAAATTAGGTATTAACTCTCCATCATGATTATCTAATGTTTCATATTCTGCAATACCCAATGCTTTGGCAGCTTGAAAAGCTTCTTCACGTCTTCTTTTTGCAAGAGCTCCTCCTCCTTCAGATTGATGTCCAGCATCACCATTGGTTAGCGATAAAAACTTTACATTATGTCCCATTTCAGCAAAAAGAGCAGCTGTACCTCCAAATTTATAATCACAATCATCTGGGTGAGCACCAATCGCGATAATATTTAATTTGTTGTTTTGGCAATAACTAATCGATACAAATAAAAAAATTAAAACTGAGGTTAAAATTTTTCTCATACTAAGCTAATATAAAAAAAACTTCTGAAATTTAATAAGGTTTTTTTGTAAATTGTTTTCATGAATGAGTGGGTTAAAAAATATTTAAGATAAATTGGATTTGTAATATTTCTAATTTTATTTAATACTCTCTTATCGCAAAGTAATTCTCCAACAAAGAAATATCATTTAATTGGAAATATAAACATTTCCAATAATGGCTTTTCATTTATTCCGTTATTTACTTTAGGAAAACCTGCAACAATAATAAATTTATCTCTTGGTGGTGATCGTTTTACTTTCAATCCATCTTTCGGTTTTGATCTTGATGGATTAAAGCCTTGGGTATTTGACTTTGTATGAAATTATAAAATAATAAGTAAAAAAAATATTTTATTTCAATCGGGCAATTCTTGCCTGGACTTTACTTTAATAAAATAACTTTTAAAAAAAATAATATTAAACAAAATGCATTTTCAACATGGACTAGTATGTATCAACTTTAGATTTTTTCCATTTAATTAGTAATAATTTTAAATTAGGATTATCAATTTTTAATGCTTTTCCAATTAAAAAATCAGAAGAACAACCAAATATAGCTAGAATGATATCGATCAAATCTTTCATAGAAAATTTAAAAATAGGTGAGTCAATAACTATAAATTGGAGTCCAGAGGTTTACTATCCAAAGGTTGATAATAAATCTGGAATTTTTGCAGCTCAAAACATTTCAGTTCGATTTAAAAATTCGCCAATTAGCTTTTCTAGTAGCATGAATAAAGCTATTGATTTTAGTAATTTCACTGGAAAAAGTTTTGATAGGAATATAGGAATTAATTATTCTTTCAATAATAAATTTATAAAGAAAACAAAAAACACACTCTAAATAATTAACTAAGAATTTTTATATAATTTTTTGATAAAAAAATGGATTGAAAAATATTTAGGATGGATAGGCTTTTTGATATTAATATTAGGAGTGACTATAGAATTTGTATACAAATATTTTTTTGATATTAAATTAGATTTTTTTTCGTGGCTTTCTTTTGCAATTGCAGGAGAAATTTGGACTATTACAGATGAACTAAAAAAAGAAAAACCAAAAAAATGGTTTATTTATTCTGTTATTTTAATAACACTGATAATAGTCTCTGTTTTTATTTTTGTATAGTTATTTTTTTTAAAAGTAAATTAAGCAATAACCCATAAGCTGGGAGGAAAAATAATAAACCAATAATAATTTTTAAAACTGTTTGATTCCCAGCAATTTCAAACCAATTTGAAGCCATATATAGATCCTCTGAACCAGAAAAAGCGGTAAAAAAGAAAGTATAAGTATCAATTACATTAGATATTATGGTTGACAAAGCTGGAGCTATCCACCAAGCAGAGTATTTTTCTCTAATAAACTGAAAGGCATAAATATCTATCAATATTCCTAGAGCATAAGCAGTAGCACTAGCAAAACCAATTCTAAATGCTACTGATTGAGGATTTCCTTCTAAAAAAACAATTAAAATAGATGATACAATTGCCAATGGATAAGTATAGGCAATTGTTTTCTGTGCTATTGATTTTCCTAGAAGCCTAATAGTTAAATCAGTTGCTACTACAACAAGGGGAAAGACAAAAGCCGCCCATGTAATTTTATAACCTAATAATTCAATAGGAATTGCAACTAAAGCATTTGATAAAGTTGTAATACTTATATGTAAAACTACTAGGACAAATAGTATATTGATTCTTTTATTAAACATTAAGATCTAAACTTATTTCCACCATTTTTCCCAAGGAAACACATACCACACTGGATTCTTGGATTTATCGATAAGTTGTCCAAAATAATCTATTTTTATTTTACTTTTTGAGTTGTTAATTAAAGCTGCGTAATGTATTTCACAATCTGTATTTCCTGCGTTTTTATTTATTAAATCAAAAGTAGTGCCTGTATCATTAATATCGTCAATAATTAATACTCTTTTATAATTAGATACACAATCATTCAAAACAAAAAAATTTGGACTAATTAAACTATCTCTTAATTGAACATCAATTACTTTGTGAGGTTTTTCAATTCTATGCGATAAATAAACCCCTGGAATACAACCGCCTCTATTTATACTTAAAATCATTTCAGGCAGCCAATTGGATTTAGTCATTTGATCAATTATTTGAGTAATTGCATTCTGCACTTTATCTATAGAATAATTTACTTTTATAAAAGACATTTAAAAAAATTTTATAATAGCTTAATTTAAAGCAAAAGCCATATAAGAATCTCCAGATTTAGTTCCCATCTTTCCACCTCCACAAGCAATAACTATATATTGTTTCCCTTCTATTTCATAGGTGATTGGTGTGGCATATCCACCTGCGGGTAATTTAGTTTTCCATATTTCTTCTCCAGTTTTTTTATCAAAAGCTCTAAAATATTCATCATTAGTAGCTCCTATAAATATCAAGTCTCCTTCAGTTAGAATAGGACCCCCATAATTTTCTGTGCCTGTTTTAGAAAATCCTTGATTACTTAACTCTTCATATTCACCGAGAGGAACCTGCCATACAATTTCTCCCTTATTAAGATCTATAGCATTAAGAGTTCCCCAGGGAGGCTTAACTGCAGGATAACCATTCTCATCCATAAACCTTCCAAAATAATTTATAGAATAAAGTAATACATTTGGATCAAGGTCTTCATATGATGACATATTAATCTGGATAGACTCATCCTCTAATAAATATGCTGTCAGTGCTTTAATTTGAGTGTCAGAAATTTGTGGCAATGGCATCATACTACCTTTACCTTTTTGAATAATAGATGATAATTCTAATTTTTTATACCTCTTTTTAAGATTTTGTAAATCTGAAATATTGGACATTCCATCTAATTCACTGCCATGACATCTTGCGCATTGTTGTAAATAAATCGATTTGCCATATTTTTTAATAGTATTATTTTCAAGTTTTTCTATTCTATTAGCTATCGACACCCATGGCATTTCATTAGAATTCACATACAGCCATCCTGAATTGGGATCATATGCTGCCCCTCCCCATTCTGCCCCACCATCTAAACCAGGAAAAGTAATCGTTCTAATTTTATCACTTGGAGGTATAAATTGACCTTCAGAGTTTAAAGTTTCCCAAACTTCTTTTAAAGTTTTATCTAAAACCTTTTCTTTCTGATTAGGTGTCCATGCAAGTAGAGCTTTTGAATTTGGAAACATATCATTTATCATATCTCTTGTAAATTCTTGTCTTGCAAAAGGAGGAATTTTTGTAGGAAGCGGTTGAGTTGGCCATGATTCTTCATTTTCAAGTTCAGATGAAGGAAAAGGAAATTCTTCTACTGGGAAAATATGTTCTCCCGTTTTTCGGTCAAAAACAAACACATGCCCTGATTTTGTAATTTGAGCAATAGCTTTAATGGACTTTCCATTTTTATTTACAGTGACTAAATTTGGAGGTGCTGGTAAATCTCTATCCCAAAGATCATGATGAACAAATTGAAAATGCCATATACGTTCACCATTCTGAGCATTTATAGCAATAAGACAATTAGCAAATAAATTTTTTCCTTTTCTATTTCCTCCATAAAAATCATATGAAGCTGATCCAGTTGGAATAAAAACAATTCCTGTTTCCTCATCTAATGTCATTCCAGCCCAAGAATTTACTCCACCAATATATTTCCAGGCATCTTTAGGCCAAGTATTATATCCATATTCCCCTGGTTGTGGTATTGTATTAAATTTCCATACTAAAGATCCTGTATTTAGATCATAAGCACGAATATGGCCAGGTGAAGCTCCAGGACCTTCATGTACCCTTGTTCCTTGAATTAAAATATTTTTAAAAACTACCCCTGGAGTATTAGAAATGACAACTAGAGTCTCATAAGGGCGATCAAGATTTTTTCTCAAATCTATTTTTCCATTATCACCGAAAGATTTTTCAATTTTTCCTGATAAGGCATCAACTGCAAATATATAATATCCAGATGTAAAAATAATTCTTCCGTCTTCATTATCATCCCAATAGATTAAACCTCTATTAACACGCCCCAACCAGGCCCCAGAATCTTGACCATGATCAAATTTCCAAATTTCTTTTCCAGTTTTTGCATTGATTGCAAATAATTTTGTTAATGGATTGGTTCCATATAAAATTGAGTCTATTACAATAGGACTGCATTGAATTTGGGTAATATTTTTATTATCAAGATCACCAGACTTATATTCCCATATTTTTTTTAAAGTTTTTACATTTGATTTATTGATTTGATTTAATGAGGAATAATGAGTTCTTGCCTTATCTCCCATATATTCTTCCCATTTTTCAAAATTCTGATTTTCCTTAATTAATGATTTTTCCTTAGCATTTTTAGAACAAGAATATAAGAGAATAAATACTAGAAAAATCAAAAACCTTTTCATTTTGTATGATTTAAGTTTTTTAAATGTAACCAAAAACTTAAAAAAAAGATCGATTTTATTATTACATTTTTAATTACTAATCTTAAAATCATACAAAATGAAAAATATTAAAGAAATAATTATTGGAGTATTTACCGTAATTGGTTTTATGGCAACCATCTCTGAATTTACAAATAACAACGAAACTCAACAAATAAACTTCAGAACTCCTGAAAGTCATGAATGAGAAATGAATGTTTTTAAGGATGTTGGAGGAATTCTTTATAATAAGAAAACTGGAGAAGTAAAAGGGATTAGATGGAATGCAACAATGAGTAAAATTTTTGGTTATAAATTAGAAATGAAAAAATAATAACAGGAAAACAATATAACTATTTTATTATCAGAAGAGCCTATGAGGAGATTTGAACTCGTGACCTCTTCTCTGCCAAATAGCGGAATCTCTCAATATATTGATTTCATTGAGTTTAATAGATAATTTTTTGCTTTATTAATAAGGAAAAGGCATGTTAGTTCAGTAAAGTAAAAAGTTTCTTCATAATAATTAAATTTATAATCTTTAGTTACAACTAATATTTAGAGAGTGATATTTGGATATAATCAATAATTCATATCTTTAAAAAACAGGGGTTTAATTCCTTATTAAAATTTTAACTAAAATGAAACAATTAGCGACTCTTTGCCTTATTATCTCAATGCAGGCTTCAGCACAAAAATATTTTACTGAAAAATATCAACCCTTTAATTCCGAGATAGAAACTCCTGAATTGTTTTTAGGATACCCAATAGGTTCTGAACATACCAGACATGATAATATAATAAGTTATTTTCAGAACTTGGCCTTGAAATCTGATCGAGCAATTTTAAAATTTTATGGAAAAACACATGAAGGAAGAAAACTTCCAATTCTAGTTATAAGTTCTCCTGAGAATATTAGCAAGATTAATCAAATTCAAGAAAGACATCTATTACTTGTTGATCCAAATAATAATATTCAACCTACTGAAAAAGATCCTGTAATTATACATCTAGCTTATAATGTTCATGGAAACGAACCATCTTCCTCTGAAGCAGCAATTCTGACTGCATATACATTAACTGCCTCAACAAATAAAGAAATTTTAAATTTTATAAATAATAGTATAATCTTTATAGATCCAGCAATTAATCCAGATGGAAGGGACCGTCATACTCAATGGGCAAATAGTTATAAAGCAAATCCATTGATTGATGATCCAAATGATGCTGAGCATAATGAAAATTGGCCTCGAGGCAGGACTAATCATTATTGGTTTGATTTAAATAGAGATTGGCTTTTAGCAATAAACCCTGAAAGTCAAGGTAAGCTAAATTGGTACCATCAATGGTATCCAAATGTGGTTACTGATTTTCATGAGATGGGAAGTCAAAGCTCATATTTTTTTGAACCAATGAAAGCCAATGGATCTTTGAACCCCATCATGCCTAAAGAAAATTATATAGACTTAAATAATTTATTTGCTGAATATTTTTCTGAATCGCTAGACAGTATAGGGTCCCTTTATTTTACCAAAGAAATATTTGACGGAACCTATCCTGGTTATGGTTCATCATACGCTGACCTTCAAGGAGGATTAGGGATACTTTTTGAACAAGCAAGCTCTAGAGGTTTATTACAGAAAACCGATTATAATGAAATAACATTTGCATTTACAATTCGAAATCAATTCGTGTCAAGTATGGCAACGCTAAAAGCTGCCATTGAAAATAGATCAAAACTAAATAAATATCAAAAATCATTTTTTAAAACGGCCATTTCAAATGCTAACAAAAACAAAATAAAAGGATATGACTTCCAATCAGAGGATCAAAACTTAAGTAAGGCTTTTATTGATAAATTATTAAGGCACAAGATTAAAGTATATGAAAAGAAAAAGGGAAATTATTTTGTCCCTTCAAAGCAACCTCAATATAGAATGGTTCAGACATTTTTTGAGACCTATGAAAAATATAGAGATAGTGTTTTTTACGATGCCTCAGCTTGGTCAGTTGCTAACTTTTATAATATTAAATATAACCCCTCAAATAAAATATTTTTAAATAATGAAATTAAAAGTATTGACAAATTAGTAAAATGGAATTCTGTTGAAAAATCGGAATACGCATATTTAGTTGATTCGAATGATTATAATATTCCTGCATTAATTAATGGTTTACAAAGAAAAAAAATTGTTGTTGCGTCTGCTTTTAAACCCTTTACAATAATGACAAATAAAGGAAGTAAAGCTTTTTCTTATGGCTCATTAGTAATACCTATTAAAAATCAAAAGGTAAGTAGTGAACAAATATATAATTCAATATCTGAGCTTCAGAAAAAACTTGAAATTAATATTTACTCTGTAAATTCTGGATTTAGCATAAAAGGAATTGACCTTGGTTCTAGAAATATTCAACCACTTAAAGCTCCCAAGGCTGCTATGCTTATAGGAAATGGGGTAAGGTCTTATGAAGCTGGTGAAGTATGGCATTTACTAGACACAAGAGTTCAAATGCCTATTACTAAAATTTCTTTAAATTATTTTGACAGGGTGTCTCTAGATAAATACAATGTTTTAATAATGGTTTCAGGAAATTATAAATTTGATTCTAAAGTCACTGAAAAAATTAAAAATTGGGTTTCAAAAGGGAATACATTAATAACCATTGGAACAGCAAATAATTGGGCAATAAATAAAAAAATTGTTAAAGAAGAATTAGTGATCCAAAAAAAAGATACTATTAAAAATAATTTAGACAGAAAACCATATGTTGATGCTAGAGAAAATATTGGTAGAGAAAAACTAGGAGGAGTTTTTATAGCTGTAGATATTGATAAAACTCATCCAATAGCATTTGGTTATAATAATAAAAATCAAGTTGTTTATAAAAACAATTTAGTATGGTTAAAGCTTAGTAAAAATGATTATTCTAATGTTGCAGTATATAAAAACAAACCACATATAGACGGCTATATTTCAAAAAATATTCGGAAAGAATTTTTGCCCAAAAGTGCATCATTAATAATTAGTAAAGTTGATAAAGGGAGAGTGATCATGTTTGCTGATAACCCAAATTTTAGAGGAACTGCATATGGAACTAACAGACTGTTTTTAAATGCTATATTTATGTCTAATAAAATCCAAGTTCCTTCTTCTGGAGAATAAAAAATTAAAATAAATTTTAATATACCCCCTAAAATTAATTAGAGGGATACAATAAGATATAACTGTAGTTTAAATTTTTTAAATGCTATTGAAACATTCCAAGCATGAAAACCCATCATTAAATCTTTTAATTCCAAGGAGAACTAAGCTCTGGTAAACGCTTGACATGACGAATTCTTCTTCCGTTCAGCATTAAAGACTCATACATTCTATCAAGATCTTCTTCATGTGAACCTTCTCCATATAATTCTTCATATTTTTCAATAAATTTTGGTCTATTTTTCCAATTCTCATCTTCACCAGTAAAGTCTTTGTTATGGAATCTTACTTGTACCCAATTTCCGTTACAACCAGAAACACAATACATAACACCTACCCTGTTTTTATATCCCATTTGTTCCAAAGTATTTTTTGATCTATTTCTAAATCTCCAAAAAATTTTCCTATGAGATTGTTTATAATTATAAAAAATAATTCTTCTATGATTGAGTCTTTTAGGAACTTTTGGCGTATATGTAGCATTTTTATTTATTTTCCACATACTATTTCCTTCAGAGCTATGAAGTGGACCTATATTTTTTTGCCAATATGCATTACCCACTTTATCAACATTATCAAATTCACCAACTGATTGAGCAATCTGCATTCTTACATAATGCCAAGCATTTGGACCAGTTAAGATCTGAAAAGTAACCCATCTTGGTTGACCTTCTTTGCTATTATACATCTTTGTTTTTTTAGCAACAGCCATTTCAAATTTATCCACATTAACTGGGTTTACTTTTAAAATACGGCTTTGGACAACTTGAGAATTCACACTCGTTAAAAAAAGCGTAACTAAAATTGTAAAAAATATTCGTTTCATTATTTATTTTTTTATTATTGGCTTCTCAATGTATTACTTTAATTCTAATAATAATGTTAATTTTTATTTTTCAAGTATGAATTGTTATTATACTGGAAACTTAAAAGAGTCAACAAACACTTTAAGACACGCCAATTTAAATTAACTAAACCACAGGCATATCTTCTTAAATAGTTACATACATTATACCCCTAAACAGTGTTCATCCAGTGTCCATTTTAAAAACGTGTAAAATTAAAAGTTTTATTTTAAAAAGGAAATATTTTTGTTTTCTATCATAGAGACTTGTTTTAGTTTTCCTTCCATATATAGTATGGGAAGTTTGTCTAACGATATATATTTTTGTTCCGACGTATAATTCTCATAATCTTGAAAAATAAAACTCTCTATTTTTCTTTGATTTATAGCTTTTCGAAAACGGGTACCTCCATCATCCGTAATATAATTATAAGCTAAATAATCAATAAGAAAAGTTCGCTTATTAATCCAATATCGGTATTCATCCTGAAAATCTTCTCCTCCACCTTCTTGATTAAAAGTGATTTTTAAAGTCCAATACAATATCCCTTTAATCTGAATGGGATCTTTAATCCCAGCTATAACAGCGGGATCTTGAAGCAGCTTTGGCAGTTGAAAAAAATAAAGTACTGAATTTAGTGAATTAGAATATACATTAGTAATACTATCTGAAAGCGAAATTAAAGAATCGTTTACATAGCGTTGCAATTTTTTTTCAGAATTCATTACATCTTTGATCCGCTTTCCTTCTTTTTGAGTTTCTCGAGAATATGAATAAAATGAGGGTTTTCGAATCAATTCATAATGATAATCTCTAAAATCAAATTCAAGTGCAAGTTTTATTTTGTCAAATCCATAAGCTTCAACAGATTTAGCAATTAGATTTTCAGCAGTTAAACTTTGTTGATCATGACAAGAAAAAAATAAAAGAAGTATTAGCTTTTTCATTGTATAGGTTTTTCGTTGAAACTAAATGTACAAAAAACCCTTAAAGTATACTTTTTACTCTTCAGTGGATTCAGAGACTGATTTAGATTTTTTTATAGAGTCAATATTAAACCTAAGCATTATTTCATGTATTTTAACTCTCATCTCAGACAATCTATTAGCTGTTGGTGCCTCATAGGCATATCCAATATGAAAACCTTCATATACATTTATCACTGACATTATTGAAAAAGCTGCTTTTGTTCTAAAAGAAATACCTAAATCATATTTGTTTAGATAGCTAACAAAGCTTGTAATATCTACGCTAAGAGGCAATCCTTTAACCTTTCTTAGCATAAGACTAGGTTTAACAGTAAAGTCTTCATAGACTGGAAATTCTGAACCTCCTGCAATATAAACAGGGGGTCTATCTTTGGCAGTAACTGCCAAGTCATCTGATCTTTTGTTATTGAATAATCTAGGAATAGAAAAACTAAACCAATGATTATCTCTTTTGGCATAGGCTCCAATACCTATATTTGGATTAAAACTTGAAATTGATATTTGAGTAGGATCAGGAGTATCAGAGTATGGTTTTAATCCAAGGGCATCAGACTTATAAAAATTCCCTCCTGTTTTAAGTCCTAAAAATACAGTTGTTTTTTCCTCTACTTGCAGTTTGTAAGAAACATCTACGTAGGCAAATGTTTGCTGTTCTATAAAAACTTTATCAGAAACTATAGAAACTCCAAGACCAATATTTTTATCCCTTGGTGTGGAATAAGACAAAGCTAATGTTCGAGGTGCTCCCTCTACACCAACCCACTGATTCCTATCAATCAATGTTGCAATATCACCGTCTTGAGCTCCAGCAAAAGCAGGATTAACAACATTCATATTATATTGATAAAAAGAATAATATGATTCTTGCTGAGACCAAATAAATTGCATTAAAAGAAACACAATTAAAAAAATTACTTTTTTGTTAAGTTTCATTTATATATCATTATTTAAAAATATATCCTTTTTCAGTATAATTTTATCTACTTAGATATAACCACCCTTCAAAGTCAACATTTCCATTACCATCTAAATCTATTCGATAATAATAACTTCCTGATGGTACTGGACTACCATTATACTGTCCTGACCAGTTGTTCATATAAGGATTCGCACTAAATATCTGTTTTCCCGTTCGAGCAAAGATCCATACTCTACTTTTGGAATATCGCTCTATTTCTTTAATCTGCCATGTATCATTAAGACCATCTCCATTGGGAGAGAAAAAGTCTGTAATGGCAATATTAAAGTTAGTTGATTTAAAGTCCTCAGGGAAGCTCTGATCATCCAGAGGATCTGTGCCTCCAGTGGTCTCATCTGCATTGGGATAACCATCTCCATCTTGATCATTATAAGGGTCCTCATTCTCGGTATCTTGCTGATCTAACACTCCATCACTATCAGTGTCCTCCACACTAGACTCTAAAGCATCATAAATACCATCTCCATCTTGGTCATCATCAGTGGGATCTCCATTACCATTTGCATCCTCATCTATAGTTGGAATACCATCTCCATCATCATCGGTGTCTACATCATTGGTAATACCATCTCCATCCGTGTCTAGGTTCTCTTCCTCTAAGTCTAATATACCATCGTTGTCATCATCGGTGTCTCCATTATCACCTACCCCATCTAGGTCATTATCTGTCCATTCTGTCTCATCTAGTGGAAAAGTATCATCTATATCTAAAACTCCATCTCCATCATCATCAGTGTCTGTGTTGTTGCCTATCCCATCTGAGTCTGTATCGGTATCTTCTGTAGGATCCCGTGGAAAGGCATCACTGTTATCCTCTGTACCGTCGTTATCATCATCAGTGTCTACACAATCAGCTAAAAGAT
>Ga0310121_10000340_pt1 | contig 51772 bp, 50 predicted proteins | sample CB27_Tmax_986_MG_FD_203504 | JGI IMG/M metagenome (GOLD analysis project Ga0310121, IMG submission 203504) | Marine microbial communities from Western Arctic Ocean, Canada - CB27_Tmax_986 | ecosystem: Environmental > Aquatic > Marine > Oceanic | place: Canada: Western Arctic Ocean | collected... | reverse complement strand
AAACCTGCTCCAAGGCTACTCAACGAGCAGCCTGCTTTGGTGATACCATTCGACAGTAAGAGTCGTACCCATTTAATAGAGTATCGACCTTTGAGGAGAAGAAACTTAAGCAACCACGGCCAAAAAAGCCCACCGTGCGAGGGGAGGGTAGCAAAACGGGCCCTCCAAAAAAAGAGCGCTCTGAGCCGGGTTTTTCCGCGTCCCCCTGATTCCCATTGGATCCATGACCCACGCCCACAATACGGGAATGTATTGATTGCAGCCTGCTGGCACGCCAACTGCAAACCGACCATGCCTTCGAGAACCACGTTGCCACACCCCGGCCAAATGAAGTCGCTGCAGTTCAGACATACCCCCGAAATGCTAGACTTGCTTCCAGTGCTTGAAGTGCCGAATCATCTGGTTGGTGGCGTCGGGCATGGCGTGGGCAAGACGATCGGAGAGTTGCCCGGGAACCGCACCCCGGCGAATCGTGTCTAAAAATCCCAACAGTTCGTTATACGCGACTTGTGGCCCATGAAGCATGAAATGGATCCACGCCCACGAGAACCGATAGTCGTAAGTGTCCATTTGCGACAAGTCTCTGCGCTGCTCCAAGGCATCGATAGTTCTCATCATTCCCAGCCGCATGTTCCATTTCAGCGAACGGAAATGAGGATGATCGAAGGCCCGTTTTTGAGGGGCGACCTCAAAGTATTCAGCAACTCCTTCATCCAGCCACAGCGGAACGACGTCCAACTCTGAGTGCAGCAGAGCGTGCGTACATTCGTGCCGCAGGTCGATGTCAAGCCCCGGTTGCCGGTACACATAGACACTCGATTGCCCCCTCTTCTTGACAAACAAAGCACGCCGATACGGGATATCGGGAAACTTTTTCCGCAAAAAATTGCCGTACTCCAACTGGTCGCCAAACAAGAAGACGTCGACCGGCTGCCGGGACGGCTCAACCGCAAGCACGCGGTGCAACTCACGCTGCAATTCCGGAAGCCTATCCAGAGTGTCTGCCTCAGCGTTAATCGCAAAAGTCGCCCGACAGACAAAAATCCCGACTTGACGTACGTCTGACCAAACTGGCAACGCAAAGCTTCGTTCTGTGGCAATTGCTGCTGAGCTCGCCCCTACCACAGCACCAGCCGTCCTCAGGAACTTCCGCCGGCAGAGCAAATCCATCCCGCCACCTTTCTCCTACCCATCCAGAGACTGCGACGCGGCGCCCATGGACGACCACGTACCACTGAACGCCCCTCGGCAACCGAGGCAGGATTGTGGCAGAAAAGAACTTCAGCCGCCTCACGGCCAACCAACTTGTCCACGCGCTGAAAGGCCCGCCCCAGCCTGGGCCGGCGGACACGAATCCCGTGGGCGTCGGTTGCGACAAAATGGACCAAACCGTCACAAACCATTTGGCAGGCCAGCTTTTCGCTCGCCCTCCCAAAAGTCCCACACAAACTGCCAGCCGTGACTTGTATCAAGCACCCGGCCTCAACCAGCGGACCTAACAAGGCTGGTTGCCGCAAAATACCCCGATTCCGTTCCGGATGGGAAAGAATGCCCGCCATTTTCTGACGGGCTAACTGGGCGAGCACAGGCTCCAGGGGAAAATAGAACTCGTGGGGAAGTTCCAAAAGTACGTGTCGGCGCCGGTCCGCCAGCGTGACCACCTCGCCATTGCGAATCACCTCGGCCATACCGTCTTCAATCCGCACATCGGCACCTGCCAGAAGTTGCAGCGGAATCTTCCGACTGTGGAGTTGCTCCTGCAGTGCGAAAACCCGCTGGCGGATGTCGTCACCCCGGTTTTCTGGAAAATTTCCGAGTTGGTGCGGAGTTGCGATCACCGTTCTAATGCCATCCTCCACCGCCATGCGGGCCATAGCCAGCGCTTCATCAAGGTTGGCCGCACCATCATCAATGGCTGGCAACAAGTGGCAGTGAATATCGACTAGCGGAGGAACCATCCGTACGCAAACTCCTGCAAGAAAATCGCCAACCAGGTCAGCAACCGTCCCGCATTTGACAAGTCTGTCTTCTTGAACGCCAAGAAGCTTTCCGGCGCCAAGCAACCCCAAGATGAGCGGCGGGAGTATAGCGGAGAAAAATCGAAGGTCAAGCTCAGCTTAAGTCCGTTCCGGAACTAAAGCCCCAGAGGCAAATCCGTCAGCAGCTCAACACCGCTAGCAGTAACCAGGTAGTTTTGCTCCAGACGCACGCCATGTCGCAGGTCGTCGTGATAAAGACCAGGTTCGACCGTGAAGAAATCACCCTCTTCAGTCCCAGCGGGGATTCAGGTGAGGTGCCGCGTGTGCAGCAAGTCCCACACCGTGCCCCAGATGATGAATGAACACCCCAAGGGAGTTCTCCTCGAGTTGCGGCGGCACCTCGGAGAACACCGCGCGACGGCCAACAAAGCTGCCCATGACGGCCCAGTTCCGTTCAGGCCACTTGTCAAAACCAACCGATGCCTGACTGGCAAACTGCCGACGCACGTTGGTGAGAACCGGCCAGGCAACCAGCGCCCCCCCTTTTGGTGGTGCACGAAGCCGCCCTCTAGCGGGCTAGAAGCCGTCTCAATTTCGGACTAGCATATCAATTCGAGACTCGCCAAGGAGGTCCCAAACGTATTTGGGACCTCCCCCGCTGCTGATCGTTAGAGACGTTCGCTTTACAAACCCCGCGAAACCGGCGTTTTTTGCCTGATCGACAAGGTAAACCCCCATAAAGGGTGCAAGTGGCACGCTGATTGCGACAACAGCTTTACCGCAACACGCGACAGCGACTCTCGCTGTGAAAGGCACGCTTGTCCAGCACGGAAAAGGGAAAAACAACATGCTCGTACTCAGCAGAAAAGTCGGTGAAAAGATCCATATCGGCAACGACGTCCTGGTTGAGGTTCGTCGGATATCAGGCAACCGAGTCACACTTGCTTTACGTGCACCGCGCGATGTCCGCATTTTGCGTGCCGAATTACAACCCGCCGCGACCGAGTTCGAGGTTGCCAACGAACAAGAGGCTGCCAACGACCAACCTGTAGACAACGCGAACCAACAGAACAACTCTGTGGTGAAATCGCACAGCAGCATTAATAGAATTGACAGCTTCGTGGAACCGCCGTCCACCGCTGAGTTTGTATCGCGAGTAGATCACTAACCCAGAACGTAAGATTTTGTTACCGAGGCGTAGATGACACCTTTACCTATCGTGTTCTTATAGCTTTCTCCCCCTCCGCCTCGTTCCGCCCAGTCAGGTAGCCAACTCTTGGTATACCTCCCCCAACGTGTTGGCTACCTGACGTATCTTTTCTTCCTCCTGCAACAACACTGGGTGGTGTAGCAGTAGAGTTCCCTGGGCAGCAGCCCGACTGTGCGGTAGTTCACTCAGCTTTCGGCACCGCCGTTTCGTCCGCTCAGCGAAACCACGAAATCCGGCATCGATCGGAATCCCTCGAGCCTGACAAGCAGCCACGAGTTCCGCACGGGTAACCGCGTCTGGGGCAGGTGGCTGATATCGCCAGGCAATCTTGTAAAAAACGGGTTGGTCATTTTCCTGATGTTCCAGCGGCACCAGGTGGTCTACTTGCTGTCGCACCTGGTTTACCAGCAGGGTGGCTGCCTCTCGACGCTTTCGGTTACGCGCAGCGAGCTTGGAAATCTGTGGGCAGAGTACGGCAGCCTGGAGTTCGCTGAGCGGAAAAGCATTGTTTCCCCGCTCAGCAAAAATTTTGGCTCGTTGCATGATCGACTTGTGATTGGTCAGCAGTGCGCCGCCACGACCAGCGGTAAGTAGTTTGCTCCCACCGAAGCTCAACACACCCACATCTCCCCACGACCCTGCTGCCCGCCCATCCACTCGGGCACCTGGTGCTTGACACGCATCTTCAACGACAGCCCACCCCTGCCGACGTGCCAACTCGGTGATTCTCTGCATAGGTGCCAAGCCACCGTGCAAATGGGAAATAACGATTGCTCTCACCTTGCTGGCAGATTTGGCTGCAACTTTGGCCAGACTTTCTAACGCCTGAAAGTCAAGACACCAGTTTGCTGGATTGACATCGACCAACACCGGGTAAGCACCGATGGCCTCAATAGCGCGGAAATTCCCGGGAAAGTCGTACCCCGCCAGAAGCACCTCGTCACCCGCCTTCACTCCAACGCCTCGCAGAGCCATTTCCACGGCAATCGTACCGGAGGAGGTCAGGACCACGTGCTCCGAACCAAACTGTGCGGAGAGGTTTTCCACGAGAGCCTCGCTGTGACGCCCATGGTACTGGCCCCACGAACCGTCATGCAGGGCATCCTCGAGTGCAGCGCGGACCTCCTCATCCGCCGGTGGCCACTGTGGCAGCGTTGCCTTAAGCCGTCTTGGATGTTGGTGATTCATAGGATTTCTCGTCCGAATGCAACCATCATGACCCGTGCCTCCCGACCAGCAACGAACGACCTGGACGCGTCGCGGATTCACCCTCAGTTCACCGCCGGGGGTGTATCTCTATGTTCAAGGAGCTAGCTGGCTTATATTGGATGGGCAACGGATACCCCCCCCCCCAACCGAAAGCCCACCTTGTCGCAGCTTCGTTTTATTATGATCGGCGGATTTCTCGGCGCAGGCAAGACGACTGCGGTTGCCCGTTTAGCCCGCCATTACATCTCACGGGGCCTTCATGTCGGGCTGGTGACGAACGACCAAGCGTATGACCTGGTCGATACCGAGTCGCTTCGCGGGCAAGGATTTCGGGTGGGTGAGGTACCGGGTGCCTGCTTTTGTTGCAAATTCAACGAGTTGTTAGAGACCGTCGCGCAACTGGCCGATGACCAACAACCTGACATCCTTATTTCCGAGCCGGTGGGCAGCTGCACCGACCTGGTGGCAACCGTCCTCGAACCTCTACGACAACTCCATGGTGACCAGTACGAGGTTGCTCCGCTGACGGTCTTTTTTAAACCGGAGCATGGACAAAAAATCCTCGCCGCTGGCGAAACCGGTTTTTCCCCGAAAGCTGCCTACATCTTCTTGAAACAGCTCGAAGAAGCCGATGTGATTGTCATTAACAAGGTCGACAAACTTGAGCCGCACGAGGTCGACGATTTAGCAGGGGCAGTACGCCGCCAATTTCCGAACAAGCTCGTCCTTGCCGCCAGTGCAAAAGAAGGACAGGGCTTCGCCGAAGTCATCAAGGCCATCGAAGCTCCCCGGCCCAGCTTCACCCACCGCCTGGAAATTGACTACGACGAGTATGCAGCAGGCGAAGCGGAGCTCGGCTGGCTGAACTGTCGTGTTGAATTGGCAAGCAACGATCGCCCCTACGAACCCGACACGATGGTGCTCGAACTGGTCGATCGCCTTGCCAAAGCACTTTGCGAGGCCGCTTTTGAACCAGCTCATTTAAAAGTCCTGGGGCAAACTGCAAACACGACCAGCATTGCGAACCTGGTATCAAGCAACTTGCCTGCCGAACTTTCCCTGACATCAGCGATTGAAACCGTAACTGCCAATTTCCTCATCAACGCACGGGTTGCCGGTGATCCCGATCAACTGGCAACCATTGTCCGCCAGCAGGTCCAACAACTGGCGGAAGACTTCGAGCTCTCGGCGACGATCCGGCACATGCAGCAGTTCCGCCCCGCCCGCCCGGAACCAACCCATCGCATCGCTGCCGACGGCCAGCTGGCAAGCTAGCGGCCGCATCGGAATTGACGGCCAGGCGGTCGTTGACCTACTCTTTTGGCCCCTGCCACCGATCTTCGGCGGCCGGTTCTGGCTGGTTCACCAGCACCGACGTGCACCCTGCGAAACAAACCGATGCTTCTTGCCGCAAAAGGCCGTCCTCCAGACCACCGTCGGGCCCCGCAGCACCGTCGGGCCCCGCAGCACCGTCGGCTGGCCCTGCTCTTAATCCTGGTTTTCACCGCTCAACTTGGTTGCGCAACCTCGAACCCGTGGGTCTCGGTGCGCGACACCCCAAAAAACCCGCTGGCTGCACCTTTGGGCCTCTTATCACCGGGCGGTCCGCGGCCAACTCCTCGAACCAGGCAACTCTTACGTCGCTTTAGTTTACTCGATGCGCTCGATGGTGATCGGGCCGCTTTACTTTACCAACTTGAGGTGTTGCACCAGCAGGAACCCGATCCGGAACATGAATACGCCATTGCCGAATTAGCCTATCTGGCAGCAAAGCGTGCGGAGCCTTTCGATCGGGACGAGGCGTTGGGTTTGTACAGCACGGCACTGATCCATTCCTATCGGTATTTATTCGATGACGAGCACGTGGATCCTCCCAATTCATACGACCCACAATTCCGCGGCGCGTCAGACCTTTACAACCAGTCCCTGGAAGGATTGCTCAGAATTGTGCACCGTGCCGGCGAGTTGCAGCCAGGTAAATCTCGAGAGTTTAAAACAGCAACCCACAGTTGTACACTCGACGTGGTTGTGCGGAGCAACAACTGGCAGAACGAAGAATTCGCCAGTTTCAAATTCGTCAATGACTACCGAATCAAAGGCTTGCGAAACCACTACCACTCGTTTGGGCTGGGAGTTCCGTTAATTGCGATTCGAAAGAACCTTACGGGCGACCACCCGGCAGAAAAGTTCTACGCCCCAAACCTGGCATTTCCCGTAACGGCCTTTTTGAAAGTCCACCACCACAGCTACTGTTCTATTGACCAGGCACAATTACCGAGCCCCGACGGTGAAGACTCAACCGCAGCCGCTGTTCCACATATGGTGCTGGAACTCTACGATCCTCTTGAACAGCCGACGATTGAAATCAACGGGAAGCAGGTACCTCTGGAAGCCGACCTCAGCACTCCATTGGCCTATTTCCTCAGTCAACCGGAGTTAACTGAAACAAATCTTGGCACCCTGGGGCTGCTTTTTCCCGAACGGGTCAAACAAATTCAGGGGCTCTACATGTTGGAGCCGTTTGATGAGAACAAGATGCCCATCGTCATGGTACATGGACTTTGGTCAAGCCCGATCACGTGGATGGAAATGTTTAACGACCTGCGGAGCGATCCGCTCGTGCGGCAACACTATCAGTTCTGGTTCTACCTCTACCCGACTGGCCAACCGTTCTGGATTAGTGCGGCACAAATGCGCAACGACATGACAGCCATGCGGCTTCATGTCGATCCCCAGAAACAACATCCTGCCCTTGACCAAACCGTGCTTGTGGGACACAGCATGGGCGGGTTGGTTTCGAAACTTCAGTCGGTATCGAGCCGAAACGATTTCTGGCAAACGATGACCACACGGCCTTTTGAGAACCTTGTCGCCAACGCCAATATGCGCGAGACCCTGGCCGAGACCTATTTCTTCCAACCCAATCCAGGGGTCCGTCGCGTCGTGACGATCGGCACGCCCCACCTGGGAAGTCGATTTTCCAACGGTGTGACGCGCTGGCTCAGCGATCGAGTTATTGACCTCCCAAGTCGCCTGCTTCGTCGCCGCGAAAAACTGGTCGCCAACAACGATGGTTACTTCCTACCGACCGCCCCACTCGACGTCCGGACCAGTATCGATTCGCTCGATCCCGCGTCCCCGCTGTTGCCGGTATTGGTCGCTGCCGAACCGGCCCCTTGGGTCACCTACCACAATATCTTTGGCCGGGTACCGAACCAGGGTTGGCAGGGACGATTTGTAGGAGAAGGTGACGGCGTCGTGGCGATCGAAAGCGCCCGACTCGAACCTGGTGGACAACTCAAGTCACAACTTGAAGTCGCCGCCGAACACGTCGCAGTCCATCGCCACCCGCAAAGCATTCTTGAAGTACGACGGGTACTTCTGGAGCAGCTCGCCGAACTACAGAATTTCCCCTATGGGATCCAAGTCACCTCGTTTGAGTCGGATGCCGCTGGTACTGCCAGCCCCACGTCGTCTCCCAGTAATGTGCCATCTCCCGGGCAAGACGAACCAATCCTAAAACAACATCTACAGCACGTCGACAGCTTCTCAGCTACCGTACCGTCGAATCCCTCAAAAGAAGAACCGAAATCAGCCGACCCACCGTAATGATTTGCTGGTGTTACCCGAACCGCGTTGTCCTTACACGGTTGTCCTTACACGGTTGTCCTTACACGGTTGTCCTTACACGGTTGTCCTTACACGGCGGGCGCGATTTGCCAACAGTGCCCCGCAATCGTTCTACAGCGAAGCCATCGCCTGCGGACATCTCTCCCGTGGTATTTGGAAGTGGCAAACATTTGTCCGCGGCAACGCCACAGGCTGCCCGGGGTGAGTGGTGTCGACTTGCCGGGTGTCCCCTTTTTCACACTTCCGGGCCGTTTCGAACGCTGGCTTCCGAGTCGTTTTCGTCGCATTTCCTGAGTTGGAAGCCGGCTCTTCGTCGGCAGAGGCGTCAAACAACAATTCGCCTCTAAGTACGCAAACCTTATCCGGAGCTTCAATTCCAAGTCGAACCGACTTGCCTTTCACTCTGAGTAGGGTGATTACGATCTCGTCGCCAATACAAATCTTTTCCTGTTGCTTCCGTGTGAGAACTAGCATGACACACTCCCTTGAACGTTTGTGATGAAAAGACGTGCCCCCGCAAGTTAACATTTTGCGAGACAAGCATCCGGGAACATCCGTGACAGCCCCGTGGTTGGCTCTCTTGGTACGCAGAAGGCGTGCCAATGTTGGCTGCAAAATTCCCAATTCATGTAAGTCCCTGTCCCTCAGTGATGTTGCGACACTCGCCAGCAGTGCTATCGTGCACCGCGACTTGGTGAACACTTACAAGGGAATTGAAAATCAGTCGGGAAAGGGAAGTGCTGGCAGAGCTCGGCGCGGCTCTTCGAGTCTTCTGAAACTCGGCGCCGTCGCGACAGGGCCAGACCACCTCCGCCGGTGACGATGGCCTGACTCAACCAGGTTCGGCCACAAAAAGCGTAACCAGCGGTGCATCGCTTGTTGGGAAAGTGCCCAGCAAAAAGCGAATATGGAGATCAGAAAGGACAAGCCAGTTTACTGCAAACGTGCTGCCCGGCCAGACGGTGCACCATTGAAGTTGGCCCGCCGGATTGAACTGGACACAACCTCTCGACAAACTGGGATTTTCGCGAGTTCAGACTTCCGGTGGTTTGTAGTCGGCGATCTTATCCCGAATTTCAGCTGCCAACTCATATTGTTCGTCGGCAATTGCTGCTGCAAGCTGATCGGTAAGTGATGGTTCAACCGCATATTCATCAACGATGGACTGTTTCATCTCCAATAGTTTCTTGACCAACTCGTCAGTCTCAAAATGGTCTTCGGCATCATGATCTGCGAAGACCCGGCGAATTTTCTCCAACCCAAGGTCAATCGCCTCGACCGCCGAGTCGGGCCGCTCGCCCTCCAACTCGACCAGAGCCGCTGCCTGAGTGCGATGAAACATCACAAACGGGCGATACTGCTCGTGCATCGCCACCCAACTCTCTTCCGGCGGGTGCGCTGAGCTTAAATCCATTAAAGCGAGTGTGTGATCGGCATCGACAACCGCGGCAGCAAACTCACGCAACGCCAGCCAGCTTATCCTCCGGTGAAAAAACTGTACAAATTCACGATCGATCTCCAGGCAACGATCTTCATCCAGCGCGAACCCGTCACCCTCTTCGACTCGCTGTGCGACGAGGTAGTCGTAATAGGTGTCAAAGCCCTCAGGACGGGCCCCGTCGGGCCGGCCCGACGATTCTAACTGCAAGATCCCCATATCGATCCGCAATTGGACAAGAGAACGCCCGTCCTTCCCCTTGATTTTTCGGGCGCAAACTTCACCAAAGGTGTAGGGAAACTCCTCGAAGAGGTCGTCCAGATATTTCTTTCGCTTGCCCATAGCGCACCCAATAGTCTGGCCGCACCAGCATCCCCGTGTGGTACCGCTAACAACCTATTGTACGCTCAAAAGCAGCTTTCATGCGAGATGTGATCTGGGAGAGATTTCCTGGCAATAGCTGCACAATAAAAATCCTTCCAGATCCCCTATCCCTCACCTCCGTCGTCTAACAAAAGCGAATCCTGCAAGAGAGAGATCTCCTGCTCGTCATGGGAATCGACCTCGTCCAGCAGCAGAAAAATCTCGCCACAAACTTCCACAAACTCTACTGGTTGCCACTCGCGAAGCTCCTCGATGTAAGGAACAATATCGTGTATCTGCCGGCGAAAACGTTCGTGGTCGTGTGCGAGATAATCGATCCGCTGTTGCAGATGCGGATGGGCTTCCGAGACCAGCGTCATGTAGCCACCTTCTTCCTCAATGGCCATCAGTCGCTCTAAATGGCGCTGGAACGACTTGAGGGTAAAGGCCACACTCGACATTTTGTGGGGCAAGCTCACAGCGGGAGCCTTCCACTCCAGTGTGACACGCAATGCCTGCTTCACATGCTCCAGGATCTGGTGTTCGATCCAGCAAGCCGAGGCAGTAGATCCAATTTGCCAAGTGACCATTGTCATTTCCCCCACGCCATCGGCCATGGCGAAAGCTGATTCAGGCGAATCCGTCCGGGCTCGACGCCTAACGCAAACACCTCTTTAACGGCTCACCCGACGATAAGGACCCCGTTTTGCAAATGGCGCTCTCTGGGCTGATTAAGAAAAGAAGATGGATCCTCACGGGACCAACCATGGCAGACAAGCACCGGACTGCATATCTCCCCCCGCAACTCGTGAGCGGGTACGATCCAATATAACCGCTTGACGATCCCGTAGGCACCTCGAAAACTGACGGCCTGGGAACCGACCCCTGGAAAACGCGTAACCCTTTTTCAGAGAACGCGTAACCCTTTTTCAGAGAATAGGTTAGGGGTTACACGGCAAATAGAAGTCCTTAACCCGGGTGGGGAAAAACGGTCGGGACGCCCCGGCTCAAAGTCATTTTCCATCGCATCGAGCGGCTGCTTTCCCACCCGGGAACCAGGGCATACCGGCTTGTCTGGACCATCGTAGAATTCTCCCCCGGTTGGTAAAGTCCGCAACCACAATACCCGTTGTTGATGCCACCACAAGAAATCGGGACCTGCCGGCTCCGGCACTGCCTGGCCGGCTCCCGTGCCGGAATTCCCAAAACGGGCAAACCACATCGTATAGTCGTGCTCGTTGATAACACCATCGGCACCAGTCCCGGGAGTCACACTCTGGCCGAAGGTGTCTCGCCAAACCGTGTAATCAGCTGCATCGACCTGGCCATTCCCGTTGTAATCCCCAGGAATGGCACTACCAGCTGACCGGAGAACAAGGTCCGAGCCGTTGACCACAAGACTGAAAAACTCTGCCGACGGTCCAGCAAGCGTCAAACCTTCGTCGGTAAGCACGGCCGAAGTAAGCACGGTAAACTCCTGGCCTCCGGGTGGACTGAACCCCTCAATGAGCGAAACCTCCAGGGTACCGTTGACTGTTGCGCTCCCATTGACCGCCAGCACATCGTATTGTTCACCCTGCGTCATGCCACCGATTTCAATTTGCAACGTACCGGCGGCCTGCTGCTGAAAGTCACCACCAACGGTCAACTTGCCTGGGCTCATGCCCGGGGCAATCGATCCACTGGCATTGGTCAGATTACCGCCAATCGTTCCCGCCCCCGAGACGGTCCCGCTCTGTACATCCACGTTACCGCCACCAGAATTCAACACGTTGTTGATCAGTACGGTTCCCTCACCCGTCTTCAAAAGGGTGTTGCCCGCAAGGTTCAGCGCGTTGTTAAAACTCAAAGTGGTGCCCGCCCCAACATCGGCGGTCGTATCGTCCGCCAGGTTCACCACGGCCTGAAACTGGTGCCCCAGCCCACCATATACCCCCAGCGACGGGGGCCCAAAGGCATCTTCGGGGTCTTCGGCATCATCCGGGTCAGTCGCCAGGGTCACACTTTCGTAGCCCGCTACTACATAGGGCTGCACCGCGCTGTTAAATTCAATACGGTTAACGGCAACCGGGCTGGTGACCACCGCCACGGTCGGATCGGTAATCGATGCGGGAGCCCCGAACAGGACTGTCTGTGAACTTTCGGTGGGGACGCGACTTGGCAGCCAACTTAGAGGACTGGACCAATCTCCCACTCCATTGGCCTGCCAGGTGTGCCGATTGAGTACCCCGGCGCTGGCCTCCAGGCTGAGGTTGTCGAACAGGGTGATGTGCGACTCTTCACTCCCGGATTGCCCACCCAGCACAAGGTACAGATCGTCCCAGCCGATACCCTGGGTGTTCATCGGAAAGCTGCCAAGCGTCTGAAAGGGTGTGTCGAGGGTGATGTTACGCGCCTCGACGGTGGCCGTATCGAGTCCCCAGGTCGTTTCCCCTCCCACTTTGTCGAGTGTCATGCGAACCTCGGCCCACTGGCCTCGCTGTCCGGCCGCGCCCTCGGCCAGTTCAATATTGCCCGTCTGACTCTTGTTCGGCGAATCCTGGATCAGGTTGTAGTAGTACATATTTGCACCGCTGACACCCATTTCGACATGCATGGCCACTTCATCGCCTGCGCTATCGCCCGTGACGTGCCTGTTATCGCCAATCCAAAGTTCGGTAAAGCCTGCCGCATGCGATATCTGGAAACTCAGGCTGACCTGATCACCAGCGGCCAGCGAGCCCACACTGTGGGCAAGGTGCTGGTAAGGGGCCCCCGGCTTGAAATAAAGTCCATCCGAATCGCCCACCCCATAGTCTTCATGGACATAAGCACCTGAACTGTCCGGAGGGCTCTGATCAACTCCATCGGCGGTTAGCCAGCCACCCTGACCGGTCAGGGCAATCTCTGATGCCGAAGTTGCACCGTAAGACTCGAAGTCGTCGCTGAAATCATCTGCACTAGCTCTAGAAACCAATCCCAACAGGGCCAAGCTAAGAAGCAAGTTCTTCAGATGTCTCATCACTAAACCCTTCTTTCCAACCCTCAGAAGCACAAGTCTCTTTCCAACCCTCAGAAGCCAAGTCCGACAACAGCTCCCAACGCGGATTCCATCCTGTGTTCTCCCGAATTTCTAGTGTACGCGATCAGCGTCCAATTCACACCATTCCCCTTTAATTTCTCCAAAAAGTGACCAGCTGCAGCCTCGCCGCGGTATTAGCTGTGTGAAAACCGGGCCTGCAACAGGCAGTTCCACGGTCTCAACCCGAGCACTGCTTTGAAGATTGGACAAGCTGTCGCTGCCCGAGTGGCTCGAAGCAGGGTCACTGGCCCTGCGAGTCGGGTGGCTGGCGGGAACGCTTTCTGTCAGAGATCGCCCGTTTTTCGCGCAAACGGGCCTCCTTCGATGCTTTCGACCGGCGTTTTTTCTTGCGAACCCTCGGCGGCTGGGCGACCGCCAGGATCAAGCCCCTCACCTTCTGCAGGCAGTCCTCAATATTGCGGCCCTGCTGGCGATACCGCTCGCTGGTGAGCACCAATTCCCCGCTCTCGGTAATCCGGCGTGGATAGCGGGCCAGAAAGCGTTGCCGCACCTCCTCGGGAAGACTCTCCGACTCCGTAACACTCCACCGCAAGACGACCTTGGTGCTCGTTTTGTTCACGTTTTGCCCGCCCGGCCCCGAACTCCGGACGAACGTCAAATGGAACTCAGAGCGGGGAATTGTAATCTGGTCAGTTACGACAAGCGGGGGCAGTACGGCCATGGATCGAGAACATGCGACGACATCAGATTCTGCAGCCGCGGGCGTTAACTGAGTTGCGGACAGGCAGACATGAACCTAGCAAAAGCGAGCTGAGATTGTTCGAGAATCGTCCAATAGCTGGTTGGTTCAATCTCGTACCCCATCAACTTCACGTCGAAATCGCCCTCGTAGCCGGCCTCAATGGCCGTGGCGATGGTCTTCCCCAAAGGGAGCTGCCCGGTGCCCAACAGGCAACGATCATGGTCGATACTTGGCGGCAGCTGTCGATCCCCAAGGTGAATCAGTGCGAGCCGCGGCATCAACCGGGCGAGCAGGGATGGCCCGCACTGCTCCAGCGAAAAATGGTACGTGTCGCACACCATTTTCAAGTAGGGGGTATCATACTGCTGAACCAAATCGAGTGTTTGCTCAAGATCGGTGAGAAAGGTCCATTCCGTTGCGCAAGCTGGATGCATGGGCTCAATCGCCAGCGGTACCTCAACGACCTCGGCAATCGGGAGCAATTCGTCCAGGGCGGTCCGCACCAGTCGATTCGCGTGACGAAGGGTATGGTTGTTCCGACCCCCGGTGTAAATGACAAGGCAGCCTGCCTCGACTGCTGCGCTAAGTCGTAAAGCGTGAATCGTCTCTTTGACGCTTTCCAGAAAAGAGCGTCCATCACTCCCGGTAAATCCGCCAGACCACAACATACTGGAAACTTGCAAGGAACTTGCAGCCAGAAGATCGATCCCGTTTTCCTCACCAAAATCCGTTAACTTTTGCAGCCAGACGCTAATCGACTCGTAACCAGATTCTTGAAAGTTCTCAACATCTTGATCGAACGACCAACGATAAGTCGTGATCTCACTCATGGACAGCTGCCGCATTGTTTACTGATCTCCCATCGTGTTCGACAAACGAAAGTAGGCTGAAACATCGGAAGACATCAACGGCTGCCGCTCACGACAATCTCTAGCCGATGCACAAGAGGCTCTAGCCGATGCACAAGAGGCTCTAGCCGATGCACAAGAGGCTCTAGCCGATGCACAAGAGGCTCTAGCCGATGCACAAGAGGCCGCCTAAAGTCACCCACCTGCCGTTGCGGAGCATGAGTATCGGATAACCGGCTCACGAAGTAAACCTGAATCGTGTTGGTCGACAAAATTGCTTGCCGACCCAATGCAGAACTCGCTAGCAACCTGCTGTGACTTCCAGAATTGGTCTTGGCCGAACGTCCATGACTATTACCAAGAGGTTCGGGCCTCCATTGCACCCCACATTCAGAAGTGACCTGTTCGACGAAACAGGATGATTTCAACCGGCACACGACACCACCGGGTAACACGATTTTTACAAACTCGTCAATGATTTTGTGTGTGAATGTCAGCCGCTGTTGTCCAGTTATCCGAAAAACCAAAAATGGAGCCGCCATTTCCTTTGCCCCCATGGAGAGCCGTGCTAGAGTGCCTATAGTAGGGGGGAGGACTGATTCACCCAGGTTGAACCATCCGAGTCAACTTCGGCGTGAAAAACCACATTATTTCCAACGCGTACTCGATTTATCTGTTTACTAAATCGTTGTTCGCCAATGGATTGCGTGGCCACGTGGTGCTTGCTCGAAAATTTTAAATTGATCCAACCGGCGAACGCTAGCACAGTACAGGTCCCTGCTGGGTTTTTCCTAAAGAGACTAAAGCATCACCCAGAAAATGCAGTCGCCGTCAAAAGGGGTATCCCTACCGCTTCCCCGTTTGTGTAGATACCGGTTTTCTAATCGCTCAAACAAGGTGCCGGCAGAGTTTCGCCTATGGCTATTCAGATCCTCATCGCAGACAACCACGAAGTCGTGCGGGCGGGAATCAAGTCAATGCTGAAAGATACTGATATTCGTGTTGTTGCCGAGGCTGAAAACGGGAACGACGTACTCAGTACCATTGGGCGGTGCGAACTCGATCTGGCATTGCTCGATGTCAGCCTGCCGGACATAGATGGCCTGAACTGCCTGGCAAGAATTAAAGTTGACGAACCCGATCTTCCGGTGGTCATGTTTACCACCCACAACAATCCCACTTACATCGCGCGAGCCGTTGCACTCGGGGCGTCCGGATATGTGCTCAAAAGTGTCGATCGCGAAACCTTGATCGACAAAATCTGTGACGCTTCACGTGGCGAACCGATCTGGACCCACGAAGAACTGCGTCGCGTGACAGGTGCCTTAATGACGCCCCGCGTACCACTCGACGTCGAGGCACCACTTACCCGACGAGAGAATGAAGTTCTCAAACAACTCGCTTTCGGGCTCACGAATAAAGAGATTGCCCAGGCTCTCGGAATAAGTTACGAAACGGTTAAGGAACACGTGCAACATATCTTGAGGAAAGTTGGTGTTTCGGACCGCACGCAGGCTGCCGTCTGGGCAGTACGCAAAGGGCTTGTCTGACGGCGCTCAAAATCGACCAGCAACAACTAACGCCGCCAAAAAACTGCCACGACGGCGACTTCTCCGCCCAGCTTACCTGCCCGCCCAGCTTACCTGCCCGCCCAGCTTACCTGCCCGCCCAGCTTACCTGCCCGCCCAGATTGCCTGCCCGCTTAGTAGTCGTAGGGCCACTGTGGCTTGGTCATTAAACCACCATCGACGTAAATCGTCTGGGCCGTCACGAACTGAGCGGCATCGCTGGCGAGAAACGCCACAACCTCAGCCACATCCCCTGTTTGCCCGACCCGTCCCAGCGGGGTGAGTGGTGCCCAGGTTCTGGCGTAATCGGGTGCCTCATGTTGGGTTCTTTCGACTTCGATGGCACCGGGAGCCACACAATTAACACGAATGCCATATTGGCCCAACTCGACCGCCGACACCTTGGTCAGCATCTCGATCCCCCCTTTCGAGGCAGTGTAGTCGACCAGTTTGGGAAATGGCCGCGAATTGGAACCGGAACCTATATTGACAATCACTCCGCCCGTTTCTCTCATCAAACGGGCGGCATGTTGGGTGCAAAGAAAAGTGCCCTTGAGGTTGGTGCGGATCGTGAGATCCCAGTCGGCCTCTTGCAATTCCAAGAGCGATGCCCAGGTTTGCCGGCCAGAATTATTCACCAGTAGAGAAAGCTGACCCGCCTCCCGAACGATCTCCGCAAACATCGCGGCTACCTGTCCACTGTCACCGACATCTGCCCCAAGAACCCACGCCTGCTGGCCAAATTGGCGGACTTTCTCTGCTGTCGCCTCGGCGCCGGCCAAATCGGAATGGTAGTTCACGCCAACGTTCCAACCCGCCTCAGCAAGTCGGCATGCGATTGCCCGACCAATGCCTTTACTGGCACCCGTGACAACTCCCACGTTTGCTCCTGCATTATCAGCTATATTGTTCACTTCGGGCTGGTCTCCCAGGTCAATCTGTGACCGCGTAAAAACGTGATTCTATGGTTATGGAAACGTCGAGTTCAACACCTCCTGCTACCCCGGTTGGATCGCCATGTTTTGCAGCCAGGAGTAGCTTCACGGTCCATTCAACGCACGAGTCATTGCAGATCCAAGGAACCAACTGGTGAGCGTAGTCTACTGCTGGATGCGATAAAAGGGCCTGCCAGTTCCTGGGTGAGGCTGTCACGATATCGCCATAATTTCTTCGAACTACGCGGGTGGCTCCCCAGTTGACGACTTCGACATACTGTCGTCGCCCCACTTTTGCTACATTGCCGTAAGGTAGTTCGCTACCGCATTGCGTTTTAACTCCCAGGGAATTGAGGTCTCAAAATGTCTACCGATTCGACGGAACCCGGAGAGTTGTCGGCATCGCGCAACTTTATCCAGCAAATCGTCGATGCCGACCTGTCCGATGGCAAGAACACCGGTCGGGTCCACACGCGGTTTCCTCCCGAACCGAACGGATACTTGCATATCGGGCACGCCAAAAGCATCTGTCTGAACTATGGACTGGCAGACAAATACGGCGGCAAATTCAACCTCCGCTTCGACGACACGAACCCCACAAAAGAAGAACAGGAATTTGTCGACTCGATCATCGAGGATGTTCGCTGGCTCGGCGCCGACTGGGAAGATCGACTCTGTTTTGCGTCGGACTATTTTGATCAACTCTATGAGTGGGCTGAAAAGTTGATCCACCAGGGGCAGGCATTTGTGTGTGACCTCTCGGCCAACGAAATGCGTGAACACCGTGGCACGCTCACGAAACCAGGCTGCAACAGTCCCTGCCGTGATCGAACGACCGCAGAGAATCTGGATCTTTTTCGCCGCATGAAAGCAGGTGAGTTTGTCGAAGGCGAGCGTACCCTGCGTGCGAAGATCGACATGTCGGCCTCGAACATCAATCTGCGAGACCCGGTCTTATATCGGATCAAGCATGCGCACCACCACCGCACCGGGGATAAGTGGTGCATCTATCCTTCGTACGACTTTACCCATGGACAAAGTGACTCGATTGAGGGCATCACGCACTCGATTTGCACTCTCGAATTTGAGAATCACCGCCCCTTGTATGATTGGTTGTGCGACGCTCTCGCGATACATCATCCCCGGCAAATCGAATTTGCCCGGCTCAATCTGACCTATGCCGTGATGAGCAAGCGAAAGCTGTTGCAACTCGTCAACGAAGGGCACGTAACCGGGTGGGATGATCCGCGGATGTTGACACTTTGCGGCTTGCGACGGCGGGGCTACACTCCTGCGGCAATCCGTGCCTTGTGTGCACGGATTGGCGTCGCCAAAGTAAACAGCACCATCAATATGGCCTGGCTGGAAGACGCAGTTCGCAATGATCTCAACGAACATGCGCCGCGGGTCATGGCTGTGCTCCACCCGCTGAAAGTGACCATCGAAAACTATCCCGCAGACACCGTCGAGCAACTCACCGCGGCCAACCATCCTCAAAAACCTGAGTTTGGTGTTCGCGAGGTACCATTCAGCCGCGAAATTTACGTGGAACGCGAAGATTTCATGGAAGACGCTCCCCGAAAGTTTTTCCGCCTGTCGGTCGGCCGGGAGGTGCGGCTGCGTTACGCTTACTTCATCACCTGTACCGACGTCGTGAAAGACGATGCCGGAAACGTGGTGGAACTGCGGTGCACCTACGATCCCACTACCAAGGGAGGCAATGCTCCCGACGGTCGCAAAGTCAAAGGAACCATCCATTGGGTATCAGCACCCCACGCAGCCAATGTCGAAGTGCGGCTCTACGACCACCTGTTTCGCACCGAAACACCCGAACAATGTCCCGAGGGAGGTGTGTTTCTCGACAACCTCAATCCCGACTCGTTCACATGCTTACCCGCTGCCAAGGGCGAGCCGGCACTGGCCGAGGTCGCCCCGGCAACTCACCTCCAATTTGAAAGAAATGGGTACTTCTTCACCGACCCCATCGACTCACAACCGGGCAAGCCCGTCTTCAACCGGACGGCAACCTTGCGAGACACGTGGGCGAAAATGGCACGCAAAAGCTGAAGCCGCAACGGGTCGACCCGCTCGACCTGCAGCGGCTATTCCCCAGATAGGGTCTTGTCGACTTCTCAAGCAGGTTCCATAATCGCGACCACTTCGCTCCCGATACCTGTCCCCCCACCTGCTCCCATCTCGAGCCACCCATGGGTGCGCCGTGCAGGGCTGGTGTTTTACGGTTTCAAGATGTGGGATTCGCCTGTCTTGCGACCGCAAATCGGGTCGATATGCGGTGTTGGTTTGCTGACCCGTTGATTGAATATAGTAAGCCCACCACGTTCGGCCCACCATGATCTAGCCGCCCGCAACCAGAACAGGAATACCAATCCTTATGTCATTACTCGTCGTTGGTTCGGTAGCGATTGACAATGTGCAAACTCCGCATGAGATCCGCAATGATTTGCTCGGCGGTTCAGCAACTCACTTTTCGTATGCGGCAAGCTTCTTTACCAGCGTGCGGCTGGTGGGGGTCGTCGGTGAGGACTGGCCGGCAGAACACACAGCACTGCTGGACCGCCGCGGAATCGATACCTCGGGCTTGTCGGTCATTTCGGGAGGCAGCACCTTTCGCTGGACCGGGCGCTACGAACCCAATATGAACGATCGGGAAACGCTCGATGTGCAATTAAACGTGTTCGGCGAGTTCAATCCGGTCCTGCCAGAAAGCTACCGCAACTCACAGTTCGTCTTCCTCGCCAACGGTGTGCCAGCCGTGCAGTTGAAAGTGCTCGGGCAAGTACCAGAACGTCGAATCGCAGTCGCCGATACGATGGACTTGTGGATTTCTACCCAACGCGACGATCTCAACAAACTTCTCTCCCAATTGGACGGGCTGGTGCTCAACGATAGCGAAGCAAAACTGCTGACCGAATCGGACAATTTAGTCGCTGCCGGTCATGCCGTTCGCAAAATGGGTCCCAAGTTTGTCGTGATCAAAAAAGGTGAGCATGGCGCGATGTTCTTTAGCGAAGACCTGTCGTACGTGCTCCCCGCATTTCCCACAGAAAACGTCATCGATCCAACCGGTGCCGGCGATAGCTTCGCAGGCGGCATGATGGGTTACCTGACCGAGCAGGGGAACTTTGACCCGGCAACGCTCAAGATCGCGCTGGTCTACGGGACCGTCGTGGCCAGCTTCAACGTCGAAGGTTTCGGTATTGAGCGATTGCAGCAAGTTTCCCGCGATGACATTGAGGACCGGCTGGCAGACTACCGACAGATGTTGAGCTTTTGATGGCAAGTACGCGAACCTTCATTGCGGTAAGTCCCTCCGACGAAACCAGGGCCCAGGCGGCAAAACTGGCGGCAGAATTGCAACCATTTGCAACCCACATCAAATGGGTTGTGCCAGCCAATCTGCACTGGACACTCCATTTCCTGGGCGACGTGGAAGATACGATGCTACTGGCCGTTTGCGACGTGGTCGCCACTGCCGTTGGCGATTTCGAACCGTTCCTGCTCACAGCCAGCGGCGCAGGCGCTTTTCCTTCGGCTGAAAGACCCCGCACCCTGTGGCTTGGCACAACCCAAGGGACCCGCGAGCTTGTTGCCCTGCAGGCGGCCGTGAAGTCGGCCCTCGACCAGCTTGGCTTCCGGGGAGAAAACCGCCCGTATGTGCCTCACCTGACATTGGGTCGAGCAGTTCGGAGGCACAACGTCGGCTCCATGGCCGACCGACTTGCCGAATTGGCCGACTATCCTGGAGGCTCGACCAACATTGACGAAGTCAGCGTGCTGGGTAGTGAACTTGCCCGCGGTGGGCCGACCTATCACCTGATTGGTCGGGCACCTTTGAACGGCTGATCCGTCCCCGGCAGCTAACCTGCGACCAGGGGAGGGCAGCTGTTACCGTGGGGTGAGAATTCTTCCTCCACTAGAAGTTTCCATGGGCAAACCGGTGGCCCAATCGTCCTTGGGACATTTTGTTATAATCAGAACGGTTCGGCAGGAGTATCACCACACCCGTTTTCTCCTGCAATCCACCACCAGGGAGGCATCTCTCCATGAATCGCCGCGAATTTGTCACAGGTTCGGCTGCCGCAGTGGCCGGCCTCAGCTTGTCAAATCAAATCAGAGCTGAAACCTCCCCCAATGAAAAAATTACGATTGCTGCTGTGGGCGTGCGCGGACGGGGTTTCACCGTGCTAGAGGCGTTTGCCGCGTGTTCGGACGTCGATATCAAGTACATTTGCGATATCGATCAGAATGTGCTGGAGAAACGAACGCGAGAAATTTCCGAGAAGATCCGCAGGCCCCCCCAAAAGATCCGCGACTTTCGAAAGGCGCTGGACGACCCATCGGTCGACGCGATTGTCTTGGGCACACCGACTCACTGGCACGCAATTCCCATGATCATGGCCTGCCAGGCAGGGAAGGACGTCTACGTCGAGAAACCTGACTCACACAATTGCATCGAAGGGCAAATGATGGTGGCCGCGTCGCAAAAATACAAACGCGTCGTGCAACTCGGAACTCAGGCCCGCAGCGGCCCGTATTTCCAAGAGCTGATCGACTACATTCGGGAAGGCCATCTGGGGCAGACCCTGTTTGCCAAGGCCTGGGAAAGTGCCCAGCAGCGGTCGCTAGGACATCCGCCAGATAGTGATCCGCCCCCGAGCGTCGACTACGATACTTGGCTAGGACCGGCGCCCAAGCGGCCGTTCAATCCCACGCGGTTTCATGGAAACTGGCGGTGGTTTTTCGACTATGGTGCGGGCGATTTGGGGAACGATGGTGTGCATCGTCTCGATTTCACCCGCTGGGCTTTTGAAACCGCCCTGGAAGCCCACGGCGATCCGCCCCTGGGACAACTCCAAGCCATTTCGGCGCACGGTGGCAAATGCTACTTCGATGACATCCAAGAATGGCCCGATAACTTGCTGGTCACTTACGACTACGGAGCCGGGCGAATCATGTCCTACGAAATGCGGCTCTGGACTCGTTATCCACTCGAAGGGGAAAAAGAAGGTGGAATCGTCTATGGCGACCAGGGATACATCGTTATCGGCAACGAATACTGGCGGGCGTATGCCAAGGATGGCGAAGTCGTCAAAAAAGGAGGCGCGGCGCGGGGCTATTTCGGAAACACGCTTCCGCACGTGGAAAACTTCCTCCAATGCATGCGGACTCGCAACAAGCCCCAAGCAGACCTGGAAACCGTCGGCCATCCTTCAAGCCTGATGTGTCACCTGGGCAACGCCGCCTGGCGAGCCGGTCGCACGATTCGCATGGACCCGCAGACCTATACCTGCATTGGGGACGATGACGCCAATCAATACCTGAGCAGGGCGACTTACCGCAGGCCGTGGACCCTACCCTCACTCGCGCAGATTTGAATTCCTCCAGGGGATAAGGCCATGCGTCGGGCAACAAGCGGCTCCGCACGTAAATTCCCGAATTGGCCTTTTCACTGACAATACGATACCGGAACCGGATGTCGAAATCAGCGACGTGGCCGCCTCCCCTCCAGACCAAATAACTACCCCCGCCGCTTCCCTTGAATTTTTCCTGGTCGCCGTCAACTCCACAACCTTTTTGCTGAAAAACGGCCCATCGACTGGCGGATCCCGCTGGGCCAATCAATCGCTGCCGAGCGGCTTTCCCTCCCCAGCAGTCGCATCCGACATCGCACCATCTCACCCTAACCGAAATAATCTCCCAAAATGGCACGCCGTGGCGAATTTTTGCTCTTGCCCGAAATACTGAACACCGATACACTATCCGTGCGTACAGTAAACCGGCTGAAAACAGCCTCTCCCGGTCCTTGCTTCCACGAGTCTGGGGGACGACCGACAACGAGTTCAACCAAGTTGACAAGTCCCAGGGTTCGAATAGCTCCACAGGGTCGAAGTGCCCTCGAGTGACGACGCCGACTGGGCCAACTTGTCATGGGCTTAAATTCTGTTAGACAAAGGAACTTGAGCATGGTAACCGCAACCACAACGAATAATCACGTGGCCAAAAAGGATAATACCAACGAAAAAAATGCCAGCCCTAAAAAGCGGGGCCCACGTCAGGCTCCCCAAAAAACTCGTAAAAAGCCGGTAGCTGGGCCGTTGGAGTATAGCGCCGAACTCCGTACCGCTGTCGCCCAGATCGAAAAGCAATTCGGTGAGGGAGCGATCATGCCGTTGGGCCGCGATGCCATTCCCCGAATCGAGGGAATCAACACAGGCAGCCTATCTTTAGATATCGCCCTGGGAGGTCAGGGGGTGCCCAGGGGCCGAGTCATTGAAATTTTTGGTCCCGAATCGAGCGGTAAGACGACCCTCGCACTGCATATTATTGCCGAGGCACAACGGAAGGGTGGGATCGCTGCCTTCGTGGACGCCGAACATGCCCTCGACCCGGGCTGGGCAAAAAAACTGGGACTCGACCTGGAAACCTTGCTGGTAAGCCAACCAAGTCACGGCGAGGAGGCGATTCAAATCGCTGAGATGCTGATCAAAAGTAACGCCGTTGACGTGATTGTCATCGACTCGGTGGCCGCACTGGTACCCAAACGCGAGTTAGATGGTGAAATCGGTGATTCGCACGTTGGCTTGCAAGCCCGCCTGATGAGTCAGGCGCTCCGCAAGCTCACAGCAGCCATCTCTCGATCTCGCACCTGTGTGATCTTCATCAACCAGATCCGTGAAAAGATCGGCGTCATGTTTGGCAGCCCAGAAACAACTCCCGGGGGGCGGGCCCTGAAGTTCTACTCTTCGTCCCGGATCGACGTCCGCCGCATTGGGCAACTCAAAGACGGTGAAGAAATTGTCGGACAGCGCGTCCGGGCAAAAGTTGTAAAAAACAAAGTCGCGCCTCCTTTCCGGGTTGCCGAGTTCGACATGATGCACAAGGATGGCATTAGCCTTGAAGGCGACATTCTCGACCTTGGCATGGCGGAAAAACTGGTCGCGCGGACCGGGGCCTGGTTCCGGTATGGGGACCTCCAACTCGGTCAAGGCAAGGAAAAGGCACGACAGTTTCTTAAGGACAACCCACAGGTTGCCAACGAAATCAAGGAAAAGATCCTCGCCGCGTTAGGCCATGAGAACTTAACGCCAGACCCTGCTCCTGCTCCTGCTCCTGCTCCTGACGACCCTGCTCGTGACAACCCTGCAGCGGTTGCAGAAACAGCTGAATGAAAGCGGACAACAGGACGGCGAGACGCTCCCGGAGACGACGCTCACCAACAGGCAAACCCGGTAACGCGACCACGACCCCAGCCGTGTGAACCAACGATTCGTGCCACAGCCTGCGACCACAGCGTGGCACCACAGCCTGCAAGTCACCTGAACAACCCATGCACTGCACACCTCGGCTTCACAAAATCCCGTTGGCTGACAGGCAGGACCGAAGGGGCGGAACGGTGTCACGCTGGGCACGATTCGCCTCATCGATCCTGTCACGCTGCTTGTTTTCGCCCCGCAATCGTTTCTTGATGAAAGCCCCATCTTTCATCGACACCCGCCCGTCAAAAAATATTCCGTCCCCGAACCGATTTTCTGGCTTCCGCCAACCAGCCATCATCTGCTCGGTCGTGATTGGCCTGATGCAGGGGACCCGGCTGACTGCCCAACCCACCCCCCCCGCGGCACCCCACCCCGCCCCGACAGTCGTCGCCCTCGAAAATGCCCTGACCAGTGCGATTGCCCGCGCCGAAAAAAGCGTGGTTGCCATTACCCGCACCCCGCCCAATCAACCGTTTGCCATGCTTGAGCCCCCCGCGGGCGACGCCCCCTTGAGGCAGCTGGAACGGATGTCCGAACCATCAAACCGACTGCCTTTGCCCGATGGCTTGGGAGTTGTCATCGACCGGACCGGTCTTATTCTGACACTATCTCTGTTGGTCACCGAGACCGATCAACATACCGTGACCACAACCACCGGCAAGCGATTTATCGCAACGGTTAAAGCAAGTGATCCCCGCAGTGGCCTGGCCATACTTCAGGTCAATCCCACCGACTTGTCACCCATCGAGTTGGGTAACGCCGATGACCTCCGCAAGGGAGAACTGGTCATTGCAATTGGCAATCCACATACAATCGTGCGAGATGGTCAACCCTCGGCAAGCTGGGGCATTATATCCAATCTGGCACAACGGATTGGCTCAGGGATCAATCTTGGCACTCCTGACAACCCAACAAGAACCAACCAATCCTTGCACCAGTTGGGCACGTTAATCCAGACCGATGCCAAGCTCGCGTTTAGCACCGGGGGTGGGGCCCTGGTCAATCTCCGCGGCGAATTAATCGGATTGACAACCTCTGCGGCGACCATCGCCGGACACGAACGACCGGCCGGATATGCGATCCCCATGAATACGACCTTTCGGCGCGTCATCGACACCCTCAAAGAGGGGCGCGAAGTAGAATACGGACTGCTCGGTGTCGGGCTCGGCAGTTCGACGGGAACAATGATTATTCCCCTTGATCCGAGACTTCGCGCAACCGGACAGGCCACTTTGGGCCCTACGGGAGTGCCGATCCAAAACGTGATGCCGGGCAGTCCAGCCGCGCTGGCAGGCTTAAGAATTGGGGACCGAATTACCCATATCGACGACCACCCCGTAGAAAATGCCCAGCAGCTGCAATTGTTGGTAGGCACGCTACGACCTGCCACAATCACCCAGGTTCGCTACCGTCGGGGCGAAACGCCGCGCCGGGTATCTATCGAGCTGGCCAAATACCCTCTCGAGAGTCGGGCGATTGTCACCGAACACTCCCCCGCCTGGCGCGGGATCCGAGTCGATTACTCCACGACCGCTGAACTCATAAGAAATGACCCTGGCGCAATCGTGTCGACACCCGATCCTGCCGGATGTGTTGTCATTCGCGAAGTCCTACCCGACAGCCCGTCGTGGAAGGCAGGCATCAGGCCCGGGATGTACATCAGCCATGTTGGCGACCAACGGGTGATTTCGCCAAAGGCCTTTCGCAACGCCGTCGACGCCGCAGAAGGCACGGTTGGCATTCATCTCACCCAACCCATCCCAGGCAAGCCCGAACCGAAACGCAAACCACGCCAACCACAGACCGATCCCCTCCTGCCCGGTTCACGGGTTGAATTGTAAACGCCACCCACCACCTGCACTCCGCCGGTGGACCACATCCGTGGTTTTGGTCCGTCCATTCGTCACGCGATGGCTAATGGCGGTTTGGCCTCGTCGTACTGCTAACCTGTGACCGAGCTTCAAACCGTCGCGTGCGCCAAAGACTCTCCTCACGACCGTCGACCCAAGATGGTAGGGATTTGCCCCGCCTCCCCCAAACCTCGACACCAACGGACACTGCGGCTCGCGGTGCACGAAATGAGAAAAGTTGTAGAATAGATGGAGGTAGGTAACCAGGCGCATTTGCGAGTCCATTCGATGAAACCGCACCTTTCCATAAGTGTTTTCCTGCTGACCTGTTGGATGGCCAACGCAGGTTCGGTGGCCACGGCCCAGACCCCAACCGCTCAAGCAGCGCCGGTTGCTTCCTCGCTGTCGGTGGGGCAGTCGATTGTTGAAATGTTCACCTGGCAGAACGGAGCGGACAAATGTGCCTGGTTGGGTCAGTGCGACTGGTTTGAAAAATCGGACGGGCTTGAGAAACTTCGCCGGTTTGTCGGGCAACCGTGGTTTCGCGAGCATGCATGGCAACACGCGCAGTCGAGGTTGAAAGCATGGATTCGGGCATGCGCCGTTGCACCTGCAGACGTTGCCTGTTATGGGCTTTGGTTGGATGCGAACTGGCAAACTGCTCCCGCTGACTTGCCGGTAGTGATCTTGATTCATGGATTTAACTCGACGCCGGAGACGACTTCTCAGTTACTGGCGGCGGTCCACCAGGCTGGCTATCCGTGCGGTAGCTTCGCCTATCCGAACGACTACACGCTGGCAGCGTCGGCACGCCTGCTCTCGTCTGAGTTGAAAGATTTTGGCGTCAATCATCCGACTCGACGGGTGGTTTTGTTATGTCACTCGATGGGCGGTCTGGTGGCACGGGGTTGCCTGGAAGAAGCACGAATCGCCCCGGGAAATGTGGACCGGCTCATCATGGTCTCACCACCAAACCACGGTACGAATCTGGCCCTGTTTGCGGTCGGAACCGACCTCTGGGAACACTGGGTCGATCGTGTCGATGGTTCACCATGGGAACGTTTTCACGATTCGGTCACGGATGGCTTGGGCGAAGCGGTTACCGAACTCTGCCCAGGATCTGAGTTTTTGATGACTCTCAATTCGCGCCCGCGAAATCCTCACGTCACTTACTCAATTTTGCTGGGTGACCGCGGATTCATTAGTGACCAGGACCGTTTATGGCTTCGTAGCCGGTTGCAGAAAACGGTTGGTCGCCTACCGGGCTCAAGGGGTGCAGACCTTGATGCCCTTCTGGCCGATTTTGACGAAGTGGTTGAGGGACGAGGGGATGGGGTCGTGGCCATTTCGCGTGGCCGACTCAAGGACGTGGCCGATACCGTGGTGCTACCATACCGACATTTTTTCATCACGGCCAAGGAGGATCCAGCCGCCACTCGCGAAGTGGCAAAATTTGTGCTTTCGCGATTGAAATGAACACGGGGCTATTTTCTCAGACTGCCTTTGCGATCTGCTTGCCAGATTTGGCCAGTCTCAGGTTCGAGTGCCGTGAGCCATCCCCCACCGACACAGTACGTGTCGATGCAAATGAGATAACCGAGGTCCTGCATTTCTCCCTTTTTTTGCGACGTGTGCCCCACGATCGCTGTCTTGCCGGAGCAGTGCCTGCCGGGCACAACTTCACGAAGCGACTGCCAACGAAAAATGTTCCAGCGTTGGGCAGCCAGGGGTAAATCTTCATCGTAGCCACCATGAATGAAAAAACAGTGGTTTGTCTCAAAAAAATCTCGCCAGCCCCGAATAAATTCAATGTGTTCGGGCGACACGGCTTCCGGATGCTCAACTCCCTCGTACGAGTCGAGGGTCTCTTTTCCGCCACACAGTAGCCAATCGTCCGCCTGAGTACGACCCTCCAAAAAACGGACCATCATCTCCTCATGATTGCCCAGGATTGGTATCAGGCAGCACTTTTTTTGCAAGCTGATAAGTTCAGAAATCACCTCTCGACTTGCTGGCCCGTAATCCACACAATCTCCAAGAAAGACCAACGTGTCGTCCTGGGCCGGCTGAATTGCTGCCAGTAAGGCTTCGAGCGGCCTGACACAACCATGAACGTCGCCAAAAGCAATGACACGATTGCGCATATAGAATCTGCAACTTCAGGTCCATTGGAGCGAATGCCGACACCGATTCCACTTGTCGCATGGCACGGTTAGCCACAGGTTTCAAGCAGCCACAGGTTTCCAGTCACGCGGCTTATTATCCCGCACGCCTGAATTTTGTGCAACGCCAACAACCGATGGAGAAGCCCTCGTTGACAACGGACCTTCCGGCGATACGATAGACAAAATGAATTTGGCTCGGCGGCAATTTTTTCCCCATGGATTGTGTGACGACTTGAACCGTTGATCACTCAACAAGGAGATCCATCACGATGAATCGCGAACCGATTACTCAATTGGAACTAGCCCGTGTCGGGACTTTATCCCCGGCGATGCAATACGTTGCTGAACGCGAAAATATTCTCCCCGAGACAATCCTCCAAGAAGTTGCTGCTGGCCGAATGGTGATTCCGGCCAATACGGTTCACCTGGCCGGTCGCCTGGAACCGATGTGCATCGGGATTGCAGCCAGGTGCAAAGTCAATGCCAACATCGGCAACTCGGCCGTCACCAGCGATAAAGAAGGCGAACTCGACAAGCTACACACGGCGGTCCATTATGGTGCCGATACGGTCATGGATTTGTCGACGGGGCGAGACATTGATCGCATTCGCGCCGCGATCATTGCGGCTTCACCAGTACCGATTGGCACGGTTCCAATTTACCAGATGCTCGAAGAGTTGGGCGGCGACATCGAGGAAATGAAACCGCAACATTTTCTCGACATGATCGAGCACCAGGCCAAACAGGGCGTGGATTACATGACGGTTCACTGTGGCGTGATGCTGGAACACCTCAACCTGACAATGAACCGTGTCACCGGAATTGTGAGTCGGGGAGGTTCGTTGATTGCCAAATGGATGATGGCCCACCGCAAACAAAATCCGCTTTATACGCACTTCGATGACCTTTGCGATATTATGCGCCAATACGACGTCACTTGGAGCCTGGGCGATGGATTGCGGCCGGGATCCATTGCCGATGCGAGCGACGCTGCCCAATTTGCAGAACTCGAAGTGCTGGGTGAGCTCACGCGTCGCGGCCAGGAACGCGGCACACAGGTCATGGTCGAAGGTCCCGGACATATTCCGATGGATCAAATCGAGATGAACATCAAGCGGCAGATCGACATCTGCCAGGGCGCACCATTCTACGTGCTGGGCCCACTCGTTACCGATATCGCTCCGGGCTATGACCACATGACCAGTTGTATCGGTGCTGCGATGGCGGGCTGGTACGGTGCCGCGATGCTCTGCTACGTCACCCCCAAAGAACACCTGGGGCTGCCAGAAAAAGAAGATGTGAAGCAGGGGATGATTGCCTACAAGATTGCTGCCCATGCTGCAGATGTCGCGTGCCATCGGCCTGGAGCTCAGGATCGCGATGACGCACTCAGCAAGGCACGTTTCGAATTTGACTGGAACGAACAGTTCCGTTTGTCATTGGATCCCGAAACCGCCCGTGCGTATCATGATGAAACACTCCCCCAAGATACGTTCAAAAGTGCAAATTTCTGTAGCATGTGCGGCCCGAAATACTGCTCGATGAAAATCACGCAGGACATTCGCGAAATGGCAGCCCGCGACGAACTCGTCGAACTAAAACCAGCGGAAACAGCAAACTGAAATCGAATCTTTTCATTCGTAAAGATTTGAGGACCATCAGATATGAAACGCCTTGTCGTTCTTTTTAGTTGCGGTCTGTTACTCGGTTGCGGTCAGCAGCCCGGGGCCCGACCCGCCACAAGTGTCTCTACGGATCATGCCGAGGCGAACTCTGCTGCGGAGGCCACGCAGGTTGCATTTAACATCGACGGGGCTCCCACCGTTGAATTTGAGGTTCCCGGCATGATGTGCCCCCATGGCTGCGTGCCAAAGGTCCGTGAAGCATTTGCAGAACAACCAGGTGTGAAGGATGTCCAGGTTGTGTACGCGACCAAAACGGCAGTTGTCGCCATTGACGAAGAACTATTCAATTCTTCCGATGCAATCGCAACTCTGGAAGATGAATTCGGCTTCTCCGGCACCCGGCTGAAAAACGCCGATTTGCCCTCGATCGACGAAAGTCAACCGGCAGGCAACCCGGACCAAGCCGGCTAGCTTGAGCATCTTGAAGCTTTGTCCCGCAGGAGACAGGACTAGACGAGCACTTCGTCTTGTGGGCGATAGAACAAAGCCACGGGCAACATGATGGCGGCAGTCACGGCAAAAATAGCGCTTCGCGGCCCGCCGATTCCATCAAGAATGCTGATACTAATCTTGTAGATGACCGCACCGAAAATGATGCCAACATTCGTCGCCAGATTGGCGACGGCAATCATGCGGCCTTTTTCGCTTTTGGGAGGTCTCATCTGCAGGACCACCTGGACCGGTACTACAAACATCCCGGTAAATATCCCCAAGGCGATCAACACGGGTATGCTTCCTTGAAACTGCAGCAAATGATTGCGCGGCCCGCCAGGCAGACTCATGAGCAGCAGGCAGGCGACAATTCCCGAGGCCCCCGTCGCCACCACACGGGCATTTATCTTCCCGGCGGATAAAAATCCGCCCAGCACGCAGCCGATCGCAATCCCAATGCCGATCATTGCCGCCATTAAGCTGGTTTGCCAATCGGCAAGCCCGAGTTGTGTTTTCCCAAGTGCATTGACCGTCTGTTGAACAATACCGCCCAGCATCCAGAACATACTGGCCACGATCAGCGTCCAAAACAACTCGCGATCACGCCGCAACAGTCCAACAATTTCCTGCGGGACGGTGACTGACCGCCATCGGAATCGTAAATGGGGGTCAACTGGCGGAACACGCCTCACAAGCAGGGCAGTTTGCGTGCCGACGATTGCAATCCCGATGCAAACCAGCGAGACAGGCCAAACTGGCAAGTTGGCCCCCTCCAGGAACCACAGGAGTATGCCGGCAATGGCCGTGCCAAAGATAATCGCAAGAAATGTCAGCATCATGAAGATGCCGTTCGCGCGGGGCAAATCACTAGCACGGAGTGTCTCGGGCAAAATCCCGTATTTAGCAGGACCGAAAAAAGTGCTTTGGAGGCCCATAAAAAACAAGACCAACAACAAGCCGGAAAAATCAATCCAGTCGTAGCAAAAAAAAGCGACAAGACCGGTAGTCATGACCGCAATCTCTGCCATCTTCGAGAGTACAATCACCCTCCGCTTGCTGTACTTGTCCGACAAATACCCTGCAAGCCCGGAAAACAGCAGAAATCCACTGGCAAAAACGATCATGGCTTCGCTTTGCCGATCAGGGGGTTGGGCCACTCCTGCCACAGCAATGGCCGCCGGAGTTGCAAGCAATAGCATCAATTGCTTGAAAAGATTGTCGTTGAAGGCCCCCAAGAATTGCGTCGTTGCAAGCCCCCAATAGCTCCTATCGTGATAAAGAGACGGCAATTCAGAGTTTGGCGGATGCGTCGAAACGGACTCATCAGATGGTTCAGACATAGCGGAATTATGCCGCAGCGAGGAAACTCGTCACAAGATCGAAACTCGCCCCGCCTTACGATCTCTCGCTCGACCTTGCCTGAATCTTCGCCATAACCTCGGGCAAAGGATACTCGAGGATCGGAATCTCTTTACCCACAGTCTCTCTTAACCGTTCCCATCCTCGGGAGACCAGGATCTCTCTTGCTCGCACAAAGTCGGCATCCAGTGAGCGTTTGTCAAAGGACCCTGATACGACCACCGGCTCAAAGTCATCTGCCACGATGTATTGGGCCAATGCTGGATTACAGCGGATATGCCGCTCGCTGGTCGTGTGAAGAACCTCCGGATCGAGCATGCCGATGATATAGCGAAGGTAAAGATCACTGTCGGTGATCTCGGCGACATCGTTGCCACATACCTCGCAAAGATACCCTTCGTCACACTTCGCCATGATTAATATTGCTGGAGAACAGAAGCGGGTGAACGCGGTACAGTCGCCTCCGCGGGGGGCCCAGCTCTAGTGCTGGTACTAAATTGGTTTTCAATGGCCAGCGCACTCAATGGTCGGGCTGCATCTGCTGGCAGGCTACAACCCGAGCACGTCGCTTATGTCGTATTTTCCAGGCGGTTTGCCGACGAGCCATTGGGCGGCAACGAGCGCTCCCTGGGCATAACAGTCACGACTGGTTGCTGCGACGCGCAGTTCAATGGTCTCTCCCAGAAGTCCGAATATAATCGTGTGTTCCCCCGGATTGTCACCAGTGCGAATTGCGTGATACCCAATTTCTTCATGAGGCCGCTGGCCAGGGCGCCCCTCTCGACCATGTTGGTGTCGGGATTGTCCCATGGCCTGGGCAATGATCTGCCCGAAGGCAAGGGCCGTTCCACTTGGTGCATCTTCTTTAAAGCGGTGATGCCGTTCGAGTATTTCAACATCAGCACCGGTGGGGTGTTTGGCCAGCGCATTGCCCGCCACCTCGCTCAACTTCATCAAGAGATTTACAGCCAGGCTCATATTGGGTGCCTGACAAAGGGCAATACTTTCGGCGGCCGTATTCAACTGGTCCTGCTCCTGGTCGCTCAACCCGGTGGTTGCAAGAACCACGGGTACGTGATGTTGGCAACACTGCTTGCTAATCGCAACGACCGCTTGAGGTACGGAGAAATCAATCACCGCGTCAACCTGGTCAGGCAGTTCTGCACCAACAGTGATGCCGATTTCGCCGACCCCCGCCATAATCCCGGCATCGACGCCGGTGGCAGGATGCGTCGCCGAATCGATGGCACCCACAATCTCAATATTGGGGTCGGCTACCCCCAAGGCAATCAACCTTTGCCCCATTCTTCCAGCTGCACCGTGAATTGCAATTTTCGTGGCCATGGCATCCTTGACTCGAGTTTTACCGGCGTAGTCGCGCAAGCCGGACTTGGAAGATACTAACTGTTGAGTTGAATGGCCCGTACGATTTCATCCAAATCGTTATCAACCTGTACCGCACGGTTGGCAAAGGTAGCCCGGGTGACTCCACGGCTCCCTAACTGCCGGTTAAACTCATTTTGATCGGCCGTGTGATAAGCAACCGTAGCCGTGGGGTCTTTGAGCTGGTGTCCCGTGAGAATGCAAACAACCCGTTCGTCCGGACAAATGACACCCTCTTCGCAGAGCAGTTTGACACCCGCCACGCTCGCGGCGCTAGCGGGTTCGCAGCCAAAACCGCTCGCCCCAACACGTGCCTTGGCGTCAAGAATTTGCTGGTCAGTAACCTCCCTGACAACGCCATTGCAGCACTCAAGTGCACGGATGCACTTGTCGAGGTTCACGGGACGATTGATTTCGATGGCACTGGCAATGGTCGATGCCCGTCGATCCGCCTCGTCGAGTTCAGCATGATATTGGTCAACGATCGTACGATCTGGCTTGCCACCATTCCAGCGCAAACCACGATTCTCAACCAATTCGTACAGCGTGTTGGCCCCTGTGGCATTGATGACGGCCAGGCGGGGAATTCGATCGATCAAACCAATTTGAAAAAGCTCGTGAAACGCCTTGCCAAAGGCGCTGCTGTTGCCCAAATTCCCGCCGGGTACAGCAATCCAGTCCGGAACCTCCCAGCCAAGTGACTCCAGGACACGAAACATGATCGTTTTCTGACCTTCGAGTCGAAACGGATTCACGCTATTGACGAGATAGATGCCAAGTTGCTCGCTCACCTGCTGAACCCGCAGCATCGCGTCGTCAAAGTCTCCCACAATCTGGATCGTGAGGGCCCCGTAATCGAGAGCTTGTGACAACTTGCCGTAGGAGATTTTTCCGGAACCAATAAAGATGACTGCCTGCATCAATTTGGTGATGCTGCAATAAAGCGCCAGCGAAGCACTCGTATTGCCCGTCGAGGCACAGGCAGCCCGCTGAGCCCCAATCAAACGGGCGTGTGTAAATGCAGCCGACATGCCGTTGTCTTTGAAACTGCCCGAGGGATTCATTCCCTCATATTGCAAGAAGAGCTGACCCGGGTGCATGCCAACGTATTCGGCCACCCCGTCCGACAGGCGAAGTGGTGTCTGGCCCTCCCCAATCGTGACAATCTGGTCCGGTCTGGCAAAGGGTAATAATTCGCGAAACCGCCACACCCCACTGAACGAGAGAGGCTCGTTCCGCTCAGCCCATCGCTTCGCAAAGAACGACCAGCTATCAGGGGGCGACAGGTGGTCCCAGTCATACTCCACGTCGAGCAGTGCACCGCAGGCGTCACAAGCGGTGCGAGCTTCACCTACATCGTACGTGGCACCACATTCGGGCAAAATGCACCGCTGGTGAACCGAATCGGTCGTTGTTTCAAGAAAAGAACCCACCGCACCACTGCTTTGTGATTGGCCTCTGGTCGGACCTGCGTCAAGGAAATTCGGACCCGCGTCAAGGAAATAATGTGTACAACAACGTTTTTACGCCAAACGAACCTGTCGGTCTGGCCTGAATAGTCGCTTACGATACCCCCACCACCGCAAGCCCGCAACTTTAAGCTTTCAAAGACTGACGTAAAGCATGGTTTTCGAACGACTTAACCCTAGTTTAAACTAACGTCGTCGGAGTTCGCAACTTAATCTCATTTTATACACAACAACCGCAAAACTAGTAGACTCCGCTTTTGCCCAGGATTAAAATACTGGGGCTCGCTGGCAGAGGCGTGTCGGCCATGGCTGATTCGTTTCGACGATTGAATGGACAGGCTCGGTGATCGCAACCTGGAGAAGCGATTGATGAAAAAAGTCGATATGAGGGCCTACAAGGAAAAACTGCTCGACCTCCGCGCCCGGCTGCGTGGTGACGTATCGACCATCGCCAAAGCTGCCTTGCGTAAATCCGGAATGGCCGGCTCGGAAAGTTCTGGAATGCCCATTCACATGGCAGAGCTTGGAAGCGACAACTTCGAACAAGAATTCATGCTTAGTCTGCTGGCAACTGAAGAAGATACCCTGGGTCTGATTGAGGCCGCGCTGGAGCGTGTTGAAGATGGCGATTACGGAAAGTGCGTCGAATGCGGTAGCGTTGTTGCAAAAACCCGCTTGAATGCGATCCCTTACACTCCCGTTTGCATTCGTTGCGCAGAGGAACTTGAGTAATTCTACACGAAACAAGGAGTCCATCCCGCACACCTCCTGCCAGCAACCGTGGCGTTCCCGAAAAGTCGCCGCCTCAGGATAAAACGCCAAATACCTTGCAATCTGTACGATCGATTGCCACCAAGCGCCCCCCCGGTTTCGAATCACAACAGGCCTCTAAAAAAGTCGCACCAGTACGGAGACTGGCTCATGGAACGACTTCCTGTGAGTCGCTATTACCTTTTTACCGTGTTGGCAATCGGAGGCGGAATTCTCGACATTGGGTCGAAACACGCCGTTTTCCACTGGTCTGCCTTGCCGTGGGGCAACGCTTACTGGATTTGGGCTCGACACATCGGGCTGCAAAAAAGTCTGAACGAAGGTGCACTTTTCGGAATCGGCCAAGGGATGGTCTGGCTATTTGCCGTGATTAGCATACTCGCCGCAATTGCCATCCCAATCTGGCTTTTCCGCCTGGGTGCCGCCCAGGATGTTTGGTTGACTGTGGCGCTCGGTTGTGTCATGGCTGGCATCGTTGGCAACCTCTACGATCGGCTTGGACTCTCCGGCGAAACCTGGCCTGAACCTTTGCCACGCGCCGGTGAGCGGGCCTACGCCGTTCGGGATTGGATACTCCTGCAATGGAACGACCGCTGGCGATGGCCCAATTTCAACCTCGCGGATTCCTTTCTCGTCGTGGGAGCGTGCTTGCTAATCGTTCACACTTTCCGCCAACCCGGTTCCAAGACGATCACCACGGTCGAGGCCGGCGAAGAAACGAAAACTTCATGACCTCACAACATTTCTTACCCCAAACGGCCCAGCTCTTTTGGGGGGACCCCAGATACCACCAACGCATTGCCTGCAAGTCCATCGCACCGCAGATCAACCTACAAAGTGTCGTTGGATCGTCCCATTAATAGCCGATCCGACCCCGTATCTTTTAGGAAGCAGGGAAATCCAATCCTGACCAGAAAAGATATTTCCGAAATGGCCCTCTTTATCGGGCCAAACGGTGCTAATAGTTTGACTTGGTTGGCATCCGTATGCTAAAACCCACGCAGAGGAACGGACTTATTTCATCGACGGTATCATCCATCTCTTCCCACAATACGATACCTCAGATCTTCACGGAACAGCATCGTGGGCCAAGCGTCGCCGACGCATAACCATAACGGGGCACCCCGCCAGCTCGCGTTTTCGAACCCAGCAAACCATCACGGCCAACAAGTTTGGCTTCACTGGAAGGTTTGCTGTGCTCTTTCTCGTTAGCACTCCCTTTAATTCACGGAACCCACAAATATGAAAGTGTCGCGAACCGTAGCGTACGCGTTGCACGCCATGCTTCAATTGGCGCGAACCGATTCCGAAACTCCAGTCCCTTGCAGTCAACTTGCTTGTGAAGGAAAAATGCCAGAACGCTTCCTGCTGCAGATTCTCCGCAACTTGGTCACGCATAACCTGCTACTGTCAACGCGTGGGGTCGATGGGGGCTATACGCTCACCCACCGGCCGGAAGAAATTACCTTGATGGATGTCCTTGATGCATTCGATAATTCATTGATTCCCACCGTACCGACACTCGCAGCACTGCCGGCCGCCACGGAAGAAAAGCTCAAAAAGACACTCTCCCGTGCTGCCGAAGTCGCGCGCCAGGAATTAGCCAGCTTGAGTCTTGCCGACCTCGTTCGTGTAAACGTCGACCAGCCTGACCCCATTATACAGCAGGCCTAAATGGCAAACAGAAAACGGTCGGCTATTGAGTAACAGACTTCGTTCCGCTTGGTGAACCACCGATGCGGATTCCATCGGGAAGCGGGCGTCCGGCGATCCCAAAGCCAAGACCGAAAAGACCTTGCCTCAACTCGCGGAATTCGCCAAAACTGTCGGGGTAGGTCCACACCGTAATGGTGGTCGACTGGGGACGATGCCCCTTCAGAACATGCATCAGGTCCGAGTTGGGTTGTAGCGCCTGCTTAAGTGGCTCACCAATCTCCAACACTTCTGGCAACAATTCCCAACGTGCCAGTTGGACCAAGGAACCTTGCTGCCTTGTACCGGAGATCCCCCGCACAGCGTAGCGTTTTTTCTCTAGTCGGTATCTGAGCCGAAACCCGCCCAGGGGACCAACTGTAGACACGAGCGAATTGCGATCACGCAGCTGCCAAAAATTTCGTTCTGAGTGGTTACGCAATTCATTCAACAAATCGTCCAGAGGAATGAACGCCACGCGACCACCCGCCAGACGCAAGTGAACTTCTTCCCCACTTACGGTGTGGGCAAGCGGTGTAGGAATGTTCTCCAACTCCTCGACTTCTGGGGCTTGCGTCAGCAAGGCTACTTGTTTGCGAGTCAGTTCGTTGAGCGTGTTTTGAGCGTCATTCAGTTCCCGGCGCAAGTCGAAATCGTGCTGCTCTTCACGGCTAAGTTCAGATCGTCGCTTTTCAAGCTCTTGCTCTACAGCAGCCACGTACGTATTGAGTTGCAACCGCTCCTCGTCCCGCAACAACGCTTCTCGGCGCACATTGATCATTTGACTGATCAATTCCTTCAAATCTTGATGCGATCCCAACACTTGCTGCATTGCTGGCCACACCTTTGCAACCGGACTTCCAGCATCGCGAGCTGGTTCATGAGCAGACTCTTTCAGTGCCACTGTTTTATCGATGTGCTGCGACGCGCGCACCCCCACCACCACCACGAGAAGGATCAAAATCCCGACGATATTTGCAACAATGTCGAGAAACGAATCTTGCCCGGAAACATTTTCAGCGGCATCGTCAACGTGTGTTCTTCGCATCAGGTTGGTCGACTCGTTTTGCTGTCGAGGTGTCCTGAATCTCAATTCCACTATTTTCGAGAAGTTTGACTAAATCGTGACCGCGGGCTTTGCCGCCAGGGGCAATCTTTAGTGCCAACACGGGACGCCAATAGAGTCCGCTCCCGGCAATACCCCACTGTTCGACGTGGTCTCGGAGACCAGCCACCAACTCGTCAATGGCAAACCGCGTCGGTCCCTGAAGCTTCACCTCCCTGCCACCGGAACCTATCCAACCGGTGCCAGACATTTCATAGCGGTCGGGTAAGACCGACAATCGGTCCCGCCGTACAATAACCCGAATGGGGCGGCGGACAGGTATATCGGCACGTTGGTCACCACCAAACGCCCAATTCCCCCCGCGACTCGCCATACCCTCCGAACTGGGGCGTGTGAGACTCAAGGAAGTGGATGCGCCACCATTATTTTGCGGTGATGAAGCCATCCCCCAAGGCAAAGGCGGTCCCCCTCCAGAGGCCGGACTGGCTGGAACGTCGCCCCGTCGGGCAGTGGCCCCACCCGCTGTACGCTCTGATACCCGCTCGCCACGATCCGAGTTGCGGTGATTCATGGTCTTTCGGTCTGTAGGGCTTTGGTCTCCAGCTTGTGATGCGTCGGCTTCGAAGGAATCGTCAGTCGCAACTGGAGGCGGGACCAATGAGGCAATAGCTCGTTGAGACGGGTCCGGATCGTCGTGGGGAAATTCCGAGTCGGCCCCCTGGGTTCTCTCCAAATTCTGTTGGAGTGCTCCCCCGGCACCCAATTCCGAGGCAGGGCCCCCGGCAAATTGGGACGTCTTGCCAACGGAGGTTCCACCGCGGCCGCCGCCCTGCGTGGCTGCGGTTGGGATGTTGCTGGCCAACGGCAACTCGGGCAAACCGGGCAAACCGGGAGCTTGGTCTTCTCCGTCCAACCCGGCAGGCATCGCCTGCTGTTGCACTCCCAATCGTGCACGACCGGTAGCGGTCTCAGCCAGTGACATCACTTGCCTGGTCCCGTTCGAGGCCATCTCTTCGGCCGCAGACCATGGCCGAGGCGGTTCGGTGGTGGATGATGGAAAATCGTCTTCCATCAGCCCAGGTCTGCCACCTCCCGCCTGGACTTCAAAACTATTGAGCATTCCTCCACCACCGGCCATACGCGTGTAAGCAATTGGCGCGGCGGCGGCAAGCATTCGCTGTCGGGCCCGTGCTTGATAAACTGCCCGAGACTCAACGGTTGCCAACTGGGGGTCCGCCGACGGAAACTCCAGCTTCCAATCGCCGTCCACGAATTCGTACCCAAAATCGGAGTCCCAACTTTCAATGGCAGCCCTCACACGGTAATAAGCACCTACCCCGTCGGGTCGAACCAGTACCAGTGGATAGGGTTCTGTCTCTGCCGACTCCCCCATTTCCGGGTACTGGTTCACCAGGAACTCCCGGGCTGCCCGCAACGCCGAGGCAAGCGGATTACCGGCCCCCAGGGGGGGTGCAAAGTCCCTCGGTGTCAGCAACACACCTTCCGGCTGCAACACGACTTCATTGCCCCGACACTCGATATAGATCGGCCTCCGCCGCGTACCATGGGACCCTTGGTAGGGCACAATTGCGTAGGATCGCGGCGCATCGTCCAGGTCTTCTTCCACGCGGGCAATCTCTTCCAGTACTTCGTCGATAAGTTTATACAAGCGGGAGATTTCTCGCTTCGCCTGCATGCGGTCATCGGAATGTTCTTGATGCATGAGTTCAAGCTCTCCCGCAGCCTGATGGAGTGACTCAAGTTGTTTTTCAAGTCGTCGCATATGGTCTTCAATATGCCGTAGCTTTAATTGATCCTGGCGCAAGACTTCCTTCGTCTTAACGCGTGTCTGCTCGAGTTTTCCGAGTCGCCTGTTGAGGATACTTAACTTGTGCTCCACCTGTTTGCCCGATTCTGCCGATCGGGGGGGGTGCTGGGCATCTCTTTCGGCTTGGGCCTGTTGCAGTGCCTTGTCACGCGACACCTTTGCCATGACAACCAAAATCAGTAGCAGCACGCCCATGGTGCAGAGTAACACTGCCAGGAACGGGAACAGCGTAACCGCTGTCGAATTGTGGTGAAGATGTTCGCGACTCATGCGGCGTCACTTTTCGAATCACCCAATCGGACGTCGTGGCTGGTAGCTCCTGGGTTGAAGTGCCCAAGTCGGGCAGACAACAGTTGCACCGCAGCCGTCAGGCTTACCAGTGTCTCCTCGAAGTTCCCAGACCGACCGACTGTCGCAAGATTACGACTGAGGACCTCCTCAAGCTTGTGCACCTGTCCAGTCGCGTCGACAATCTTCAAAAGAACCTCTCCCTGCTTGAGCAGGTGCTGTTGTTGCTGCAGCGAAATGTCGGTTGTTTCGGCAACGGCGTTCTGCGTTTGCTGAAGCAGGACTTCGTTTGACTTAATGAACACCTCGTGACGATCTGCCGCAAAGGTCATCACCTCCCCCAGAACCCCCTGTACTTCCGAGAGGTGCTGCCGGTTTTCTTGAGCCATCTCCTTTTCACTGCGGGTAAGTAACTCCCCGTGTTGCTCCAATACCTCGATCAAAAGTTCAGCAAACTTTTCCAGCCCAAGCCGAAGTCGCTCTGCCGTTTTGCCCGTTTCGTCGGCGAACCGCTTTGCGTGCTCTCCGGTTGCGGCCGTTAGCTGCTGCACGTGTTGCTCGGCGCTAGCTTCAAATTTAGCCATGGCCTGTCCAAACCGTTCGGCATTTTCACGTGCGGCGTCGGCAGCCACGTCCAAGTGTTTCAGTGCTCCCTGATTTAATGCTCTGGCGTGTGCCTCACCCGCTTTTGTCATCGCACCCGCGAGCGACTGTTCCACCACTTTACCCGTCTCCCCGGTCACTTCAGCCCACTGCTGGTGAGTTTCTTCGATCGACGACTTCCACACTTTTGCCTGCTTCGCTGCCATTGCTTCGACCGCTTCAACCACTTGCTTCGACATGAGACGGACCGCGGCAACGTTCGGATCACTCCCAGTACCGGACTGGTAGAACCGGCCCACCAATTCTTCTGCTGTCCACTTGTCGACTTTTTCCAGCAGGTTATCTTCCACGCGCTCGACCCAGAATTTAAAGAACATCAGAACCATCGACAGTGAGAGCGCCAACGCTGTGGTGTCGAACGCCAGTCCCAGCCGCGAGGTCACGTCGGTTAAAGATGTCTCCAACGCTTCAGGGGAAAGCTTGGCGATGGCCATCGTGATCCCGATAACAGTACCCAAAAAACCCAGGATTGGTATTGCCCAGACTACGATCCGAACCATTGCATATCCATTCGACATGCGAATCGCGTCGGCTTCTTCAAGCTGCTGCATGTGGCGATCGAGATCGTCGGCGGAGTCCTTGCGAAAAACGTATTCGAGTGCCCGGCGAAGTCGTTCGACAAGGTAACTCTGCTTCACGTAGTCGGGAAGCAAGGCAAGCTTGTCCAACAGCCGGCCTGCTTCCGCAGGTGCCTGACCACCTGAAGGGATAGGCTCCAACAATTCGCGATGAAATACGCCGTACTGAACCACAAGACTGACCAACCGCAGGGTCAGGGCGGCCAGGCCAATGAAGAACAACGCAATCGTGACGTATTCAACAACGTGACTGTCGGCGTAGCGGACGACCAGCGGGCTATCAATGAGACCTTGCCGTATCGCGGCGTAAAAGGCCAGGCAGGCAAGCCCACCCCACACGAGTGGCTGGCGTGATATCCATTCCGAAAAAGACGCAATACGTGTCACGGCGAAAGTCCTTTCTCAACACACCAGATAGAAGTCCCCTGTACTCCCGAGCCCCAGCCCCCATTGACCCGGATGGGAACCACCGCGGGGTATGGTTGCCGTGGATCCAACAATGACAGAAACTCCGTCTTATCGGCCACAGCCGGACATATCTACACTCGACGTCCATATCGGCATAACCGGCAGACTCCATTGAGGACAACTGCTAGGATTACCCGGCCTTGCCCAATCCTTAAATCCCGTAGATTCGTCGCAGTTGACCAAAGTTGGCCACGATAGCATGCCGATAACGTAGCCAAGAGAAGCTACTTACCGGGAAAAGACGAAGGCCATTGCGACGGGGACTCGGATCGCTTCACCCAGCAAGCCAAGCTGCCTCGAAACGACAAGGTGTTAACCACGATAACGGAACCCCGGAGATCCTCTGACCCAACAACGCGAAATTCTCAGGGGGGAACGCAGTCCGGTGACGGCTCAACGGAGTCGCCCGGGCTGCTTATATTTTCTCCCGCCGTTTACTGAGCGTAACGGTCAATTGACCCTCCAACCGCAAGAACGGCAGTTCGCACAGGAAGCGTGGTGAAGAGTTAATCCCAGCGTGAAAAGTCACTGACTGAGCTGGCGATCAGAGAAACCTACTCTCGGTAGCTCGCAAAGCACTTGGGCGTCTCCCACAAACGCGACTCAACGATTGGAAAACCCAAATCCTTGGTCTTCGTAAAGATCAACTGGGAGATGTGCTCAGCCGTTGGGTTCGCATCGAGCAAATAGAGAGGTTCGCCAAGTTCCTGTAACAACGGTACAACTGGGTCGGCCCGGTTGAGAATCATACGGTGGTCGAGGTTCTCGTCGATCCAGCCGCGCACGGCACGTTTGATGTCGGAAAAATCGAGAACCATCCCCCGATGATCAAGCTCGTCACTTTGAAAAGTGAGCACAGCTTTTCCATTATGGCCGTGCAGATAACGACACTTGCCATCGTAATCGAGAAGCCGATGCCCATAACAAAAATCGATTTCGCGGGTAACAAAATACATACTGACTCATCATATTGTGTCAGAGGGAAAACTGTCTGAGATCTAACGTAGCAGGTTCTTGGCTTCGGCGACAGCAGCCGGCCTACTTGCGGGGGGAGGGAATAGGTGGTTTTTGTCAGTCATCATGTTCATCGAAATCTCGGGTTAAAAAGCACCCCGTAGCCTTTCCTTGGAGTTGGCAGCGGAACTAGCACGTCAGGCTGGCAAGACCTTGGCCAGCCGTCACGATGTCCGACGGGAAGTTAAACATGAATATTCACGAATTGCGTCGCAATAAGCTTCGCCAGTTGATTCGCCGGGCAAAGCTCGATGCCTTACTCGTAACGAACTTTACCAACGTAACTTACCTCACAGGTTTTAGCGGGGACGACAGCTACCTACTGGTGAGTGGTGACAGCCAGTTGCTCTTGACCGATCCTCGCTACACGACCCAACTGGAAGAAGAATGCCCCGGGCTGAATCGCTTCACCCGCGATCCGGGAGAATCGATGCCTGATGCGGTGATCAAATCGGTAACCGCCGCCAAAATCGAGCGACTTGGGGTTGAGTCAGGGTCCATGACCCTGCTTGAAGACCGCAAGCTCGCCAATGGTGCACCAGACGTACAACGCATCCCGATCGACGATCTCGTCGAACAACTCCGGCTGGTGAAAGATCGCACGGAAATTGACGATACGCGGCTCGCTTGCCGCCAGGCAGAGCGAGCGTTCAACGCGGTGCGGTCACTGTTGACCCCCGAAATGACCGAGCTTGAAATCGCGGCAGAGCTGGAATACCAGGCACGACGTTTCGGGGCTCGGGCGCTGAGTTTCCCTGCAATTGTAGCGGTCGGGGCTCGCTCTGCATTACCTCACGCAACGCCCACCCAGCGAAAAATTGGGACCGCCAACTTCAGCCTGATCGATTGGGGTGCTCACACTGGGCGATATATGAGCGACTTGACGAGGGTCTTGGTGATCGGTAGAATTTCGCCGAAACTTCGAAAAACATACGATGTGGTTCTTAACGCACAACTTGCCGCGATTGATTTAATATGCCCAGGCGTAACCTGCGAGGCCATCGACTCGGTTGCCCGCACCGTTATCCGCAAAGCTGGTTTTGATAAAGCATTTGGTCACGGTTTAGGGCACGGCCTCGGGTTAGAGATTCATGAAGGGCCGCGGCTGAGCCAGAATCAAAAGCTGGAACTTCGGCCTGGTATGATCGTAACGGTCGAGCCAGGCATTTACCTTCCCGGATGGGGTGGAGTTCGGATCGAGGACGATGTGCTCGTCACTCGTGGCGGGCATGAAGTATTGTCCGACCTGCCCAAGCAGCTGGATGATTGTATTTTGTGCCTGTGATGGTCTCGCGAGCCTGCGGGGAGTTAGCCCGTACGTTTTTTAGATCCAGAATCGCCGGTGAGTATTCCGGGGCAAACCCCGACGGCAGAAGGAAAACACATGGCAACGAATTCGACTTCGGGCGGAAACGAAGTCTTTGACGTGCGGAAGATCCGTCGTTTTGTCGAACTCATGAATGAACATGAGTTGAGCGAAATCGACTTGCGTCAAGGAGAGCAGAGGATTCGTCTCCGCCGCGGCCCTGAATTGATGACCACGGGCGGTGCAACGGTGGTATCGGGGATGGCGCCGGCAACCAACGCCGCGGTGCCCGAGGCTCCCGCTAAGGGACCACCCTCAACGAGCGAAGATTCAGCCGCTCAGTACATCACCTGCCCCATGGTCGGAACGTTCTATACAGCTGTCACTCCCGAAGCCGCTCCGTTCGCAAAAGTCGGTGATCAAGTTGGACCGGAAACAACAGTCTGCATTGTTGAGGCGATGAAAGTTTTCAACGAGATACCGGCCGGCTGTGGGGGAAAGATCATTGCCGTCCTGGTGGAAAATGGCGATTCCGTGGAATTCGGACAAAAACTGTTCAAAGTGGAAAAGGCCGTATAGAGCAAGAGCCCGCAGAAAGTGAACATCGGGCGAATGGCTTTCTTGAGGACCACGTTTCGTTTCGTACTATCACCTGATCCGATCGTGCACGGTCACGAATCGCATGTATCAACGTATCTTAATCGCTAACCGTGGTGAAATCGCACAGCGAATCATGCGTGCCTGCCGAGAGCTGGGCGTCGAAACGGTGGCGATTTATAGTGAAGGGGATCGGGGAGCCCAATACCTGCAACTCGCCGACGAATCGTTCTGCGTGGGCCCAGCCAAGGCAACTGACAGCTATCTGAAAATCGCCAACGTCATCAGCGCGGCTGAAGTTGGAAACGTTCAAGCAATTCACCCCGGCTATGGGTTCCTCGCTGAAAATGCCCATTTCAACGAGGTTTGCCGCAGTTGCAAAATCGACTTCATCGGCCCGAGTCCCGAAGCCATGGGCAAACTGGGCGACAAAAACATTGCCCGCGAATTAGCCCGTGCGGCCGAAGTCCCCGTAGTTCCGGGGAGTGATGGAATCATCGAGAGCGAAGAAGAAGCCCTCCGCTTCGCACACGACGTTGGTTTTCCCGTGTTGGTTAAGGCGGTCGCCGGAGGTGGAGGCAAGGGAATGCGCGTCGCCTCGAATAATCTTGCCTTGAAGTCTTCCCTCCAACAAGCCAAAGCCGAAGCAGAGGCCGCTTTTGGAAACTCCGCCGTCTACCTGGAAAAATTCGTGGAACGCCCTCGCCACGTTGAAGTGCAGGTTTTGGCAGACCAGCACGGCAACGTGGTACACCTGTGGGAACGGGACTGTAGTGTTCAGCGGCGGTATCAAAAGCTGATTGAGGAAAGTCCCAGTACCAGCATCACATCAGAAACGCGGCAAGCCATGTGTGAAGCTGCCAAACGCCTGATTCTGACCGCTGAATACTCCAACGCCGCTACGGTAGAATTTATCGTCGACCAGCAAGGAAACTACTTCTTTATCGAGGTTAATGCTCGAATCCAAGTGGAACATCCTGTAACCGAAATGGTAACCGGTATCGACCTCATCAAATCGCAAATCCGCATTGCTGCCGGCGAACCACTCAACTTTGTACAGGAAGATGTGGGCCTGCACGGAGCTGCTATCGAATGCAGAATCAATGCCGAAGACCCGCGACGTAACTTCCAGCCTTCCCCCGGAACCATTGAACGATTAATCGTACCTGGTGGATTTGGAGTGCGGTTCGACTCCCATGTACACAGCGGTTACGTGGTGCCACCGTATTATGATTCCATGATCGGTAAGTTGATCGTCCACCAACCCACCCGAAAAGAAGCCATTGCCTGTATGCAGCGTGCACTGGCGGAACTCCGCGTGGACGGTATTGCTACAACGATACCGCTCCATCAAGATATCCTTACCCATTCGGATTTTGTGGAAGGGCGGATTGACACGACTTTTGTCGAGCGGACTTTCAACACTGCATAACCAAAGTATTCCTAGACTCTTGCCATGACCGATTCTTCCCTTTCACTGCCAAGCCGCGAAAATTCCGACATCCGCCGAGTAGCCATCCTCTTTGCAGGCGGTCCCGCTCCGGCGGCAAACGCGGTCATCTCCACTGCCGCTGCATCCTTCCTGCGCGCCGACATCGAGGTCGTGGGCATCAAATACGGCTACTCAAAACTCGTCGAGTACACCCCCGAACAGGGACTGGTCGAAGGCCGCGATTACGTCATCCTCGACCACAAACTCCTCAGTCGTACCCGAAACCAACGTGGAATTCTCATCGGCACCGCCCGAGCCAATCCGGGAAAAGAGGTTTCTCATCCGTCGCATTTAAACGATCCCGAACGGACCAGGCTACTTAAGACCACCTATCAAGCCCTCTGCTCCCTGAAGGTCGACGCCCTCATTTCCATTGGCGGTGATGACACGATCAAGACTGCCAATAAACTCAAATTGTATCAGGATGGTCTGCCTCCCGAGAGCCACCACATCCCTATCATCCACCTCCCCAAAACCATTGATAACGATTATCGGGGGATCGACTTTACATTCGGCTATTTCACCGCCGTCGATTTCCTGGCCGAGGAAGTTCGTAACCTCCTGGCCGATGCCCAAGCAAACAACAGCTACTTCCTTGCCGAATCGATGGGACGAAGTGCCGGCTGGCTCGCTTATGGTATCGCCATTGCCGGGGAAGCCAGTCTCGTCATCAGTGTCGAAGATATTCATGGCAAGTATGAAGACATAGAAGAAATACCTGATCCGGAAACGGGTGAAGTGATACGCCGCAGGATCATGAACCTTAAAAACGTCATTCAGCGGATCGTGCTCACCATGACAACTCGTGAGCGGGATGGCAAAAACTTCGGAGTGGTTGTTGTCGCCGAAGGACTTGCCGAACTTATGCCCCACAGTTACATCGAAGGAATCACCCGCGATGATCACGGGCATATCAGCATTTCCACAATCAACCTCCGCGAGATTTTTGCCAAGCTCATCCTGGAGGAATATCAACGTCAGAGCGGGCGGTTCAAAAAAATCACACCACTGCAACTAGGCTATGAAGCCCGTTGTGCAAAGCCGCATGCCTTCGATGTCATGCTCGGCAGCCAACTCGGCGTGGGGGCCTACCGTGCTCTTATCGAAGAGCAGCTTAATGGCGTTATGGTTTCTGTCTCCGGACAACTGCAACTCCAGTATGTCCCGTTTGAAGAACTCATTAATCCAGAAACTCTTGTCACGGTCGTGCGGTTCATCGAACACAATAGTGACTTCCAGAAACTGACACGGTTCCTGGAAACCTACGTCAACGAAGAAGAAATCGGCCGCCACTGAGCTCCCCGTAATCCGGCCGCCTGACGATGCAGGTGGTCGTCACGCACCTCCGAGCGTACCCTTCGTGCTCGGTACGCCAACCCGCCGCGGGTCGGGCTCAACTGCCATCCGAAAAGCCAACGCGGCAGCCTTGAAAATCGCTTCGCTGATGTGATGTGCGTTGCGACCATGGTGAACCACCATGTGGAGATTGCACAACGCGTTCGCTGCCGTCGCCTGCCAAAAGTCTTCTACAAGTTCGCTATCGAAATCGCCAATTTTGGCAGCCTGAATAGTCCCTTCAAACACATAAGCATACCGACCACTTAAATCAAAGGCCACCGTCGCCAGGGTCTCTTCCATCGGTAGGGTGAAATGCCCGTACCGTCGAATCCTAGCCTTGTCTCCCACCGCTGTCTTAATCGCCTGACCCAAACAAATTCCAACATCCTCGACCGTGTGGTGCTGGTCGACGTGCAGATCCCCCTTCGCTTGGACCGCAAGATCCAATATGCCATGCTTGGCGAACAGGTCCAGCATGTGGTCCAGGAAACCAACCCCTGTGGAAATATCTGCCTTGCCTGTCCCATCGAGATTCAGAGACAGTTGAATCTCTGTTTCGACCGTTTTTCGATCAATGGACGCCGTGCGGGCCATCTTCGTTTCCCCCTGACATGACGTTTTCCCCTCACATGACTAAATAGAACGCTAATAGTATCGTAGCAGGCCGACGGTTCACCGCCGATACAAAGCTGCTCTCTTTCAGCCGGTATCTCAAGCCACCGAGCTAAACCACCCCGCTGTAACCGGATCATTTGGTATAATCCGTGGATAAAATCAGGCCAAAATTCATCCTCCCTCGCTATCATCACCTTCTCCAAATGCTTGAACCATGCCACCCATGAAGCGGCCAGCCCAACACCCGCAGCTGACCAGCTTGCCGCTGGACAGCGTCGCCCGCCGCTGGGGCCTCTCGCGACGGAACATACGGGAGTTGCTGCAAACAGGGCAACTCCCTTTTGAACAAGTGCGAGGACAACTCCGGGTACCTCTAGCTGCGGTCCAGAAATATGAGGCTAGCTGCGGTCCAGAAATATGAGGCCAAAACTAAACTGCCGGTTCGCTAAAAATGTGGTTTGAGAGCAAAGCGGCCTGCTAGCCCCGATCGACCACACCGCCCCCTGGCGAGGCCGAACCATTTTCCGGGCTCCCGCTAAACGCTGACCGGTGTCCCAAGCAGGTGCAGAAAGCTGCGGATCCAGGCTGGATGGGCCGGTCAGGCGGGGGCAGTGACCAGATTGCCGTCTACATGAGCGTTGTCGAACGATTCCGCAGCCAGAATAAACTCGCCGCCGCTCGCTTCCACTTCCGGTTGCATCGCCGGATATGCGCAGCACGCCCTTCCGTCAAGCACACCTGCCGCAGTCAACAACTGTGGACCGTGGCAGATCGCGGCAATGGGCTTTGCTACCTCAGCGAAACGCTGCACGATCCGAAGGACCCGCTTGTCCAGTCGCAGGTACTCCGACGCCCTCCCGCCAGGGATCACCGGACCGTCGTAAGTCGCCACATCGATTTCATCCAGTGACGCATTCAGCCAGAAATTGTGCCCTCGCTTTTCCGTATAGGTCTGGTCACCCTCGAAATCATGAACGGCCGTCGTCACCACCTCACCCAGCCTTCTTGTCGGGACAAACAGCATGCACTTCGTGTCCGACCATCAGCAGCATCTGGAACGGGACCATCACCTCGTAATCCTCAACAAAATCTCCCACGAGTATTAAGATTCTCTGTTGACTCATAATTTTCAGCATCTTGATCTTGTTTAGAAAGCCAGGGGAACATTAGAGTTGCCTCATGTGATACCAGATTCTTTGGATGGACCAAATAGACCAGACAATTTGGTTTTATTGTGTAAACGTTGTCACATGGAGGCACCAAACACTACGAATAAACAGTAAACCTATGATTATTTCTCACAAATATAAGTTCGTTTTTCTCAAAACAAACAAGACCGCGGGCACCTCAATAGAAATTGCGTTGTCCAAATATTGCGGTGCCGATGACATCATCACACCAATTACGGCTGAGGATGAAAAAACAAGAATGGGTCTGGGTTACCTGGGGCCTCAGAATTACGCATCGCCAATTTGGGACTATGGCGTTCGGGATGTGGTCAAGACGCTACGAAAGGGGAAAAGAAAGGCAAGGTTCTATAATCACATTTCTGCCAAGAAGGTGAGAGCATATTTAGGGGATCAGGTGTGGGATAGCTATTACAAGTTTTGTTTTGAGAGAAATCCGTGGGATCGCATTGTCTCTCTATACTACTGGCGTTGCAAATCAGATCCACAGCTTACGATTTCAGAGTTTGTTGGGTCAACAGTTCCATTGGTTCTCAAGCGTAGAGGTTTTGAGTTGTACACAATAGATGGACAGATTGCAGTTGACAAAATATGCCGCTTTGAGAATCTCTCGGAAGAATTGGAAGTAGTTCTAAAACAATTCGGCATTTCTGAGAAGCTGGAGTTGCCGAGAGCAAAATCAAGGTTCAGAAGAGACAAGAGGAGTTATCGTGACATTCTTGGCGAGGAGGAAAAGGTGAAGATTGCAGAACTATTCTGTGATGAGATTAGTCTTTTTGGCTATGAATTCTAGCGTTCACATCGCTTGTGTTACCACAATGATTTACTCAAATGGCAACAGGTGTGAGAGGTAATACGAGGTCCCCGAAAAAGAGTTATCGTGACTTTAAGAAATGAGCCGGAGGAGATTTTTGAGATCTAAACATGTATAGAACCGCATTTAAAAAGCAGGGGTTTGCGGCATGATGCCGCAAACCCCTGCTTTTCATGGCGTACGGGTACACGATTATGAATCTTTAAAACCGTGCCCCTACTGGATTTCATAGCCAGCCAAGTGTTCATTGCTCTCGGCAAACTCGGCCAGCTTCGACTTGTAGTCGACATCTGGGTCCGTAATCTTAAAACTGCAAATCCGCTCGGGAACGTTAGTTTGGATATCAACGATACCATCAATTTTAATGAGAGCACCTCGTACCGAGGCGGCGCAACCTCCTCAGAACATGTTGGGAACTTTAAGGGTGACCAGAGTAACACCCGGCTCAGAAGATTCACCCATCCCGGTGACTTCCGAATCGGTCGCAGACCCACAACCAACCCAGGTTGCGGCAAGCCCGGTAACAAGCAACACCGATACAAACTTTTTCATCAGGATCACCTTTCGTCACAATTGACTCTACATAGCCCAGCTCACTAACGGTCTCATGGTAACCGTCTGCCTGAAAAAAAACAATCCACATACCAACCCTACTGGGGATTCCACGTGGCGGGTCGGCAGCAGCCCCCATGTCACCCTGGATTCACGCTGTAACCAGCCCAACAGGCTGGTTGCGTAGTGCAAAATTCCCTTTGCAGTAGCAATCTGCAACTCTCTAGGTCGGTCTTCAAAGTAGGTCGGTACCGCAGTTCCGATGTATTTCACTTCGACGGGGGCCGCACGTAGAATCGAGAAACCCGTTGTCGCAGCCACCCCACAACACTATCTTTAAGGTGGTTGCCAGCAGCCAGTGATGACTTCGCAGATACCGTGACGGGCCGGGGTACTCGACCCCTGGCAGCCTACCCGTTGAAAAGCAAGCAACTGGTCAAAGGCGGCTACCTTCCATGGTTCCATTGCACCAAGAAAACAGTTCAGAAAACAACGCAGACAGTCGCGAAAACGTACCAGTCTTCAGTTGCATCGTTTACGTCTCTTCCGACGATGATGGACAGGTGCGGGCACGGGTTGCGAATTTTCCAGGCTTACAATGTGTTGCGGCAAGCGAGCGGCAGGCGCTAGCAACCCTCATCCCCGCCTTCAAGAAACGGCTCATTGAATCTATGCAGGACGACGCCCCAATCCCATGGATCGATCCACCTGTTGACGCCGAACCTCAAGAGCAACAGCGGTATATCCCAGTCCACTTGTAGAGAAGCCACGTGGTGGCAGGTTCACATGTTCCCGTCGACGCTATCTGACCGTAGTACTGGATGACTTCTTGCTGGTCGTCCAAAAGAGAAGCAATACCAGGTTCGTTACTCACCCCTTTTTTGAATGACCTGGTTTTGAATGACCTGGTTTTGAATGACCTGGTTTTGAATGACCTGG